>ERZ779637.22-NODE-22-length-105300-cov-48.841180_pt1 | contig 105300 bp, 90 predicted proteins | sample MGYA00514196_ERZ779637 | MGnify/ENA primary metagenome ERZ779637 (study PRJEB29562, sample SAMEA4376700) | mouse gut metagenome | isolation source: Cecum | study: EMG produced TPA metagenomics assembly of the A DSS colitis mouse model was used to assess the...
AAGCCTGCCGCTAGCGTTCATCCTGAGCCAGGATCAAACTCTCCATTGTATAAAAATAATGTATTGTTAGAGTCCTGACTATTTCTATTTCCCTAAAGGAAATTGACAGATAAATACTACATTTCTATTTCTCTCAAAAATAACCAGTAATTCAAAGAACCTGTTGAAAAAACCGCATTTTGCAATGCGAAAGGACTGCAAAGATATGTCATCTTTTTCAATCCTGCAAATATTTTTTCAAGAACGTTGCATTTTCTGAATTTTCACCGTTCACTCAAGGATTTCGAGCTCCTCTATTGCAAACCTTCAATCTTTGTAAGAACCGTGTTTTCTCAAATGCGGATGCAAAGGTAGCGACATTTTTTGAACCTGCAAATATTTTCACATCTTTTTTCATAAAAAAGTTGAAAAAGTCCCAAAAACGGGCCAAAACAAGGCTATACCTTAATATATAAGAATAAAGCGCTCCGTCCATATCATACATCGCGATCAACAAAATCGAACCGCTCGGTTTAGATAGGCGGCGGCTCGGCAATCCCCAAATAAATTTGGGATTGCTCTCGCCTTGCACTATCTTTGTGCATACGAAAACCAAAAACAATGACTGTCAAAAAAGTATCCCTGCTTGTAATTGCGCTGCTTATAGCCGACCAAGCCCTCAAGATATGGGTCAAGACCCACATGCACCTCGACGAAGCGATTATCGTCTTCCCCGACTGGTTCCAACTCCGCTTTATCGAAAACAACGGGGCGGCGTTCGGCATGCACATAGCGTCGGGCGGCGGCTTCGACTGGGGCAAACTGCTGCTGGGCATTTTCCGCGTCGTACTGGCGGGAGGCATCGCATGGCTGATCGGCCGGCTGCTCCGCCAACGCAAAGAAACGCCGACAGGGGTAATCGTCGGGCTGGCGCTGATTTTCGCCGGAGCGGTGGGCAACATTCTCGACAGCGCATTCTACGGACTGCTGTTCTCCGAATCGACGCCCTATTCGGTTGCCCATTTCGGCGGCCATTACGCAGGGTTCATGATGGGAAAAGTCGTCGACATGTTCTATTTCCCGCTGTTCCAATGGAACAGCGTACCGCGATTCCTGCGGTTCCTGGTCGACAGCAACAACTATTTCTTCGGAGCCATTTTCAATCTGGCCGATGCGTACATTTCTGTGGCGGTAGTCTACTTGCTGTTATTCCAATACAAGTTCCTCGACAAGCAGTAACCAGCCAAGGCCGCATTCATATAGCCTTCCCGGCCACGGAAGTTCGGCTTATCGAAAACGGACTTATTAACAATTCAACCGCAAACAACATTTTTTTCTTCCGATTTTTTGGAAGTTCAGAAAAAAGCGCTATCTTTGCACTCCGTAAATCCTACATGCCCAGGTGGCGGAATAGGTAGACGCGCACGTTTCAGGTGCGTGTGCCGCAAGGCGTGCAGGTTCGATTCCTGTCCTGGGCACTGAAACCCCGTTGAACATAAGTTCAACGGGGTTTTGCTTTATCCGGCAATAACCCGAAACGAATCCGGCCCGCAGAACAAAACGCCGCCAAACGCCAACAAAGCGATTGACCAAAGCCATTTATATGGCGAAAGTATGCAAAAACAATCCGCGCCGCAACGGAATGTTGCGGCGCGGATACGAAACGGGAAGACGAAACTACATCTTCTTACCGACGTTGGTCTTCTTAGCAACCTTAGGAGCAGCCGTTTTCGCGGCAGCAGCCTTAGGAGCCTTGGGAGCGGCAGCCTTCTTAGGAGCTGCGGCCTTTTTGGGAGCAGCCTTGGAAGTCTCCGTGCTCTCGGCATTCTCGACAACGGTAGCCTCCTCGACAGCGTCGGTGGTCTTCTTGGCACGCGAACGACGCGTCTTGGGCTTGGTCTCAGCAGCCGCTGCGGGAGCAACGCCGAGCGTATAAGCCTCGTTGAAGTCGACGAACTCGATGATACACATGTCGGCGGCGTCGCCGAGACGGAACCCGGTCTTGAGGATACGGGTGTAACCGCCGGGGCGCGAAGCGATCTTGGGCGCGATGGTCCGGAACAACTCCGTGACGGCCTCCTTCTGCTTGAGGTAGGAGAAAACGACGCGGCGCGAATGGGTCGTATCCTCTTTGGACTTAGTTACCAGAGGCTCGATGAACATGCGCACAGCCTTGGCTTTGGCGACCGTGGTCTCGATACGCTTATGCAGGATAAGCGACGAAGCCATGTTCGAGAGCATCGCTTTGCGGTGTCCCGCCTGACGGCCGAGGTGGTTGAAATTCTTATTGTGTCTCATAATTAATCTTTGTCAAGTTTGTAGATAGAAACATCCATACCGAACTTAAGGTTCAACGAAGTCAGCAACTCGTCGAGCTCGGTCAACGATTTCTTACCGAAGTTGCGGAACTTCAGCAAATCGTTGCGGTTGAGCTTGACCAAATCGCCCACCGTATCGACGTCGGCAGCCTTGAGGCAATTCAGCGCACGCACGGAAAGGTCCTGGTCGGAGAGCTTGGTCTTCAGGAGCTGACGCATGTGGAGCACGTCCTCGTCGAACTCCTCGGCACCGTTGTTATCCTCCATGTTGACGGTGATTTTCTCGTCGGAGAAGAGCATGAAGTGCTGAATGAGAATCCGGGCGGCCTCCTTGAGCGCCTCCTTGGGATGGATCGACCCGTCGGTCGTAATCTCCAGATTCAACTTTTCATAGTCGGTCTTCTGCTCGACGCGGTAGTTCTCGATGGAATACTTCACGTTTTTGATAGGCGTGAAGATGGAATCTATCGGAAGCGTACCGATTTCGGACTCGGCAGGAGCGTTCTCCTCGGCGGGCACGTAACCGCGGCCCTTGCCGATGGTGATCGTCAGCTGCATCTTGGTACCGGGAGCGAGGTGGCAGATAACCAACTCGGGATTGAGCACCTTGAAGAACGACAGATAATTAGAAATGTATCCGGCAGTCAGCTCCGTCACACCCGCAACGTTAATGGAGACCTTCTCGGCGTCCTGATTGTCGACTGTGCGGATAAAACGAACCTGCTTCAGACTGAGGATGATATTCAACATATCCTCCATCACTCCGGGGATCGCGGCGAACTCGTGATCGACACCGGCTACCTTGACAGTCGTGATTGCGTAACCCTCCAGCGAAGAGAGCAGAATCCGACGCAAGGCGTTACCGACAGTCATGCCGAACCCGGGCTCCAACGGCCGGAACTCGAACTTTCCGAACGAAGAAGTGGATTCAAGCATAATAACCTTCTCAGGTTTCTGGAATGCTAATATTGCCATAACAATGAACGTGAATTTTGCTGATTACTACTTCGAGTACAACTCGACGATGAGCTGCTCCTTGATATTCTCCGGAATGGCCTCGCGTTCGGGTTTCTGGAGGAATTTGCCGCTCATCGAAGCGTTGTCCCACTCGAGCCATGCGTAACGGCTGCGGTTGCCGCCGGCCAGCGAAGCAGCGATCACCTCGAGGCTCTTGGACTTCTCGCGAACCGAGACGATGTCGCCTGCACGCAACGAATACGAAGGGATATTCACGACATTGCCATTGACGCAGATATGGCGGTGCGAAACGAGCTGACGGGCAGCGGCGCGCGTGGGCGCGATACCGAGACGGTACACGACGTTGTCCAGACGGCACTCGAGCAGCTTCAGCAGGTTCTCACCCGTGATACCGCCCATGCGTGCGGCCTGTTCGTAAGTACGCGAGAACTGCTTCTCCAACAACCCGTAGGTATACTTGGCCTTCTGCTTCTCGCTGAGCTGCGTACCGTACTCCGACACCTTTTTACGCTTGCGCGCCAGACCGTGCTGTCCGGGAGGATAGTTACGCTTCTCGAGCACCTTGTCCGCCCCGTAAATGGCTTCGCCGAACTTTCTGGCGATTTTCGATTTTGGTCCTATGTATTTTCCCATGATCTTTGACGTAATTAAATAACTGTAAGATGAATGTACCGGCGCGGAACTATACGCGGCGGCGGTTGGGAGCGCGGCAGCCGTTGTGCGGCAGCGGCGTAACGTCGATGATCTCCATCACCTCGATGCCGGCGCCGTGAATCGTACGCACGGCCGACTCGCGGCCGGCACCCGGACCCTTGACGTAAACCTTGACCTTGCGCAGACCCATGTCGTAAGCGACCTTGGCGCAATCGGCGGCCGAAGTCTGAGCGGCATAGGGAGTATTCTTCTTAGAACCACGGAAGCCCATCTTACCGGCCGAAGACCAGCTGATCACATCGCCGTTCTCGTTGGTGATGGTGATGATTACGTTGTTGAAAGTCGAATGTACATAGGCATTGCCCATGGCACCCACCTTAACAACCTTTTTCTTGACTGTTCCAGTTTTCTTTGCCATAATTCTCTAAAGATTACTTTGTTGCCTTTTTCTTGTTAGCGACGGTCTTCTTGCGTCCCTTGCGGGTACGGGCGTTGTTCTTGGTCGACTGACCGCGAACCGGAAGTCCCAGGCGGTGACGGATACCGCGGTAGCAGCCGATGTCCATCAGACGCTTGATGTTGAGCTGGACCATCGAACGGCATTCGCCCTCGACCTTGATGCCCATGTCGGCGATCGTCGAACGGATAGCACCTACCTGGTCATCCGTCCAATCCTGAACCTTGACGTCGTAGCTGATACCAGCTCCGTCGAGAATCTTGCGAGCCGTGGAGCGACCGACACCGTAGATATAGGTCAGGCCGATCTCGCCTCTCTTGTTTTTGGGTAAATCTACACCAACTATACGTGCCATAAAAATTCTTTTTCTACTTTAACTTACTTGTTGAAATACTACCCCTGGCGCATCTTGAACTTAGGATTCTTCTTGCAGATGACGTAAAGTTTGCCCTTACGCTTCACAATCTTGCAATCCTCGCTGCGCTTCTTGATGGATGCTTTTACTTTCATAGTCTTAAAGCGATTATTTGTACCTGAAGGAAATGCGGCCTTTCGACAAGTCGTAGGGCGTCATCTCCACTTTCACTTTGTCCCCGGGAAGGATTTTGATGTAGTGCATGCGCATCTTTCCCGAGATGTGGGCCGTCAACACGTGGCCGTTGTCCAGTTCGACGCGGAACATGGCGTTGGACAGGGCCTCGATGATCGTGCCGTCGCGTTCGATAGCAGCTTGTTTTGCCATTGAGTCTTAGTTGTTTATAGCTTGTTCGATGATACTGAAATCCGTCAGCACGTCGGGTCCGTCTTTCCGTACGGCCACCGCGAATTCGTAGTGGGCCGCAGGTTTGCGGTCCCGGGTGCGGACCGTCCAGCCGTCGCGCTCGAAAACCACCGCTTTGGTCCCCATGTTGATCATGGGCTCGATGCAGATTACCATGCCTTCCTTCAGAAGCGGACCTCTGCCACGTGCGCCGTAGTTGGGAACACCGGGGTCTTCGTGCATCTTGCGACCCAAACCGTGTCCCTCCAACTCGCGCACAACGCCGTAGCCGAAACGCTCGGCGTGCTCCTGAACGGCCGCCGACACGTCGCCTACGCGATTGCCGGCCTTGGCCTGCGCCGTACCTTTATAAAGCGCCTCTTTGGTGACTTCCATCAGCTGCCGTACTTCCTCGGCAACCTCTCCCACGGCGAACGTATACGCCGAATCACCAACAAACCCCTTCATAAACGTACCGCAATCGACCGAAACGATGTCGCCCTCCCTGAGGACGCAGTCTGCGGACGGGATACCGTGAACTACCTGTTCGTTAACCGAAATACACAACGAAGCGGGAAATCCCTGATACCCGAGGAAAGCGGGAACTGCCCCGTGCGCGCGGATGAAATCCTCGGCAATACGGTCCAACTCCAGCGTCGTGACGCCCGGACGAATGTGGCGGCCCACCTCGGCCAGCGTCTGCGACACCAGGATGTTGTTCTCACGGAGCAGTTCGATCTCCTCGTCTGTCTTCAAATAGATCATTCTTCGCTAAGAATCTCGTCGGAAAAACTCCTAATGACGCCCCTGGATACGTCCGGTCTTCATCAGACCGTCGTAATGGCGCATCAGCAGGTAGCTCTCTATCTGCTTGAGAGTATCGAGCACCACGCCGACCATAATCAGCAGCGACGTACCTCCGTAGAAGTAGGCGAACGCCTGCTGAATGCCCAGGAACCGCATGGCCAGAGCGGGCAGAATAGCCACGATAGCCAGGAAGAACGAGCCGGGGAGCGTGATACGCGTCATGATGGTGTCGATGTAGTTCACGGTCTGCTTACCCGGTTTCACTCCCGGGATGAAGCCGCCGTTGCGCTTCATGTCATCGGCCATCATTTGAGGATTGATGATAATCGCCGTGTAGAAGTAGGTGAAAGCGATTACCAGCACTGCGAGCGTGAAGTTGTACCAGAAACCGGTCATCGAGCTGAAAGCAGCCGCGAACGCGGTACCGGAGAACAGCGCCGGAATAAACATGAGAGCCTGCGCGAAAATGATGGGCATCACGTTCGCAGCATTCATCTTCAGCGGGATATACTGACGCACACCGCCGTACTGCTTATTGCCGACAATACGCTTCGCATACTGCACAGGCACCTTGCGGACAGCCTGCACCAAAGCGATTGTTGCCATGAAGACAAGGAACAGGAGCACCAACTCGAAAATCAACATGATGGCGCTGCCCGACGCCGTCTGGAAACGGGCGTTGACCTCGGCCAACAGCGCGTGGGGCAGACGAGCGACGATACCGATCATGATGATGAGCGAGATGCCGTTACCGATACCCTTGTCGGTGATCTTCTCGCCGAGCCACATGATGAACATGGTACCGGCGATGAGAATCGTTGTCGCATAGGCAACGAAAAGGAAATTACTGCCGTAGACGAACGCTCCGGGAACCTGGTGATAGAGGTTGGCGATATAAGCCGGACCCTGAATCAACAGCACGCCGATAGTCAGAAAGCGCGTCCACTGGTTCATCTTGCGGCGGCCGCTCTCACCCTCCTTCTGCATTTTCTGGAAATACGGAATCATCATACCCATAAGCTGGATGACGATCGAAGCGGTGATATACGGCATGACTCCGAGTGCAAAGATGGCAGCGTTGCCGAACGCACCGCCGGAGAAGACGTCCAACAGACCCAGAAGTCCGTTGCCCTCCAACTGGCTGGCATACGCCGAACCCTCGCCCAACGCGTTGGGGTCGATGCCCGGAATCACGATGAAACTACCCAAGCGGTAGACCAGGAGCAATCCGATGGTGTAGATGACACGCTTGCGGAGTTCCTCGATCTTATAGATATTCTTGAGCGTTTCGACCAATTTCTTGTTGGTCGCCAAGATAGCGATAACCACTAAAAAGACGATACCAACAACAAGATACTGATTCATAATTGTGGGATTCTAAGATTCCTTACAGTTTTTCGGCGCTGCCGCCTGCCGCTGCAATCGCCTCGGCGGCGCTCTTCGAGAAAGCGTGCGCCTTGACCGTCAGCTTCTTGGTCAGCTGGCCGTTGCCGAGAATCTTCACCTTGTCGTTCGACGAAATGAAACCTGCGGCGACGAGCGTCTCGACGGTAATCTCCGTGAGCGACTTCTTGCCAGCCAGCTCTTCGAGCGTCGAAAGGTTGATGGGCTTGAATTCCACACGCTTCAGGTTCGTGAAACCGAACTTCGGAAGACGGCGCTGGAGCGGCATCTGACCGCCCTCGAATCCCAGCTTGCGCGAGTAGCCCGAGCGCGACTGCGCACCCTTGTTACCACGGGTCGCATAACCGCCGTGGCCCGAACCTGCACCGCGGCCGACACGTTTGTCGTGGTGCGTAGAACCCTTTGCGGGTTTGAGATTATTGAGTTCCATCCTAAAATGATCTTCTTGTGGTTAAACTTATGCTACCGTCTCGACCTTGACCAAGTGCTTCACACGCTCGATCATGCCCTTGATGATAGCCGAATCCTCGTGCTCGACGCTTGCGTTGATCTTCTTGAGACCCAGCGCGTCGAGGTTCCGGCACTGACGCTCCGTGGCGCCGATGCGGCTCTTTATCTGAGTGATTTTCAACTTTGCCATTTGTCCGGAAATTAACCGTTAAACACCTTGTCCATCGAGATGCCGCGCAGACGGGCCACGCTGTAGGCGTCGCGCAGTTCGCACAGCGCACCGATGGTCGCCTTCACCAAGTTGTGGGGGTTCGACGAACCCTTGCTCTTGGCAAGCACGTTCTTGATACCCAGCGATTCGAGCACGGCACGCATGGCACCGCCGGCGATGATACCGGTACCGGGAGCGGCAGGACGAATCATGACCTGCGAACCGCCGTAACGATACTCCTGCTTGTGGGGAATCGTACCCTTGATAACGGGAATCTTCACCAGGTTCTTCTTGGCATCCTCCACGCCCTTGGCGATGGCGGCCTGCACTTCCGAAGCCTTGCCCAGACCGTAACCTACGACACCGTCCTCGTTGCCTACGACCACGATGGCCGAGAAGCTGAACGTACGACCGCCCTTGGTCACCTTGGTCACACGCTGAATGCTTACGAGCCGGTCCTTGAGCTCAAGGTCGCTCGTGCGTACTTTCTTTATGTTGGTATTTGACATAACGCTTAGAATTTAAGTCCGCCTTCGCGTGCTGCTTCGGCCAGCTGTTTAACTCTTCCGTGATACAGGTAGCCGTTGCGGTCGAAAGCCACGGTCGTGATGCCCTTGGCTGCGGCACGCTCGGCGGCCAGCTTGCCGACCAGAGCGGCTACTTCGCACTTGTTCTTGCCAGCGACGGCTTCGGCCACCTCCTTGTCCAGCGAGGAAGCCGTGGCGAGGGTCACACCTGCGAGGTCGTCGATAAACTGTACGTAAATCTGCTTGTTGCTGCGGAATACAGTCATGCGAGGCTGTGCGGGCGTTCCGCTGACAATCTTGCGGATACGCATCTTGATCCTCTCTCTTCTTTCTATCTTGTTCAGTGACATAACTTCAGACTATTTACTATTTGGCACCTGCCGATTTGCCGGCCTTGCGGCGCAGCTGTTCGCCTACGAACTTGATACCCTTGCCCTTGTACGGCTCCGGCTTGCGCAGCGAGCGCAACTTGGCGGCTACCTGGCCGACCAGCTGCTTGTCGATGGACTTGAGCGTAACGATGGGGTTGCCCTTCTTCTCGGTCACAGCCGTAGCGGTCACCTCCTTGGGCAGCATGAAGTGCGTGTCGTGCGAATAGCCGAGGCTCATTTCGAGAATCTGACCCTTGACTTCGGCCTTGAAGCCGACGCCGACCAGTTCCTGCTGAATCTCGTAACCTTTCGATACGCCGATGACCATGTTGTTGATCAGTGCGCGGTAGAGACCGTGCAGCGAGCGATGACGCGGCTGGTTGGTCGGACGCGATACGAGCACGGCAGGGGTTTCCTTCTCCGTGTGGAGGTCCTTGTGCGTGCCGACCTCTACCTTGATGTCCGAGTCGACTTTCTGACTCAGCGTCCCGAGTGGCCCTTTCACGCTTACCGTATTGTCGGCAGCGACTTCCACGGTCACGCCGGTGGGCAGGTTTACAGGTAATTTACCAATTCTTGACATTGTGGTTGTGTTTAGTGTTTTCCGATTAGTAGATGTAGCACAGCACTTCGCCGCCGACATTTTCCTGACGCGCCTTGGCGTCGGTCATGATGCCCTTGGAGGTCGAAACGATGGCGATGCCCAGGCCGTTCAGCACACGGGGCATGTCGGCTACCGAAGCGTAGCGGCGAAGACCCGGACGGCTGATGCGCTTGAGGTTCTTGATGGCGTTCGTCTTGGTCGCGGCATCCCACTTCAGAGCGATCTTGATGGTGGGGTGCCCCTTTTCGTCGGTGTCGAACTTGTAAGCGAGGATGTAGCCCTGCTCGTAGAGGATCTTCGTGATTTCCTGCTTAATTTTGGAACCAGGAGCTTCAACCACCTTGTGGTTGGCTTTCACTGCATTTCTAATTCTGGTCAGAAAGTCCGCAATAGGATCAGTCATAACGAATAGAAGTTAAAATTAAAAGTTTGTTATTGAGTGTTTTTCGTATCGTCTTCGGAGTTCGGAACCGGGTCCTCGTCCGCGTTCGATCTGGGTTCATGCGCTTCGCCTTCCGCCCTCCCGCACACATGCGCGGGCTTTCGCGCAGAATACAAAGCGCGCAAATATACGGATTATTTCTCAAACGGCCAACTTATCGCCTTGTTTTCTAAGCGTTTTGTCGGTCGTTTCAGAAAACGGAGCATGTCAGCATACCCTTTCGTTGCCAACATGTTTCCGTACGGCTCCCGCTTTCAGCCTGTTCGGTCCGTCACAAAAGAGCCACACAGGCCTTTCCGGCCCTGCTTCTCTCTTTCGTTCCGAACCCTTGGCTGCGCAAGAATTCCGTAACAAATGCCCGGTCCCCTCAAGGAGTTCCGCCGTCGGGAAGTTACCGCTTGCGGCGGCACTTTCCCCGACATTGCAACTTCTCTACACGGGCCTGGCACCCGTATCGGCCGTCGTTCCTTCGGCTGACGCCGGGCAATCACTCCCCCGCCGTCGGCCACAGGCTATGCACCTTCCGGATGCAACGACCTTATGATTCATAGAATCCGGGGCAGGCGGCTTTCGGCCCTCCGCCCCGATTCTTCCCCTCTCCGAGCCTTGCGGCCCGAAAAGCGGTCAACTACCAGCTGGCTTTCGTAACGCCCGGAATCAACCCCTTGGAGGCCATTTCGCGGAACTGGATACGGCTGATGCCGAACAGGCGAATGTAGCCCTTGGGACGACCCGTGATCTTGCAGCGGTTGTGCTGGCGAATGGGATTCGCGTTGCGCGGCAACTTCGACAAGGCGATCCAAGCCTCCTCGTGGTCGATTTCACCGCTTTTCAGCTTGGCTGCAATCTCCTCGCGCTTATGAGCATAGCGGTTGGCGAGCTTCTGACGCTTCACCTCGCGCGCTTTCATTGATTCTTTTGCCATGGCTTAGTTCTTTTTAGCATTTTTGAAAGGCAGGCCGAATTCACGAAGCAGAGCGTAAGCCTCCTCGTCGGTCTTGGCCGTGGTCACGAAAGTGATCTCCATACCGAAAATCTTGGTAATCTTGTCGATGTCGATTTCCGGGAAGATAATCTGCTCGGTGATACCGAGGGTGTAGTTACCCTGGCCGTCGAACTTCTCGTTGATACCCTTGAAGTCGCGGATACGCGGCAGAGCCACGGCAATCAGACGCTCCAGGAACTCGTACATCTTGGCATCGCGCAGCGTAACACGCACGCCGATGGGCATGCCCTTACGCAGCTTGAAGTTCGAGATGTCCTTGCGCGAACGCGTCTGCACGGCTTTCTGACCCGTAATCTGCGTCAACTCGGCTTCGGCGACGTCGATGAGCTTCTTGTCAGCGACAGCCTGTCCCATACCTTGGTTGATGACGATCTTGGTGAGCTTCGGGCACTGCATGATGCTGGAGTAACCGAACTCCTTCATAAGGACAGGCATGATCTGCTCCTTATACTGTGTCTTGAGTGTAGGTACGTATGCCATTATTTGATCTCCTCCCCGGACTTTTTAGCGTAACGAACTAATTTACCTTTGCCATCGAGCTTGCGACCGATGCGGGTAGGCTTGCCGCTCTTGGGGTCGATGACCTGCAAGTTGGAGATATGGATCGGAGCCTCCTGCTCGACGATACCTCCCTGGGGATTCTTCGCATTGGGCTTGGTGGCCTTCTTGCAAAGGTTCACCCCCTCGACGATGGCACGCTGCTTCTCGACATCGACCTTCAGGACCTTGCCCTGCTGGCCCTTGCTGTCGCCGGCATTCACGTAGACCGTGTCCCCTTTCTTAATATGTAATTTGACTGACATATCCGAAATCGTTTTTATGATTACAATACTTCGGGTGCGAGGGAGATAATCTTCATATACTGGTCGCGCAGCTCGCGGGCTACGGGGCCGAATATACGAGTACCGCGCATTTCACCCTGGTTGTTGAGCAGCACCACGGCGTTATCGTCGAAACGAATGTACGAACCGTTGGCGCGGCGGATTTCCTTGGTCGTACGCACGACGACCGCCTTTGAAACGGCGCCTTTCTTGACGTCGCCCGAGGGAGAAGCGCTCTTCACGGCAACCACGATCTTGTCGCCGATCGAAGCATAGCGACGCTTCGTACCGCCGAGCACCCGGATGCAAAGGACCTCCTTCGCACCACTGTTGTCAGCTACTACGAGTCTACTTTCCTGCTGTATCATAACTACTTGGCTCTTTCAATGATTTGTACTAATCTCCAACGCTTCGTCTTGCTCAGCGGGCGGGTTTCCATGATACGCACGGTATCGCCCTCCTTGCAAGTCTCGTCGAGCGATTCGGCAACGAACTTGGTCGTCTTGTTGACGAACTTGCCGTAGATGGGATGCTTCACCTTGCGTGCTACCGCAACCACAATGGTTTTCTCCATCTTGTTGCTGACAACTACCCCGATACGCTCTTTTCTAAGATTTCTTTCCATGGTCATTCCTTATTTGGCGTTTTTTTGACGCAGAATTGTCAGCATGCGAGCTATGTCTCTGCGGTTCTTCTTGATGATCGACGGGTTTTCGACGGGGGACACCGCGTGCTGTACCTTCAGCTTCGCCAACTGAGCCTTCTCGGCTTCGATGCGCTCCTGGAGGTCCTTGACCGGGATTTCCCTGATTTCTGCACTTTTCATCTTAATGTTCCCTTAAATGGTGGTTTCGACGTAGTCGCGTCGTACAATGAACTTGGTGGTGATGGGCAGTTTCTGTGCGCCCAGACGCAGCGCTTCCTGCGCCACTGCCAGGGGCACGCCCTCGGCCTCGAAGAGGATGCGGCCCGGCGTAACAGGCGCCACGAAACCTTCGGGATTACCCTTACCCTTACCCATACGCACCTCGGCGGGCTTCTTCGTGATGGGTTTGTCGGGGAAGATGCGGATCCAGAGCTGACCTTCACGCTTCATGTAGCGGGTGATGGCCTGACGGGCCGCTTCTATCTGACGACCCGTGATCCAGGTCGATTCAAGTGCCTTGATTGCGAACGATCCGTATGCAAGCTGGTTGCCTCTCTGAGCCAAACCCTTCATACGGCCTTTCTGCATTCTTCTAAACTTGGTCTTTTTCGGCTGTAACATGTTTGTCTTGCTTTAAAAGGTCCTACTTACTTATTGGTTGTTGCGACGGTCGCCGCCCCGGCGTCCTCCGCGACGGTCACCGCCCCGGCGGTCGCCGCCGCGTCCGCCACGGCGTTCACCGCGGTCGCCCGACGCCGGCTGGGCCGATGCGCCCGAGATCTCGAAAATGTCGCGCTTGCCGTAGACCGTACCCTGGCAAATCCATACCTTGACACCCAGAATACCTACCTTGGTCAGCGCCTCGGTCAAGCAGTAGTCGATGTCGGCACGGAACGTATGCAGCGGAATGCGGCCTTCCTTGATGGTCTCGGTGCGGGCCATTTCGGCACCGCCCACACGGCCGGCAACCTGAATCTTGATACCCTCGGCACCCATGCGCATGGTCGAAGCCACGGCGGTCTTCACGGCACGGCGGAACGAAACACGGCCCTCCAGCTGACGGGCGATGTTCTGACCCACGATGACGGCGTCGACCTCGGGACGCTTCACCTCGAAGATGTTGATCTGGATTTCCTTGCCGGTGAGCTTCTTGAGCTCTTCCTTGAGTTTGTCGACCTCCTGGCCGCCCTTGCCGATGATGATACCCGGACGCGCGGTCGAAATGGTCACCGTAACAAGTTTCAGCGTGCGCTCGATGATGATTTTCGAGATGCTCGCCTTGGCCAGACGGACGTTCAGATACTTGCGAATCTTGGCGTCCTCGACCAGCTTGTCGGAGAAGTCCTTGCCACCGAACCAGTTGGAATCCCAACCGCGGATGATACCAAGACGATTTGCTATCGGATTAACTTTCTGTCCCATCTGCTTACTTGTTTTCTACGGTTACCATTTTGTCCACTACGATCGTCACGTGGTTCGAGCGCTTGCGAATGCGGTGTGCACGACCCTGGGGCGCCGGCTGAATACGCTTCAGCATACGGCCGCAGTCTACGAACACTTCCTTGACGCAGAGCTTGACGTCTTCCAGACGCTCGCCCTCGTTCTTGGCTTCCCAGTTGGCGATGGCCGACTTGAGGAGTTTCTCCATGCGGATCGAGGCTTCCTTCTTGGAATAACGGAGGATGCCCAACGCCTTGTTGATCTCCACGCCGCGGATGATGTCGGCCACAAGGCGCATCTTACGGGGAGAAGTCGGGCAGTCGCGCATGATGGCGATTGCCTTCTGCTTTTTCTCAGCCTGCAGTTTCTCGGCTCTTATTGCTTTTCTTGCACCCATTTTCTACCTATTTTTTCTTGTTACCGGCATGACCGCGGAAGTTGCGCGTGGGAGCAAACTCGCCGAGCTTGTGTCCTACCATGTTCTCGGTTACGTATACCGGAATGAACTTGTTACCGTTGTGCACGGCGACGGTCTGGCCCACGAAATCGGGCGAGATCATGCTTGCACGCGACCACGTCTTGACCACGGCTTTCTTGTTGCCCTCGGTCAGCGCGACGATTTTCGCTTCGAGTTTAGGGTCGATGAACGGCCCTTTCTTTAATGAACGACTCATTATGTACTCTTATTTAATTATTTTTTCTTCTTGGAAATAATAAACTTCGAGGTCGTCTTCTTCGGGTTGCGCGTCTTGTAACCCTTAGCCAGCAGACCCTTGCGCGAACGGGGATGACCACCCGACGCACGGCCTTCGCCACCACCCATCGGGTGATCCACCGGGTTCATCACGACACCGCGGTTGCGCGGACGGCGGCCGAGCCAGCGTTCACGACCTGCCTTGCCGGAGCTTTCGAGGTTGTGGTCGACGTTCGACACCACACCCACCGTTGCGCGGCAAGTTACGAGTACCATACGAGTCTCACCCGAAGGCAGCTTGATGATGGCAAATTTGCCCTCGCGTGCCAGCAGCTGAGCATACGAGCCAGCGGAGCGCGCCATGGCGGCACCCTGACCCGGGTAGAGTTCGATATTGTGGACGACCGTACCGAGGGGGATTTCGCTCAGGAAAAGCGTGTTGCCCACTTCGGGAGCGACGCCTGCGCCGCTCATGACGGTCTGACCCACCTGGAGGCCGTTGGGAGCGATGATGTAGCTCTTCTCGCCATCGGCATATACCAGCAGTGCAATGCGTGCAGTACGATTGGGGTCGTACTCGATAGATTTCACAGTAGCGGCGATGCCGTCCTTGGCACGCTTGAAGTCGACATTACGGTACATCTGCTTGTGACCGCCGCCGATGTAGCGGACCGTCATCTTACCCGTATTGTTGCGACCGCCCGTGCTCTTCTTGGGGCTCAGCAGCGACTTCTCCGGCGTCGACTTGGTGATCTCGTCGAACGTGCCGATAATCTTATGTCTCGTACCTGCGGTAACAGGCTTAAATTTTCTTACTGCCATCTTCGTTAGATATTACTGTAAAAATCTATCTTGTCTCCGTCTTTCAGAGTAACGATCGCTTTCTTGTAGTTGTTGGTGCGACCCTCCAGAAGACCCGCCTTGGTGTAGCGGCTCTTGAGTTTACCCATGTAGTTGACGGTGTTCACGTCGGTCACAACGACGTTGTACATCTGTTCTACGGCATTGCGAATCTGCAGTTTGTTAGCCCGCACGTCAACGATAAAACCGTAGCGATTCAACTTTTCGCCCTGAATCGTCATTTTCTCGGTCAGAACCGGCTTAATAATAATTTCCATGGTCACTTGCGTTTTTTAAGCTAACATCGTGTTGAGTACGTTCTCGGCGCCCTCCACCAGCACTATGGCCGAAGCGTTCATCACGTCGTAGGTGCAGACGTTCTGAGCCAGCACAGGCTGTACGTAGGGAATGTTGCGGCACGAGAGCTGCAAGTTGGCGTTGCCTTCGGGCAGTACCAGCAGCACTTTCTTGTCCGAAACTTTGAGCGCATCGGCGATGGCTACCACCGTCTTGGTCTTGGGGGCATCCAGTTTCACAGCCTCCAATACGCAGATGGCGTTTGCCTGTGCCTTGTAGGTCAGTGCGCTGCGACGTGCCAGCTGCTTGAGTTTCTTGTTGAGCTTGAAGCTGTAATCGCGGGGCACGGGCCCGAAGATACGGCCGCCACCCGGGAACAGCGGTGACTTGATGCTGCCCGCACGGGCGCCGCCGGTACCTTTCTGACGCTTGAGCTTGCGGGTCGAACCTGCAACCTCGTTGCGCTGCTTGGCCTTGTGCGTACCCTGACGCTGATCGGCCAGGTACTGCTTCACGTCGAGATAAATAGCGTGGTCATTAGCCTCCACGCCGAAAACAGCGTCCGAAAGGGTTACCTTACGACCCGTTTCCTTTCCTTGTGTGTTCAAAACAGCTAATTCCATGACTACTTCTCAATTGTTAAATAAGCACCTTTGGCACCCGGAATCGACCCCTTCACGAGGATGAGGTTGCTCTCGGGAATAACTTTCAATACACGCAGGTTCAGAACCTTGACCTGCTCGCCGCCCATGCGGCCGGGCAGACGCTTGCCCTTGAAGACGCGCGAAGGATACGACGAGGCGCCCAGCGAACCGGGTTTGCGCTGACGGTTGTGCTGACCGTGGGTCTGCCCGCCGACGCCGCCGAAGCCGTGACGCTTCACAACGCCCTGAAAACCTTTACCTTTCGATATCCCGGTCACGTCTACCCAGTCCTCCTCCGAGAAGAGGTCCACGGTGAGCGTGTCGCCGAGATTCACTTCGGGCATGCCCTTGAACTCCGCCAATTTGCGTTTCGGGGTCGTGCCGGCTTTCTTGAAGTGACCTAACAAACTGCTGCTGATGTGCTTTTCACTTTTCTCGTCATAGGCAATCTGCACCGCTTCGTAGGAATCCTTCTCCACGGTTTTGATTTGCGTAACAACACAGGGACCAGCCTCGATGACAGTGCATGGTATGTTCTTACCCTCGGCACTGTAAACGGAAGTCATTCCGATTTTCTTTCCAATAAGTCCTGACATTTGTTGTCGAATTGTTTGTTATAAATAAAGTGATCCTTTTTTCTCTGTCGGTACGGCGCGCTCCGTCTTCGGCCGTCCGTCCCGCGGGGGTCGGCTGCGGCGTCCGGCGGAGTGCTGCCGGGGAAGCATCAGACTTTGATTTCGACCTCGACACCCGAGGGCAATTCCAGTTTCATCAGTGCGTCGATGGTCTTGGGCGTCGACGAATAGATGTCCAGAATACGCTTGAAGGTGCAGAGCTGGAACTGCTCGCGGGCTTTCTTGTTGACGAAAGTCGAGCGGTTGACCGTGAAAATCTGCTTGTGCGTGGGCAGAGGCACCGGGCCGCTGACAACGGCGCCCGTGCTCTTGACAGTCTTCACAATCTTCTCGGCCGATTTGTCGACCAGATTGTGATCGAAAGACTTTAACTTGATTCTGATTTTCTGATTCATATCGTTTGCTTATTCTATATCCTTACGTTTACCGCTCGCTTTCTCGATGATCTCCTTGGCCAGGTTGGCAGGTACTTCCTCGAAGTGCGAGAACTCCATCGACGAGGTGGCGCGGCCCGACGAAATCGTACGCAGCACGGTCACGTAGCCGAACATCTCCGACAGGGGAACCTTGGCCTTGACCACACGGGCGGTACCTTTCGATTCCATGCCCGTAATCTGGCCGCGGCGCTTGTTCAGGTCGCCGATGATGTCGCCCATGTTCTCCTCGGGGGTAACGACTTCCACGTTCATGATGGGTTCCATGATGACCGAGCCGGCCTTGGGAGCGGCCGCACGGTAACCGTTGCGGGCTGCAATCTCGAACGACAGCTGGTCGGAGTCGACCGGGTGGAACGAGCCGTCCTTGAGGGTAACCTTCATCGAGTCCATCTGATAGCCGGCAAGAGCACCGTTGGCCATGGCCGACTCGAAGCCCTTCTGTACCGAGGGGATGAATTCCTTGGGAATGTTACCGCCCTTGACTTCGTCTACGAACGTAAGGCCCATCTTGCCGTCTTCGGCAGGACCGATCTCGAAGATGATGTCGGCAAACTTACCGCGGCCGCCGGTCTGCTTCTTGAAGACTTCGCGGTGCTGTACGGTCTGCGTGAGGGCTTCCTTGTAGTTCACCTGCGGAGCGCCCTGGTTGATTTCGACACCGAATTCGCGGCGCAGACGGTCGACGATGATGTCGAGGTGAAGCTCGCCCATACCGCTGATGACGGTCTGACCCGAATCCTCGTCGGTATGTACCGTGAAGGTGGGGTCTTCCTCCGCCAGCTTCGCCAGCGCAATGCCCAGCTTGTCGAGGTCCTTCTGCGTCTTGGGTTCTACGGCCAGACCGATGACCGGTTCGGGGAAGGTCATCTGCTCCAGCACGATAGGTGCGTTCTCGGCGCAGAGCGTGTCGCCCGTGCGGATTTCCTTGAAACCTACGGCTGCGCAGATGTCGCCGGCACCTACGGTCTCCAGCGGGTTCTGCTTGTTGGCGTGCATCTGGTAGATACGGCTGATGCGCTCGCGCTTGCCGCTGCGTGCGTTCAGTACGTAGGAACCGGCATCGAGCTTACCCGAGTAAACACGCACGAAAGCCAGACGGCCTACGAAGGGGTCGGTGGCAATCTTGAACGCCAGACCGCAGAACGGGTCGTCCTCCGTAGCGTTGCGGACCTCCTCGGCCTCGGTCTTGGGGTTCATACCCGTCACTGCGGGCACGTCCATCGGCGAGGGAAGAAATGCGATTACATAGTCGAGCAGCTTCTGCACACCCTTGTTGTGGAACGACGAGCCGCAGAGCATCGGAACGATCTGCATCGAAATCGTCGCCTTGCGGATAGCCACCAGCAGCTCCTCCGGCGTGATCGAATCGGGGTCCTCGAAGAACTTCTCCATCAGCGCATCGTCCGTCGAAGCGACCTCTTCGATGAGCTTGGCACGCCATTCGGCAGCCTCGGCCTTCATCGAATCGGGAATCTCCTTGAGCTCGAAGTTGTCACGGACGGTCTTGTCGTCGTAGTAGTAGATCGCGTTATTATATATAAGGTCTACCAGACCCTCGAACTTGTCTTCAGCACCGATAGGCAGCACGACGGGCAGAGCCGTAGCACCGAAGTGCTCCTTGATCTGCGAGCAGACGGCAAGGAAGTCGGCGCCCGTGCGGTCCATCTTGTTGACGTAGCCGATACGGGGCACGTTGTACTTGTCGGCCTGGCGCCATACGGTCTCCGACTGGGGCTCGACGCCGCCGACGGCGCAGAACGTAGCCACGGCACCGTCCAGCACACGCAGCGAACGCTCCACCTCGACGGTGAAGTCCACGTGACCCGGGGTGTCGATCAGGTTGATCTGATACTGCTTGTCCTTGTACTGCCAGAATGCGGTCGTAGCGGCCGAGGTGATGGTGATACCGCGCTCCTGCTCCTGGACCATCCAGTCCATGGTAGCGCCGCCCTCGTGCACCTCGCCGATTTTGTGGGTCTTGCCCGTGTAGAAAAGGATACGCTCCGATGTCGTGGTCTTACCGGCGTCGATGTGGGCCATGATGCCGATATTACGCGTATAGTGTAAATCTCTGATAGCCATCTTCGGGTCTCCTTTTTAGAATCTGAAATGTGCGAACGCCTTGTTGGCCTCGGCCATGCGGTGCATCTCCTCCTTGCGTTTGAAGGCGGCACCCTGCTGGTTGTAGGCATCCGCTATTTCGGCGGAAAGCTTCTCTGCCATCGTCTTGCCGGCGCGCTTGCGGGAAAAGAGGACAAGGTTTTTCATGGAAATAGAAATCTTGCGCTCCGGACGAACCTCCATGGGAACCTGGAACGTCGCGCCACCGATACGCTTCGATTTCACTTCGACTTGGGGCGTGATGTTCTCCAGAGCCTGTTTCCAGATTTCCAGCGGAGATTTATCAGCATCCTTCATCTTCTTGCCTACGAGCTCCAGGGCATCGTAAAAAATGGTGTAGGCAATACTCTTCTTACCATCCAGCATAAGGTTGTTCACGAAACGGGTCACTGCCACGTCGCCGAACTTCGGATCCGGAAGTAGAATTCGCTTTTTTGGCTTAGCTTTTCTCATTGCTATTTGAAATGTTGTGTTTTCTTGTGTCGTTTCCGTCTTCGGGCCGCGCCCTCCGGAAACCTAAGGTTGAGTTGTTGCTCCGTCCGCGGGTTTATTTCGCCGCGGCCTTGGGCCGTTTGGCTCCGTACTTCGAGCGGCGCTGACGGCGACCGTCCACACCGGCCGAGTCGAGTGCACCGCGCACCAGGTGATAGCGCACACCGGGGAGGTCCTTCACACGACCGCCGCGTACCAGCACGATCGAGTGCTCCTGGAGGTTGTGGCCTTCGCCCGGGATGTAGGCGTTGACTTCCTTGCCGTTGGTCAGACGCACACGTGCCACCTTGCGCATTGCCGAGTTAGGCTTCTTGGGGGTCGTGGTGTACACACGGGTGCACACGCCGCGACGCTGGGGACACGCGGCCAGTGCGGGAGACTTCGATTTGTCCTCCAGCGCCAGACGGCCGTTTCTCACTAACTGTTGAATAGTTGGCATTTCTTAAACTGTCCTTTAAGTGGTTAAACTCTATTTCCATTGTCCAAAATGGACTGCAAAGGTACGCATTTTTTTTGAAATACAATATATAGGCGCATCTTTTTGCGCCGATTTCCGGGCTTTTCGCGATTTTTGTTATTCTTTTTATTTATAGAATTTCCAAAAGAATAATCTCGGATTATTATAAAACATGCAATTGATTGAAAACAAAACAATTGACCCCAACAAGCAACCCCTGCCATTCTGCACATGGCCACACCCGCAGAAGCCCTCCGGATTCGCACCCTGCCGAAGAACCGCAAATCGCGAAATATGGCCCGGATTGCTCTTATTCCGAAAGTTTTCCGTATTTTTGTCGGACATTGAGCATAATATAATCCTACCGATACAATGGAATACGATTTCAGACAGATCGAAGCCAAATGGCAGCAGCGCTGGAAAGAGCGCGGCACCTACCGCGTCGCCGCCGACCCCGCGCGTCCCAAGTTCTACGTCCTCGACATGTTCCCCTACCCCTCGGGGGCCGGGCTCCACGTCGGCCATCCGCTGGGCTACATCGCCTCGGACATCTATTCGCGCTACAAGCGGCTCAAGGGATTCAACGTGCTGCACCCCATGGGTTACGACGCATTCGGCCTGCCCGCCGAGCAGTACGCCATCCAGACCGGGCAGCACCCCGCCGTCACGACCGAGCGCAACATCGCCCGCTACCGCGAGCAGCTCGACAAAATCGGTTTTTCGTTCGACTGGGACCGCGAGGTGCGCACCTGCGACCCGGCCTACTACAAGTGGACGCAGTGGGCGTTCCTCGAAATGTACAGCCACTACTACTGCAACGACACACAGCAGGCACGGCCCATCGCAGAGCTCGTCGAAGCCTTTTCCAAATACGGCAACGAGGGGCTCAACGCCGCCTGCACCGTCGAGATGCGCTTCACGGCCGACGAGTGGAACGCCAAGAGCGAAGCCGAGAAAGAGCAGGTTTTGCAGAACTACCGGCTCGCCTACCGCGCCGACACGATGGTCAACTGGTGTCCGCAGCTGGGCACCGTGCTCGCCAACGACGAGGTGCGCGACGGGCTTTCGGTCCGCGGCGGCTTCCCCGTCGAGCAGAAGCGCATGAAGCAGTGGCTGCTCCGCGTCACGGCCTACGCCCAGCGTATGCTCGACGGTCTCGACAAGCTCGCCTGGAGCGATTCGCTCAAGGAAATCCAGCGCAACTGGATCGGCCGTTCGGTCGGCGCGCAGGTCTTCTTCGACATCGAGGGTTCGGACCGCAAGCTCGAAATCTTCACCACACGCCCCGACACCATCTTCGGCGTCACGTTCATGGTCATCGCTCCCGAGCACGAGTGGGTCGGCGAGCTCACCACGCCCGAGAACCGCGCCGCCGTCGAGGAGTACATCGCCCAGGCCAAGAAGCGGTCCGAGCGCGAGCGCATCGCCGAAACGCGACGCGTCAGCGGCGTGGCGACAGGTTCTTTCGCCGTCAATCCGTTCACCGGCAAGGCCATTCCCATCTATATTTCCGATTACGTGCTCGCCGGTTACGGCACGGGGGCCATCATGGCCGTCCCGGCCCATGATTCGCGCGACTACGCTTTCGCCCGCCACTTCGGGCTCGACATCGTGCCGGTGGTCGAGGGCGGCGACCTCGAAAAGGAGTCCTACGACGCCAAGGAGGGCCGGATGATCAACTCCGATTTCCTCAACGGCAAGGATGTCAAGGAGGCCATTCCTCTGATGTTCGACGAGGTCGAGCGCCGCGGCCTGGGCAAGCGGCTGGTCAATTACCGCCTGCGCGACGCCATCTTCTCGCGCCAGCGTTACTGGGGCGAGCCTTTCCCCGTCTACTACAAGGACGATGTGGCCTATCCCCTCGCCGCCGACAAGCTCCCGTTGGAGCTGCCCCCCATTGAGAACTTCGGTCCCACGGCCGAGGGCGAGCCGCCGCTGGCGCGCGTCAAGGGCTGGTGCACCCCCGAGGGCTGCCCCTACGAGCTCTCCACCATGCCCGGATTCGCCGGGTCGTCGGCCTACTACCTGCGTTACATGGACCCGCACAACGACAGCGCGCTCGTGGGCCGCGAAGCCAACGATTATTGGCGTTCGGTCGACCTCTACGTCGGCGGCATCGAGCACGCCACGGGTCACCTCATGTACTCGCGTTTCTGGAACATGTTCCTCTACGACCTCGGCCACGTCTGCGAGGAGGAGCCGTTCCGCAAGCTCGTCAACCAGGGCATGATCCAAGGTCGCTCCAACTTCGTCTATCGCGTCGTCGGGACCAACAAGTTCGTCTCGCTCGGGCTCAAAGACCAGTACGAGACGCAGGAAATCCACGTCGACGTCAACATCGTCAGGAACGACATCCTCGACACCGAAGCGTTCCGCCGCTGGATGCCCGACTTCCGCGACGCCGAGTTCATCCTCGAGGACGGCAAGTACGTCTGCGGGTGGGCCGTCGAGAAGATGTCCAAGTCGATGTACAACGTCGTCAATCCCGATTACATCGTCGACAACTACGGCGCCGACACGCTGCGCATGTACGAGATGTTCCTCGGGCCTCTGGAGCAGTCCAAGCCGTGGGACACCAACGGCATCGACGGCGTCCACAAGTTCCTGCGGCGGTTCTGGCGGCTCTTCTTCGACCGCGACGGCCGTCTGCTGCTCTCCGACGAGCCCGCCACCGACAAGGAGCTCCGCACGCTCCACAAGACCATCAAGAAAGTCACCGACGACATCGAGAATTTCTCGTTCAACACCTCGGTCGCCGCTTTCATGATTTGTCTCAACGAGTTGGGCGACTGTTCCAAGCGCGCCGTCCTCGAACCCCTCGTCGTCCTGCTCGCTCCTTTCGCGCCGCACATCGCCGAGGAGTTGTGGGAGGTGCTCGGGCACAGCGGATCGGTCTGCGACGCCGCCTGCCCCGAGTTCGACGAGAAATACCTCGCGCTGAGCGCTTTCGAGTACCCCGTTTCCATCAACGGCAAGCTCCGTTTCAAGAAGGAGTACCCCGCCTCCGCCGCGCCCGCCGACATCCAGGCCGACGTCGTCACGCTCCCCGAAGCTCAGAAGTGGCTCGACGGCAAGGCGCCCAAAAAGGTCATCGTCGTCCCCGGCAAAATCATCAACATCGTCATCTAACGTTCTCAGCCATGTTTTCCGCTCAGACCTATTCCGCACGGCGCGCCGAGCTGCGCGCCCGCATCGGCGGGGGGCTCGTCCTCCTGCCGGGCAACCTCCCCTCGCCCAACAATTATCCCAACAACGCTTATTATTTCCGGCAGGATTCGTCGTTCCTCTACTTCTTCGGGTTGAACGCTCCCGCGTTGGTCGGGCTCCTCGACACCGATTCGGGCGACGACATGCTCTTCGGCGACGACTTCACCGTCGACGACATCATCTGGACCGGGCCGCAGCCGTCGCTCAGCGAGTTGGGCGCCCAGGTCGGGGTCGCCCATACCTATCCCCTCGCCGAGCTCGAACAGCGCCTCCGCAAGGCTGTCGCCCTCGGTCGGCGCATCCACTTCCTGCCCCCTTACCGCGGCGAAACCCGGTTGCAGCTCTCCGGCTTGCTCGGCATCGCCCCCGCGTTGCTCCACGATTACAAGTCCGTCGACCTCATGTTCGCCGTCGCCGAGATGCGCGAGGTCAAGAGCCCCGAGGAAATCGAGGCCCTCGAGCGTGCTTTCCGCATCGGTTACGACATGCACACCCTCGCCATGCGGATGTGCCGTCCGGGCGTCGTCGAGCGGCAGATAGCGGGTGCCATCGAGGGCGTCGCCAAGTCGGCCGGGCTCGGCGTGTCGTTCCCCTCCATCGTCTCGCAGCACGGCGAGACGCTCCACAACCTCCGGTCCGACGGCGTGTTGGAAGCCGGGCGTCTGCTCCTCTGCGACGCGGGCGGCGAGGGACTCGACAATTATTGTTCGGACCACACGCGCACTTACCCCGTCAGCGGGCGTTTCACGCCTATCCAGCGCGAAATCTATCAGATCGTCCTCGAAGCCCACGACCACGTCGCCGCCATCGTCCACGCCGGGATGATGTATTCCGACATCCACCGCGCCGCCTACCTCAAGCTCGCCGAGGGGCTCGCGGGCATCGGTCTGCTCAAGGGTTCGGCCGAAGACGCCGTCGCCGCGGGCGCCATGACCCTCTTCATGCCCCACGGGCTCGGCCACGGGCTCGGGCTCGACGTCCACGACTGCGAGGCCATGGGCGAGCGGTCGTTCGACTTCGCCTCCATCGCCGGGCGTGCCGCCGCATCGGGTACGTGTATCTATCGCGCCGCCTGGAAGCTCCGTCCCGGCAGCGTCATGACCGACGAGCCCGGGCTCTACTTCATCCCCGCGCTCATCGACAAGTGCCGCACCGAACGGCTCTACCGGGGCATCGTCGATTACGACATGCTCGAAAGTCTCCGTAATTTCGGCGGCGTCCGCATCGAGGACGACCTGCTCGTCACCAACGGCGGATGCCGGTTCATCGGCGACCGCCGAATCCCCGTCACCGTCGACGAGTTGGAAGAAATCGTCGGCAGCAGATAGCCGCCCAAGGCGGTTTTGCGTATGTGCAGCCCGGGGCTTACCCCGGGCTGTCTTCGTCTCTCCGAGCGGCTTCCCGCCTTTGCGTGCTTCTCCCTCACGTTATTTTTACCTCCTGCCACCTGGCCGCATGCCGTTCTGCTCTCCTGCCATCCCCGCCCCGCTCTGTCATTCTGAGCCCCTTTCTGTCATTCTGAGGAGGGCCCCGGCCCACCGAAGAATCTGTTTCCCTCCCCGTTTCTGCGCCCCGGCCCACCGAAGAATCTGTTTCCCGTCCCGTTTCTGCGCCCCGCCACCCGTCCTCGCCCACCCGTCCGGTCATTCCGGCCATTCCGGCACGCTGAAGACCCCCACAAAAAGCCGTTTCGGAGCCCTCGCGGACCCTTGAAAAAGGGCTCGCGCGAAAACACCCCTCCACCCCCGCGAGAAGCCCCTCCAAGGCGTGCAATGTTTTCTTGCATACAAATAGTTATTGTATGACAATATATATTTGTAAAAATATATGTTTTATAGAGAGGTCGGCACGACAAGTATAAGAGGAATTTCTGACAAAAACAAGGCCGAAATACCCTCAAAAAAAACGTTTTTTTGGGAAGGGGTACAGATGTAACAGGCGGGTGCCAAGGCGCAGGGGCTGCGAGCGTCCACTGGGGGGGGGTGGCCGGCCGAGGTGGAGGGGAGTGCAGGGCGGAAACAATGCAGGGGGGGGGCAGGCAGGAAGCGTGTGTTGGGAATAAAAAGTCCTCATTCGACGTCGTAACGCAGGAGAGCGAGAAAATGGTCGCATGAGGGGTAAACGGGCAAGGGGTCAAGCGAGAATGCGGCAAAAAGCACAGAAAGGGGCAAAATAACGCGGAACGGATATGAGACAAGGGAAGCAACGACAAAACAAAGAAAAGCGGCGAGAGGGGCGGAAAAAGGACGAGCAGGGCGGGCGGGGCGACGGTGTGACGGGCGGGCGACGGGGCGAAGACAAACAAAAACGGCCCGGGGAGACCGGGCCGAAGAAAAAAGAGGGACAGACTACTGAACGTCGTCGATGGAGATAGTGAAACCACCGGGGACGAAAGTCCAATCCTGCGGACGGTTACCGTTTTCGCAGGTTACGGTTTGGCCGTAAGCATTGGTTGCAATCGTGCTGAACAAACTGGTCGAATTAACATCCGAAGTCGTACGCAGGTTGAAGTGCATGATAGCGCCGTAGCCAGCATTAGTAATCGTCTTAGTATTCGCACCATATCGACGGATAGTAAGCGACGAATAAGCAGTACCCAAGTTAATGGCAATCGGAGCATAGTGCGCCTTAGTCACACCAGCAATACCAATACTCTCATTCAGCGGAGTGAAATTAGTGTACGCATAGTCGATAAGCGCACCGGCAGCAGCGTCGATTTGCGACGAACCGCAGTTGCCATACTGGAACACCGTGATGAGCTTGTCGGCGGGCATCAGACCACGCAGTTTGGTGATGATGTTGCCGAACGAACCGCGAACAAGAGCCGTCGAATAGTTGGCATATTCATCGTCGAAACCGATGCCGTCCAGCCCGTACTTCTCAACAGCGTAGGCCAGAATCTTGGCGAACTGCTCGGCCTGCGTGTCGTTCATGTTGGCCAGGCCGATACCGGCCCAGTCGCCCAGCACGGTGAGCAGCACCTTGATACCCTTGTCCTGCAGGGGCTTGATGTACTTCTCCGTACCGCCGTTCTCGAGCAGGTTGGTCATCTTGTCGTTGAGATAGAGCGTCGGACGCACGATGCCGCCGACGGTCTCCGCATGGATGTTCGACGCGAAGAGCTCCACGATGCTGGCATAGGGCGTACCGTCGGAAAGGAGGTAGTCGCCGGCGTTGAGCGGGTTGACGTCGTTGGTCTCCACGTAGATAGTAATCTTGGGCGTCATGTCGTAAGCACGCGTTACGGCTGCATTGGCAGCATCGGTTTCTGCAAGCGGTTCGGCTTTCTGGCACGATACGGCCGCTGCGAGCAGCATGGTTGCTGCAAAAAATAAATTGCGTTTCATAGTAGTTGAAAAAGGTTAGTGAAAAAAATTAAAATAATGAATTTTTGTTAGGCTGATCAACCTTGTTTCTTATTGCTGAGATAAAATTAGCAATAAAATTTCATCCCTGCAAATTTTTCTTCGTTATTTTTTCATAGGCTTCCTCCTTTCTTTGTTTGAATGATTCGTTACTTCCAGTCTTTCAGCCACTTACCATATCCGCCTTTTTCGGGATAATTTCCGAGCCCGCGGTTCAAATCGAAATTATACATATGGTCATCATCAAAAGAATATAGCCAGCTGTTCGGGTCCACCAAATCGCAGAATAATGCGAATTTTGCATGCCATGTCGTTTCATAAGCATCCTGCAAATTGGTTTGCAAGTCAGAAAAAACAACGATATTGTTGGGCTGATATCCGCCCTCAATCCACTCGATCAGATATTCGGGGTCTTCACTGGAACTACTACGCGTAGGGAAGTTGATGCACCCGAAGCGTTCTTTAGGGAGATTGGCAATCGGACCCTGCGTATGGGTCGAAACGTAATCCAATTCGGGGTGGTAAGGGTCGAGCAGTAAATTCTCCAGCTCTTCCGGGTCGTTGTAGCCCGACCAGGCATAGTCGATATAATCGCCGACGGCGATGCCGCCGCAAGCGTCCACGTCGTGGAACGATTCGGTCGGTTGTTCGTAAACGGTGAGGGTGAGCAGCCGTTCAGCACCCAGCGCTTCGCGCAGGGACTTGATGAGTTTGGGATAGGAAGTGGTATTCATGGCAGGCATCCCCTCCTTGCCGTAACCGGAATTGCGGTCCCAGAGGTTGACGCCGTCAAGCTGGTAGGTGTCGATAACGGTCTTGACCTGTGCCGTGAAGTCGGCGATCTGCGCATCGGTGAGGTTGCAGAAGCCCAGCCCCGAACCGGCGCCCTCGATCGAGATGCAGACTTTGCGCCCCTTGTCCTGCAAGGGACGGATGTATTTGACGGCCTGTCCGAGCACATAGGTCATGTCGTCGCCCAGACTGAGGATGGCGCGGCCCGATTCGGCCTGGTGGTCGAGCCGCACAGTTCTTAAGTTGACGATATTGCCGACTGTGCGGTACCAGTAATAGTCCGCACTCGGATTTATACCGCAACTAATGAAATATTCGTCTACCAGCAAGGGCTGGTATTGGTCGGTGTTGATGTAGAAGACGAAGAAGAGGTCGTCGCCTTTGTAGAGCTCGGTGTCACCCAGCTGGGGCTGACGAACGGTAATATTATAATATAGTGTCTTGTTGTCGTCGGGGGTGCCCTCCTCAGCGACGGTAAGCGGGAGGACATACTGACCGGGGTTAAGTCCGGAGGCAAGGAACTTCACGCGCTTGAGCAGCGACCGCTGCGCATCCTTGGAAAGGTCGAACGAAGTGCCGTCGGGGAATTCGTAGTTCTGAGCAGGCAGCAGAATCCGCTCGGTCTCCTCGTCTTCGTTGTAAGCGTCGACGAGCGAAGCATCGGCGCGGGCGGTGAGCGTGACGGTCTCGGCAGCGGGCTTGGTCTGCTGGAAATAGAAATCCCTCGTATCGAAACCCTCGCCCTGCGAAAGCAGCACATTGATCGAATTGCCTGCGGACGCATTGCTGCGCAACTTGCCGTAGACGTTCTGCAAAGCCTCCTGGTCGGGCTTCTTGCCGCCCGAAGTTTCGATGGTATCGGATTCGCACGCGGTGAAGCCCGCGCACGCCGCCGCGCACAAGAATGCGGCGAAAAGGGACTGGATGTAATTGGTTTTCATAATTTATTCCTCCGTCTTGTTGATTTCGGGAATTTCGATGCCTGCCGGCCAAACGATGTCGTACTTGGCGACGCCGTCGTTGCCGTATTTTGAATAATCCTTGATGGTGTTACCTTTGTTTTCGTTGAATTTCCAGTAGCCGATGAGCGTAGGGTCGTCCTTGGGGTTCTCGACGTCGTACATGCACTCCCAAATCTGCTCGGGCGTACGGGCCACGGACCACACGCGCGCTTCGGCGATCTTGCCGTTCAGGGGGCGGTAATCGTCGTAGGAACGCCCGATGAAGAACTGGTAAGCGGCGGCCAACGTATTGTACTTCTTGTCCTCGTACTGCGGCTTGTCGGCCTCGGAAGCCGTGTCCCACAGATTGTAGAGGGCGCGCATGGCGAGGTTGATGCGGTTCTCCTCGCTCTGGGTCGAGACACCGACGCCGACGGCCTCGCTCTGAATCTGCCCGTCGACGAAGATGCGCACGGTGCGGGCGGCCTGGTCGTAGGTGCAGGCGATGTGGTACCAACGGCCGGGCTCGAGGTTCTTGGTGACGTCGCTGCCGGGGAACTTACCGAACCCGGCGCCGCTGCCCGAACCGTCGAACTGCAACTGCTGACGCTCGAAGTTGGTGTCGCCGACGCGCAGAAGGAGATACTGCTCGACGCCCATGAGGGACGAAATGCTGACGGGAGCGCCCTGGGGATTCTGCTTGGCGAACTCGTCGAAATAGACCAACGCCTCGTAAGTGACGGCCGTAAGCCCGTTGAAAATCATGCTGCCGGGCGAATACTTGTCGAGCGAGGGGAACTCGATCCAATTGTCGGTGAGCTGCGCGGCGACGGTGATGGCCGACGAACGCTTGACGACGTAATAAGCGACATCCGAACCACCCAACACGGCCATGGACGAACGGGCGATACGCACGGGCAAGAGGTAGGTCTCGTTGATGGGCAAGGCACCCTCCTGCTGCTCGCCCTGGCCCATGAGGTCGTGGAGCCGCAGCGTGACGACGTCGGAAACGGTCTTGCCGGCGGGAATGACGACCCGGTCGGCCGAAAGCTCGTAGAACTTGCTGTCGAGCATGGGCCAATCGGTCCGGAACCGCGCGTTGTAAGCAGCGACGAGCGACGGGTCGACAGCGAGGGACACCTCGGTATCGGACGCGACGGGAAACGCCAAATTAGCCTGCAACGAACGCTCCAGAACGGGCGTCATGTTGTTGAACGTAGTGGGCTGCACCTCCGAAGTCTTGGAGACATCGAGGAAGACGACGTTGTCGAACTTCGTGGCGCTCTGGTCGAAGTTGTCGCACGCGACGAAAGCGACGGCGGCAACGAACGCAAAGAATCTGAACAAAGGTTTCATAAGATGTGTTATTTGGCAGGATTCAACGTTTGGATAGCACGGCGGATCATGCGGAAATTCATGTCGGAATTGTAGTAATCGGGGCCGATGTTGACCATCGAGACGCCGCCCAGGGGGCCGAACTCGATGACACGGCGCGGCATCTCGTCGGCGGCCGAGAACTCGACACGGTCCTCGTTGTAGAGCGGGCCCTTGATGTCGGCGGCCAACAACAGGCGCCCGGGCTCGATTCCGGCGAATCCGGTGGCGTTAAGCGCCATGAGGCGGACCTCCTGGACGTGCTGCGTGCGCTCGGTGTTGAGCACGACGTAATCGACGCGGGCGCGGTCGTCGGCCGTGAGCGAAAGGGGATTGCCCTCGAAGACGAGGAGCTGGCCCTCAGAGACGGCCCCGGCGAGCTTAGCGACAATAGCGGCCGAAGCGGCGGAAGCCAACGGGTCGGTGGTGAACGAAAACCCATCGAGGCCCTCCGTGCGGACGACAGCGACGGCCCTGTCGAGCAAAGCACCCAACTTAGCCTCGTCGGCCAAATCGGCCCCCAAGGCAGCGCAGTCGACGCGGTAGAGGACCCTGGTGCCCTTCTGCCGCATGACGGGCATGTCCTCACGGTCGAAATCGGAGAAATTGGCCGCATTTTCGAGCATGACGAAATCGAGCGAATCGGGCAGGCAGCGCATGAAATCCTGCTCGCTGAAAGCCACGTCGGGCGAATTGAACAAACGGGCGCAGACGATGAAGTGCTCCGACTGCTTGTAGGCCCGCAAAGCAGCGGTATACTCCTCCCAAAGGGCGGGGTCCTGCTCCCAAGGCTGGCGAACGGTGGTCCCGACGCTCTCGGTCTCGGTCCAGTCGCTGCACGAAACGAAGGCCGCGCAGAGAAGAACCGCGAACAACGATAAGATTCTGAAGTTTTTCATGATGGTTTATTTGTTATAAGGTTTGCAATCCCACCAAACGCGGGTACCCATGCCGTCGCCCCTGCGCGCACCCTGGGTCTCGGAATCGAGGGTCTGAATGGCGGCCTGGAGATTGGCGTTGTTGCGCTGGTACTCCTCGATGGGGTAAGGCAGACGGCGCGCACCGTGCTTGATGTCGACCGTGCCGCCCGACTTGTCCTCGACGGCGGGCAACAACCGCGGATAACCCGTGCGGCGATACTCGCACCAAGCCTCGGTGCCCAACGGGAAGATGGCGATCCACTTCTGGGTGATGAGACGCTCCAGATTACGCTCGGCGATGGCTGCGATGTCGGCATCGGAAGCATCCTCGGCGGGCGTCTCCCAGGCGATGGTAATGTCGCTCTGACGGCCCGAAACGCTGTGCCAGCTGAGGGGGTCGGAATAGGGCGACGGCTTGGCTTCGGTGTTGGCCAGATAATCGTCGGCACCGGAAGCCCCGCGCTCCTCGAACGACAGGCGCACGGCCTCCTCGTAGAGCTGCTCGGCGACCTCGGCACTGCCCCACCGCAACTCGTACTCGGCGCGCAGGAACGTGGCCTCAGCGGCGCAGAACCACATGTAGGGCGTGTCGCTCTTGACGATCATGTTGCAATACTTGGCGACGGCCGTCGACTTGCTGGTGGCGTCGATGCCGATGCGGATGCCGTAGAACTTGCCGGTGTCGTTGGGCAGGAACATCTTCTCCAAACGCGGGTCTTTGTAACCGGTCATGTAGCAGATGATGTCGGCACCCACGCGGTGGTCGGCCCAATCGTTGTAAATCAACGTCGTGCGGTTCTCGGCAGCGTGCATGGCCGCGTTGTCGGCGTTGGCGAGGATGACACCCCCTGCGATGGCCTCGGCAGCCTTGGCGCGGGCCGTAGCTTCGTCGACATACGACAGGCGCATGGCCATACGCAGCTTGAGCGAATTGGCGTACTTGATCCACTGGGGAATGTTGCCGTAGTAGACAGCGTCGTAGCGGTTCCACGCATCGGCCGCGAGGGTGATGTTGGCCGTGAAAGCCGCGATAGCCTCGTCGAGCTCCTCGAACATCTTGGCGTAGACGTCTTTCTGCGCGTCGTACTCGACCGTGATGGTCTCGTTGTTCTCCAGGTTGGAATAGGGAATCGGGCCGTAGCTGTCGGTCACGCGGTGCATGATGGCCACGCGCAGCAGTTTGGCGAAGGCGATGGCCACCTCGTCCTCCGTACCGTTGACGATACCGCGGTAGGGGGTGTAAGTCTCCGTGATGACGTTGGCGAAAGGCCATTTGCGCCAGTCGGCCGAGGGGTTGAAGGTCTCGAACTTGGTGCGCCACGTGTCGACCGTAGCGCCGATATAGCCGCCGAACGGACCGCCCACGAGCGACTCGTTGAACTGGTACATGTGCTCCTGGACGGGAACCACCAGGCTCTGCAAGGCCTTGACCTTGGTGCCGGTCTTATAGTTCATGACGTCCATCTGGCTGTCGGTGACCTGGTTGGGATTGCGGTTCAGGTCCTCGAAATCGGCCGTACAGCCTACGGCGAGCAGCATTCCCGCAAGCAGCCACAGCTGCATGTATTCGATTGTCTTTTTCATGCTGTTCAAGGATTAAAATTCAAATTTGACGTTGAAGCCCAGGCTGCGCAGCGACGGCATCATGAAGTAGTCGATGCCCTGGTAGCTCATGCCTGTCGAAGCGACCGCTTCGGGGTCGAACGGAGCCTTGCAGTAAATCATCCACAGGTTGCGGCCCACGAACGAAACCGTCAGGCCCATCTTGTTGCGGAACCACTTGCGGGGCAGCGTGTAGCCCAGCGAAAGTTCCTGCAGGCGGAAGTTCGTCGCCGAATAGGTGTAGTACTGCGGAAGTCCCGACTGCGAGCCGATGGCCTGGTACCAGCGCTGGGCGCTGATCGTCTGACGGCCGTTGACCACCACGCCGCCGGCATCGCGGGCAGCCGCCGAAGCCTCCGATACGCCGTAGAGGTCCATGTTGGCCTGCGTGGCCGAGTAGCAGATGCCGCCGATGCGGCCCGAGAAAAGAAGCGACAGATTCAGCCCTTTCCAGCGGAAATCGTTGCGCCATGCAAGGTTGTATTTCGGGAATACGGAGCCTAAGTAGATTTCGTCGCCGTTGTCGGTCAGAATCAGGTTGCCGCCGCTGTCCACTTCCACAAAGCCGTTGTCATTGTAGCGCAGGTTCGACGTCGTGTAGAGGTCGCCCAGCGTTCCGCCTTGCTTGAGGATGTACTTCGCCTTGCCCAGACCCTTGATGTCGAGGGCTTCCAGTCCGAGCGGTTCGCCCGTCACGGGGTTCAGCGCATCGGCCGCCAGGTCGATGATTTCGTTCTTGTTCCACGAGAAGGTCGCGTTCGTCGACCAGCCGAAGTCGCGCCACTGGTTCGAGTAGCCCAGCGAGAGTTCGACACCCATGTTGCGCACATGGCCCGTCTGCAGATAGATGGTCGTGTACGACGACGAGGGCGGCAGCGAGGGGTCGAAGGTCTGGTTGTAGGTGTCGGCCCAGTACCACGATGCGCTCAGGCTGACATGCTTCCACAGCCGCGCGTCCACACCCACTTCATAGGTCTTGGTGCGTTCGGGTTTCAGGTCGCCGATAGGATAGTGCGTCTTGTCTTTCCACACCCGGTTCGTCGCATCGTATTCGTAGGTCGGGGTCATCAGATGGCGCGGGAACGGAAGACCCACCGAAGCGATCGAGCCGCGGACTTTCAGATAGGTCAGCGCGTCGCCCAGGTCCCAGAGCGAAGTGGGCACCCACGAAAGGCCGACCGACGGATAGAAGAACGACGACGACGACGAGCCGGCAATCTGCGAAGCCCAGTCGTTGCGGCCCGTGACGGTCAGATAGAGCATCTGCTTCCACCCCACTTCCACCGAAGCGAAGACCGACTGCGTCTGGTCGTGCCAGCCCGATTTCTCGGCGCGTTTCTTGGAATCGTCCAGGTCGAAAACGTTGAAGATGTTCGGCAGACCGTTCTCCTGAATCGGACCGCGGTACGAAAGTTCGTCGGTCTTGATGTTGTTGATCGAACCGCCGATGTTGGCGTTCAGCGACCAGTCTTCGCCGAAGGTCTTGTTGATGTTCAGAATCGCGTCGGCATAAGTCTGCGTGTCGTAGGTGCGGGCTTCCGTATAGTGGCCGTTCTTGCCGCCGTCGGTAATCGTCGCGTTCGACGTCGCAAAGAGTTTCTGCGTGTAGAGCGAGTTGGCGTTGTCCAGACGTACACGGCCCGAAACGCTCAGCCACGGCAGGATGTCATAGCTGGCCGCAAACGACAGCATGTAGCGTTTCTTGTCCGTGTTGCGCAGGTTGCGGTAGGCAATCCAGTAGGGGTTCTGCATGCGCAGGTCGCCGCCCTCCATGTCCGCCGACCAGAATTGTTCCATCAGCTTGGTTCCCGGGTTGAAGCGCTCGAAAACCTTGTATATCTCGAAGTTTTCGCCGCGCGGGAACAGGTAGGCCGGAACCAGCGGGTTGGAGTACACGCCCTGGTTGGTCATGTTCTGGTCTTTCTGATAGATATAGCTGGCCGAAGCGTCCAGACGCAGTTTGTCCTTCAGAAAATACGACGTGTTGCGGAACGTGAAGTTGTAGCGTTCGTATTCGTTGTTCGGGATGATTCCGTCCGAGTTGACCGACGCGGCCGAAAAATAGGTCTGGTTGCGGTCCGTGCCGCCCGACACGGTCACCGAGTTGGTGTATACGTGGCCCGTCTCGAAGAAGTCCTTGGGCGTGTATCCGTACTGCGCCGCAGGTGCGAGTTTTTCGCCCCAGCTGTAGACGCCCGAGTTGTAGCGGCTGCCGCTCAGACCCGTGCCGTAGCGGCTCTGGAATTCCGGAAGCGTGAACGGAGCGAGGAATTCGGTGTTGCTCGAAAGGGTCACTTTCAGCGCGCCCGACTGGCCTTTCTTGGTCGTGATCATGATTGCGCCGTTCGCAGCTTCCGAGCCGTAGAGTGCGGCTGCGGCGGCTCCATTCAGCACCGACATGCTTTCGATGTCTTCGGGGTTGATGTCGGCAATGGATTCGGTCGCACCGCGCGAATCGAATTCCGTACCGCCGCCCCCGCCGAAGTTGTACATCGGGATACCGTCGATCACATAAAGCGCGTTGGACGACTGCGAAATCGACTTGTTACCGCGCAGCACCACTTTCGAGGCGCCGCCCACGCCCGACGAGGAGGTGTTGATCGTCAGACCGGCCACCTTGCCCGTCAGCGAGTTGATGAAGTTGGCGTCCTTCACGGCCAGAATGTCTTCCGAGTTGACCTGCTGTACGTTGTAGCTCAGTGCCTTCTCGGAGCGTTTGATGCCCAGCGCCGTCACAACCACCTGTTCGATTTCCGAGGCCGATTCCGACAGCGTGATGTCGAAGACCGTGCGGCCGCCTACGGCAACCACCACAGGTTCATAGCCCAGGAAGTTGATTTCCAGCTGTCTCTGTTGGGCGGGGGGGGGTACAAGCAGCGAGAAAGAGCCGTCGGCTCCCGTGCTCACACCGGCGTTGGTTCCCCGGACCACAACCGAAGCGCCTACCACGGGCATGCCGGCCGCATCGCTGACTTTGCCGGTTACCGTAACAGGCGCCTCGGGTTTCTTTTCGGAAAGGAAAATGCTCGGAGCCTTGATCTGCCATGCGATGTCGGTCTTGGCAGTCATCTGCTCCAGCGCTTCGCGCAGGGGCCGGTTCTCGACCTTCACGCTCACCAGGCGGCTCAGGTCGATGTTCTCCGGCGAAACGAAGAGGAATTTGGTTTGCTTTTCGATTTCGTTCATCGCAACCCGCATCTCCACGTTTTCGAGCGAGAGCGTCACGGTTGCAGCGTCCTGGCTGTAAGCCTTTCCGGGCGACAGCGACAGGCACAGCATGAACAAAAGCGTAATCAGGCATCTGATTTGCTGAATAAGCTTGTTATTCATAACTTTGTTGTTTGGTTTAATTAGAAATCCGTTTTCTTTTTAGACCCCGGCCTGCAAGAAGTTGCAGCTTCTTGCAGGTCACTTTTTTTGCGGGTCCGTGTCATTGATCCTTACAGGGGTGCAGTGGCTTTTGTCATAGGCAATCGGGTTGAGGTTCGACATATGTTCTATTTTTAGGCGGTGTTTTCGTCAGCGGATGGTCACCACGCCCGCGTTGCGGTCGTAGTCGTATTCAAAGTCGGAGCCGTAGCGGAGTACTTCCAGCGCGTGTTCGATGCCCGACGACACGGCCACTTTGCCCCAGCCGAAGTTCACCGACGGCATCCGGTCTCGTTCCACGACGAAGCGTACATGGAAGTTCGCTTCCAGTTTGCGGACTATCTCCTCGAACTTCAGGCCCCGCAGGTTGATGATTCCCTCGGTCCAGAGGTAGTTGTCCACATCCTCCAGTTTGTCTTTCACCAGCAGGCCGTTGTCCAGCCGGACGATTTCCAGCGGGTTCATCACCACGCTTCCGCGCGTTTCGTTGTGCGTCACTTGCAGCCGGCCGTTCAACAGCGCGGCCGAAAATTCGTTGTTCTCCTCGTCGGCCACTATGTCGAAGCGGGTGCCCAGCACCCGGGCCGTGCAGGCGAATGTCTTCACCAGGAACGGGCATTGCGCATCGGGCGCCACCTCGAACATCGCTTCGCCTTTCAGGCTCACGGTGCGGTGTTTGCGGCCGAAGCGCGTCGGGTAGCTCACCGAGCTCCCCGGGGTCAGCCACACGCGGGTTCCGTCCATCAGGTGAAGCGTCGATTGGCCGTTGGTCGACACGAAGGTCACTTCCGGGGCCCGCGACAGGTTGTATTCCGTCAGCAGATACCCGCTCGCCAGCCCCATGACCAGCACCGCCGCCACGGCCGACGCCCAGCGCACCGCTCCGCGCAGCCTTAGGCTCATCGGCGCGCGTTTCGGCGCCGCGGGTTCCAGTCCTTCCCTGCGGAGTTTCGTTTGCCAGATTTGCAGGGCGAAGTCGGCTTCGTCCAGCGCATTCAGATATTCCCGGTTGGCAGGCGATTCGTCCAGCCAGTCGAGCACTTCCCGAACCTCCTTTGCGGAGGCCTCGTTTTTTAAGAATTTGAATAATAACCTATCTTCCATAACCTTTTTAGTTTGTCGTTTATTACATAACACATGAGCGCCCCTTCTCCGTAAAGAAAAGGGGCGCTTTTTTAATAAAAAATTTATTCAGAAATTTCGTAAACTTCCTTAATAACGCAACAGGTAGTATATCAGCGGAATAGCCAGTTTGACATAGTCCTTCAGCGCATGCCGCAGTTCATGCAGCGAGCGGCTTATTTCCTTGTCGACCAGCGAAACCGAGATGCCCAATTCGCGGGCGATTTCCTCGTAGCTGCGGTCGTCCAGGCGGCTGCGCAGGTAAATCTGACGCGTGCGGGCCGGAAGTTTGGACATCGTATCGCGCAGGATTTCAAATATTTCGTCCTCGAAAAGTTTGTCCGGGTCGCAGGCCGTCAGCGACGCTATGTCGGCGTCGACCAGCCGGCATTGGTCCGAGTGCATCTTCTGTTCGATGCGCAGGCGCAGCGACTGGTTGCGCAGGTGGTTCAGACAGCGGTTCCGCACCGTCGCATATACATAGGCCGGCACGTTCGTGTCGGCAGGCAGCACGAAGCGGTTTTCCCAGAAAGCCATGAAGCTGTCCGCCACGATGTCCGACGCAATGTGTTCGTCGCGTACATAGCGGCAGGCCCGCTGAATGAATACGGAGCGGTATTCGAGATAGATTTTCCCGAATTCCGAGGCGGTCGCCGCCGGTTGTGTCTCCGTCGTTGTCATAGCTTTCCTTGACAAAATTAAATCTTTTTCTGCAAATAATCCGAATCTTTCCGTCGGTTTCGGTTTTATTTTCCGTCGGGCTTGGCGGATTCGCAGGAATTTAGTAGCTTTGTCCCATGTCATCGGTCCCCTCTCTTCACGGGAGGGTCAAATAGGGTTGCAAAGGCTTCGGATATTCGCTGATCGAGTATTCCTATTATTTTTGTGCCTTGAAACCAACTGCATCCTCTCCGCTTCGGCCCTTGTGCTGGGTTCCCTCGCTCTACTTCGCGATGGGTCTTCCTTTCGTGGTCCTCAACATGGTTTCGGCCGTGTTGTTCAAGGACATGGGCGTCTCCGACGCGCAAATCGCCTTCTGGACTTCGCTCATCATGTGGCCGTGGACCATCAAGTTTCTGTGGAGCCCGTTCCTTGAGTTGTTCCGCAGCCAGAAGTTCTTCGTCGTCGCCACCCAGCTCGTCTCCGGGCTCTTGTTCGGGTTCGCCGCGCTGGCGCTCCACCTGCCCGCGTTCTTCGCCGTCACCGTCGCCTTATTCGCCGTCGTCGCTTTCAGCGGCGCCACGCACGACATCGCCGCCGACGGGCTCTACATGTCGGTCCTCTCGTCGGCCGACCAGGCCAAATACATCGGCTGGCAGGGGGCGTTCTACAACCTCGCCAAGCTCGTCGCCACAGGCGGGCTCGTCTGGTTCGCCGGGTGGCTCTTCGAGCGTTTCGCCGGCGGCGGCGCGGCCGAAACCGCCGCTTATCGGTCGGCCTGGACCGTCGTCCTCTGCATCCTCGGCGCTCTGATGTTGTTGGCCGGGATGTGGCACCTGCGGATTCTCCCGCAGGGGCATGTCGCTGCACAGGGCAGCCATTCCCTCCGCGAGGGGTTGACCGAGCTGCGCAACGTCGTCCGCGATTTCTTCGCCAAGAAAGGCATCGGCCGCTGCATCGCGTTCATCATCCTCTACCGGTTGGGCGAGGGGCTGGTCATGAAAATCGTCCCGCTCTTTCTCAAAACGCCCGTCGCCGACGGCGGGCTCGGCCTCACCAACCAGCAGATCGGCCTTTACTACGGGTCGTTCGGCGCCGGGGCTTTCCTCCTGGGGTCGCTCCTGGCAGGTTATTACATCGCCGCCCGCGGCCTGCGGCGCGCGCTCTTTTCGCTGGTCTGCATCTTCAACCTCCCGTTCGCCGTCTACGCCTTGTTGGCGTGGTTCCAGCCGCAGTCCATGTGGCTCGTGGGCGGCGGTATCGTCGTCGAGTACTTCGGTTACGGTTTCGGATTCGTCGGGCTCACGCTCTACATGATGCAGCAGGTCGCCCCGGGGCCTTACCGCATGGCGCACTATGCGTTCGCTTCGGGTATCATGAACCTATCGGTCATGCTCACAGGCATGGTCTCCGGTTTTCTGAGCGATTTGTCCGGTTATCGGATTTTCTTCCTCGTCGTCATGCTCGCCACCGTCCCGGTGTTCCTCATGACGCGCTTCGTCCCGTTCCCGCATAACGACGAACATAATTAGGAGGGCTGCAATGAACCGTCTCCGAACCATCCTCCCCGCGCTGCTTGTTCTCCTCTGCCTTTCGTGCAGCGGTGAGCAGGAGTGTACGGTGATTCCCCGGCCGCTTTCGGTGCAGTCCGAGGGCGGGTTTTTCCGCGCCGGGGTCCCGTTCGCCGTGGCGGTCGAGGCTCCGGAGACGGTGGCCAATGCCTTGACAGATTATTTGTCTTCCTCCTCCCTCCCGTGCCATAGGTGCGACACGGCCGCCACCCTCCGGCTGGAGTTGTCGGACGACGCTTCGCTGCCCCTCTCCGACGAGGGTTATACGTTGGAGGTCCGGCCCGACCGTATCGTCGTCCGGTCGCGCGGCGAAGCCGGATTGTTCTACGGCATCCAGTCGCTGTTGCAGTTGTACGACCGCCACGGAGCCCGCATCCCCGCCCTGCAAATCGCCGATTCGCCGCGCTTCGCCTACCGGGGCATGCACCTCGACGTCTCGCGCCACTTCTTCGGCAAAGAGTTCGTCAAGAAGCAGCTGCGCATGATGGCTTCGCTCAAGCTCAACCGCCTGCACTGGCATCTGACCGACGGCGCCGGGTGGCGCATCGCCATCGACCGCTATCCCCTGCTGACCGAGGTGGCCGCATGGCGCCGCGAGCCCACGTGGCAGGCTTGGCAGGCCGGGAACCGTCATTACTCCACGGCTTCCGCCCCGGGCGCTTACGGCGGTTATTACACCAAAGACGACATCCGCGAGGTCTTGGCATGCGCCGATTCGCTCCACATTACGGTCATCCCCGAAATCGAGATGCCCGGCCACAGCGAGGAGGTGCTGGCCGTCTGTCCCGAATTGTCGTGCGCAGGCAAACCTTATGTCAGCGGCGAGTTCTGTCTCGGTAGCGAAGCGACATTCGTCTTTTTGGAGAACGTGCTCACCGAGGTGACGGAGCTCTTTCCCTCCGAGTACATCCATATCGGCGGCGACGAGGTTTCCGGGCAGGCATGGGCTTCGTGCCCGAAGTGCCGGGCCCGGATGGAGCGCGAGGGTCTCGGTTCTGCCCAAGAGCTGCAGGCCTACGCCATCCGGCGCATCGGCCGGTTCCTCGAAGCCCGCGGGCGGAAGCTCATCGGCTGGGATGAAATCCTCGACAGCGGGCCCATGCCCGACGCTGCGGTCATGTCGTGGCGCGGCGAGGAGGGCGGACGCCGGGCCGCCGCACTCGGGCACGACGTCGTCATGTGTCCCGGGTCGCATTGTTATTTCGACGGCTTCCAGGACAATCCCGAGCGGGAGCCGCAGGCCTTCACCGGCTATCTGCCCCTCGCCAAAGTCTATTCCTACGACCCCGCCCCGGCCGCTCTGTCCGGCCGGGAACATATCATCGGCGTGCAGGCCAATCTGTGGACCGAGTACATCCCCACCCCCTCGCAGGCCGAATACATGCTCTATCCGCGCATGTTCGCCCTCGCCGAGGTGGCATGGAGCGCTCCCGAAACCAAGGATTACGCCGATTTCCGCCGCCGGGCGCTCCGGTTCTGCGACCGGGCACGCCGCCAGGGATACCATACGTTCGACCTGCGGGCCGAGTTCGGCGAGCGGACCGAATCGCTGGCTCCCGTCCGGCACCTTGCCGTCGGCTGTCCGGTCCATTATACCTATCCGTGGCATCCCGATTATCCCGCCGACGGCGCCGCGGCGCTCACCGACGGGCTGCGCGGTCCGTGGAGCTACGGCACCCGCTGGCAGGGGTTCCGCGACACCGACATGGAAGTCACCGTCGACTTGGGCCGGGTCCGGCCGCTCCGTTCCATAGCGGCCGACTTCATCCAGTGGCATTCGGCGTGGATTTGGCTGCCCGCGCAGGTGGAGTTTTCCGTCTCCGACGACAACAGCGGCTTCCGGACGCTGGCGGCCCTCCCCAACGGCCTCCCGTCCGACTGCCACCGCCCCGCCTACCGCACGTTCGCGTGGCATGGCGAAACGACCGGGCGTTACGTGCGTTGCCGCGCCCGTTCCCAGGGTTTTCCCGGGGGCTGGCTCTTTACCGATGAAATTATTGTCAACTAAAAACCGAATAAAACGATGAACAACCTCAAAATCATGGGGAACCCGCTTCCCGATATGCCGTGGGAGGAGCGTCCCGCCGCTTCGCGCGAAATCATGTGGCGCTGCTCGGCCAACCCCATCATCCCGCGCGACCTGCTCGCCACGTCCAATTCCATCTTCAATTCGGCCGTCGTGCCTTTCAAGAAGGGCAAGTACAACTACGCCGGGGTCTTCCGCTGCGACGACACCAACATCCGCATGCGGCTCCACGTCGGATTCTCGGCCGACGGGCTCAAGTGGGACATCCTCGAAGAGGACATCCGCCTGGAGGGGGCCGATCCCGAGGTCGGCACCTGGGTCTACGGCTACGACCCCCGCGTGGTCAAAATCGAGGACAAATACTACGTCACCTGGTGCAACGGCTATCATGGCGACCCCACTATCGGCGTCGCCTGGACCGACGATTTCCAGACGTTCCACCAACTCGAAAACGCCTTTCTGCCCTACAACCGCAACGGCGTGCTCTTCCCCCGCAAAATCGGCGGCCGCTACGCCATGCTTTCGCGTCCGAGCGACACGGGCCACACGCCGTTCGGCGACATCTTCTACTCCGAATCGCCCGACATGGAGTTCTGGGGACGCCACCGGCTCGTCATGAAACCCGCGCCGTTCGAGAAAAGCGCCTGGCAGTGCACCAAAATCGGCGCAGGCCCCGTGCCCATCGAGACGTCCGAGGGGTGGCTGCTGCTCTATCATGGCGTCCACGGCACCTGCAACGGCTTCGTCTACGCGTTCGGTTCGGCCCTGCTCGACCTCGACCAGCCCTGGAAAGTCATCGCCCGCAGCGGCGCCTACCTGCTTTCTCCGCGCGAGAGCTACGAGTGCATGGGCGACGTGCCCAACGTCGCGTTCCCCTGCGCCACGCTCCACGACCCCGCCACCGGGCGTCTGGCCGTCTACTACGGCTGCGCCGACACGGTCGTAGGACTGGCTTTCGGCCGCATCCCCGAAATCATCGAATTCACGCGTCGCACCAACATCCTCTGAGCCTTATGTATTCCCACGACAACCGCATCGTCGTCACCCTCGACGCCGGAGGCACCAACCTCGTTTTCGGTGCCATGCGGGCCAACGAGTTCATCGTCGAGCCCATCACCTACCCCTCGCAGGCGCACGATCTGGACAAGTGCCTCGAAACCATGGTCCGGGGTTTCCTCGAAGTCATCGCCCGGCTCGACGAGAAGCCCGTGGCCATCAGCTTCGCCTTCCCCGGTCCGGCCGACTACCCCAACGGCATCATCGGAGGTTACCTCCCCAACTTCCCCTCGTTCCGCGACGGCGTGGCTTTGGGGCCGTTCCTCGAAATGCAGTTCGGCATCCCCGTCTTCATCAACAACGACGGCGATCTCTTCGCTTACGGCGAGGCCCTCGGCGGGGCCCTGCCCGAGGTGAACGCCCGGCTCGAAAAGGCCGGCAGCGCCAAGCGCTACCGCAATCTGCTGGGCTACACTTTCGGCACGGGATTGGGTGTCGGTATGGTGGTCGGCGGGCAGCTCAACCGCGGCGACAATTCGTGCGTCGAGACTTTCTGCCTGCGCCACAAGAAGATGCCCGGCATCATCTGCGAGGACGGCGCCGCCATCCGGGCCGTCAAGCGCGTCTACGGCGAGCTCTCCGGCTGCCCCGACCACGGGCTGGAGCCCAAGGACATCTGCGAAATCGCCGACGGCACGCGCCCCGGCGACGCCGAGGCGGCCAAAAAGGCGTTCGCCGAGTTCGGCGAAATCGCAGGCGACGCCATGGCCACGGCCGTCACCCTCACCGACGGACTGATCGTCATCGGCGGCGGCATCACGGCGGCCCGCAAATGGATCATGCCCTCGCTCTTGCAGGAGCTGCGTTCCAAGATGCACCAGCTCAACGGCAACGAGCTCGACCGCGTCCAGATGCAGGTCTACGACCTCGACGACCCGACCGAGTTCGACGCTTTCGCCAAGGGCGACATGCGCCCCCTGAAGGTCTACGGTTCGGACCGTTACGTGGCCTACGACCCCCAGAAGCGCACGGGCGTCATGATTTCCAAGCTCGGCGCCAGCAAGGCCATTTCCGTTGGTGCCTACGCCTATGCGTTGAGCCGACTGGACGAAAACTGACATTATAGCAGCACCATGAGCAACAAGTATTCTCTGCCCGAAGACGGCGGGGCCATCGAGAAGACGGCCCTCCAGGACATCATCCACCGTTACGAGAAGATCAGCACGCAGGTCTTCCCCGCCGAAACCGACGGCGTGCGTTACGTCGCCGACCGCATCGTGCGGGCCATCGCCGACTACGAGAAGCGGCCCGCTTCGTCCGATTTCTGCGACGAGCCCGAGCCGTTCATCTTGGGGCTGACCACCGGGCAGACCCCCCTGGCCCTCTACCGCGAGCTGGTCCGGCGGTACGAGGCCGGCGAGGTCAGCTTCGCCAACGTCGCCGTCTTCAGTCTCGACGAGTTCTACCCCATCGGGGCCGACGAGCAGCAAAGCCGCAATTACCGCATCCGCAGGGAGTTCATCGACCGCATCGACATCCTCCCCGACAACGTCCATCTGCCCGACGGTTCCGTCCCCGAGGAGCGTATTTCCGATTACTGCGCCGCCTACGAGGCTTCCATCCGCAAAATCGACCTGATGATTCTCGGCATCAACCGCAACGGGCAGGTCGGGTTCAACGAGCCGGGCACCTATATCAAGTCGCGCACCCGGTTGGTGCAGCTCTCCCACGAAACGCGCAAGGTCGAGTCCAGGGCGTTCTTCACCCTCGACGAGACTCCCAAGATGGCCATTACCATGGGTATCCGCACCATCATGCAGGCCGAGCGTATCGTTCTGCTGGCTTGGGGCGAGGAGAAGGCCGACGCCATCCGCAAGGTCGTCGAGGGCGAGGTCACGCCCCGCATCCCCGCTTCCTACCTCCAGTCGCACCCGCGTATCGAGGTCGTCATCGACGAGTGCGCCGCGCAGGAGCTCACCCGCAAGCAGCGGCCGTGGCTCGTCGGTCCCTGCAAGTGGACCCCGCGTTTCACGCGCAAAGCCGTCGTTTGGTTGTGCGGCGTCGTCGGCAAGCCCATCCTCAAGCTCACTTACGACGATTACATCGAGAATTCCCTCGGCGAGTTGTTGGAGCAGGGCCGTTCCTACGACCGCATCAACATCGACGTCTTCAACGACCTCCAGCACACCATCACCGGGTGGCCCGGCGGCAAGCCCGACGCCGACGACACCACGCGTCCGGCGCCTTCGGCTCCGTTCCCCAAGCGCGTCGTCATCTTCTCGCCCCACCCCGACGACGACGTCATTTCCATGGGCGGCACCTTCATCCGGCTCGTGCAGCAGGGCCACGACGTCCACGTCGCTTACCAGACTTCCGGCAACGTCGCCGTCCACGACGACGTCGTGTTGCAGAATATCGACACTTCGCGCGAGTTGGGTTTCGGCGACCGTTTCGCCGAGGCCGAGCGCATCATCGCTTCCAAGCGCAAGGGCGAGCCCGAGCCGCGGGCCCTGCTCGACATCAAGGGGGCCATCCGCCGCGCCGAGGCCCGCGCCGCCGTGCGTTCGTTCGGGCTGAACCCCGATACCAACGCCCATTTCCTCAACATGCCGTTCTACGAGACGGGCGGTATCAAAAAGGGCAGCCTCGCCGAGCGCGACATCGCACTCATCGTCGATTTGCTGCGCAGGGTCCGGCCCCACCAGATTTACGCCGCCGGCGACCTGGCCGACCCCCACGGCACCCACCGCATCTGCACCGAGGCCGTCCTCGAAGCCCTCGACGTCGTCCGCAGCGACGACTGGCTCCGCGAGTGCCATTTGTGGCTCTACCGCGGTGCTTGGCTCGAATGGGACCTCGGCATGGTCGACATGGCCGTGCCGCTCTCGCCCGACGAGATGCTCATGAAGCGCCACGCCATCTACCGCCACCTCTCGCAGAAAGACATCATGCCTTTCCCCGGCAGCGATACGCGCGAGTTCTGGCAGCGGGCCGAGGAGCGCACGCAGCATACCGCCCAGTTATACGACGCTCTCGGCATGGCCGAGTACCAGGCCATCGAAGTCTTCGTCAAAATGTTCTGACCTTATTTAACCCCCTGCGGGGCTTGATTTTGCCCTCGCTTAATCGCAAAATTCACTTTTCACCTTTCACTTCAAGAAATGCGTTTGATCATCCAGGAAAATCCCGCCCAGGTCGCCCGTTGGGCCGCCGAATACATCATCGGCCGCATCAGGGCCAAGGCGCAGTGCTCCGACGCTCCGTTCGTCTTGGGGCTTCCCACCGGGTCCACCCCGTTGGAGACTTACAAGGAGCTTGTCCGCCGCCACAAGGCAGGCGAGGTGTCGTTCCGCAACGTCGTCACGTTCAACATGGACGAGTACGTCGGGCTCCCCGAGGAGCATCCCGAAAGCTACCATTCGTTCATGCGGCATAATTTCTTCTCCCACATCGACATCCGGCCCGAGAACATCCATATCCTCAACGGCAACGCTCCCGACCTCGCCCAAGAGTGCGCCGATTACGAGGCGGCCATCGAAGCCGCGGGGGGCATCGACCTCTTTTTGGGCGGCGTCGGCGAGGACGGGCACATCGCGTTCAACGAGCCTTTCTCGTCGCTCTCGTCCCGCACCCGCATCAAGACCCTCACTCCCGACACCATCGCCGTCAACGCACGGTTCTTCGGCGGCGATACTTCGCTCGTCCCCACCCGGGCCCTCACCGTCGGCGTCGGGACCATCCTCGCCGCGCGCGAGGTCGTGATCCTCGCCACAGGTCATAAAAAGGCACGGGCCGTGCGTCACGGCATCGAGGGTTCCTACAACCACCAGTGGACCATTTCGGCGCTCCAGACCCACCCCTCGGGCCTCGTCGCCTGCGACGAGGCTGCGGCCGACGAGCTGCGCGTCGCCACCTACCGTTATTTCAAAAACATCGAAAGCGCCCTTCCATGAAGCACCCGTTTTTCGCCGTCCTGCTGACCCTCGGTCTCGCTTCCGCCGCCGCGCAGTCTCCGGCCGATTGCGTCGACCCCTTTATCGGCACCACCAATTTCGGCACCTGCAATCCGGGAGCGGTCACGCCCCACGGGATGATGGCCGTCGTGCCGTTCAACGTCATGGGGTCCGATACGAACCTCTACGACAAGGATGCACGGTGGTGGTCAACTCCTTACGAGTTCCACAACAAGTTCTTCACCGGGTTCGCCCACGGGGCTTTGAGCGGCGTGGGCTGCCCCGAAATGGGGGCCTTGCTCACCATGGCCACCGCTGGAGAGCTCGACGTCGATTACAAGCACTACGGTTCGGCCTGTTCCGACGAAACCGCTTCGCCGGGTTACTACGCCGCCACGCTCGCCAAGTACGGCATCCGCGCCGAAGCTACCGCCACACCGCGCACTTCGGCCGAGCGATATACCTTTCCCGGCGGACAAGGCCATATTCTGCTCAATTTGGGCGAGGGGCTCACCAACGAGTCCGGCGCTACGGTCCGGCGCGTCAGCGCCACCGAAATCGAGGGTTCCAAGCTCCTCGGCACCTTTTGTTACAATCCCCAGAAAGTTTTCCCCGTCTACTTCGTCCTGCGCGTCTCCAAAACCCCGTCGCAGTCGGGTTATTGGAAGAAGCAGCGGCCCATGACGGGCGTCGAGGCCGAGTGGACCCCCGACAACGGCCGTTATAAGCTCTATACCGACTACGGCCGCGAGCTCTCGGGCGACGATGTAGGTTACTGGTTCTCGTTCGACGGTCTCGAAGCCAACGAGCAGGTCGAGGTCCGTATGGGTATTTCATACGTCAGCATCGACAACGCACGCCGCAACCTCGACACCGAGCAGCCGGCCGGTACCGCATTCGATACGATTCGCCGCCAGGCCCGCGACCGTTGGAACCGCGATCTCTCGCGTATCCGCGTCGAGGGCGGCACGCCGGAGCAGCGCACGGTCTTCTATACGGCACTTTATCATACCCTTGTCCACCCCAATCTGCTCAGCGACGTCAACGGCGAGTATCCCCTCATGGAGCGTTCCGGCCAGACGGGCATCGCCGACGGCGACCGTTATACGGTCTTTTCGTTGTGGGACACCTACCGCAACGTCCACCAGCTCCTCACGCTCGTTTATCCCGAGCGGCAGACCGAGATGCTCCGTTCGATGGTCGCCATGTCCCAAGAGTGGGGCTGGCTGCCCAAATGGGAGCTCTACGGCCGTGAGACTTTCACCATGGAGGGCGACCCGGCCATTCCGGTCATCGTCGATTCCTGGCGCAAGGGGCTGCGCGGCTTCGACATCGACGCGGCCTACGCGGCCATGAAGCGTTCGGCCACGACCCCCGGCGCGCAGAATCCCATGCGGCCCGACATCGACCCCTACGTCGAAAAGGGCTATATTCCGCTGGGGTTCTTCGCCGGCGACAATTCGGGCGACAATTCCGTGTCGCACGCTTTGGAGTATTACGTTGCCGACCATGCGCTGGCATGGCTCGCCGACGAGCGGGGCGAGCGGGAGTTCGCCGACGGGCTGCGCCGCCGCGCCGCCGGGTGGAAGCATTATTATTCGTCCGAATCGGGCACCCTGCGGCCGCTCAACCCCGACGGAGAGTTCCTCACGCCCTTCGACCCGCGGCAGGGCGAGAACTTCGAGGCCGTCCCGGGTTTCCACGAGGGTTCGGCCTGGAACTATACGTTCTTCGTGCCCCACGACGTCGAGGGGTTGGCCAAGCTCATGGGCGGGCGCCGGAAGTTCGTCGACAAGTTGCAGCGGGTCTTCGACGAGGGTCTGTACGACCCGGCCAACGAGCCCGACATCGCCTACGCCTACCTTTTCAGCCGCTTCCGCGGCGAGGAGTGGCGCACCCAGCGCGAAACGCGGCGGCTGTTGGACAAGTATTTCACCGCCAGGCCCGACGGCATCCCCGGTAACGACGACACGGGCACCATGTCGGCGTGGGCCGTCTTTTCCATGTTGGGGTTCTATCCCGATTGTCCCGGCGAGCCGTTCTATACGCTCACCGCGCCCGTTTTCGACCGGGCCGAAATCGACACCCCGCAGGGTACGCTCACCATCGAAAAGCACGGCGACGGGGAATATATCCGCCGCATGAGCCTCGGCGGCAAGCCCCTGACCCAATACCGCATCGGCCACGACGAACTGCTTCGCGGCCGCAGACTCACCTTTGAATTCTGACCCATGCGCCTGTTCCGAACCCTCCTGCTGTTGCTCTTCGCCGGGCTTTGCGCCGAAGCGGACGGACAGACCGTGCTCACCCGCCGCGGCAAGCCCGCCGCCCGCATCGTCGTCGCTGCCGGAAACAGCACCGACCGGACCGCCGCCCTGCTGTTGCAGCGGTTTGTCCGCGAAGCATCCGGCGCGGAGCTGCCCATCGTGCAAGGCGTGAAAATCCGCAAGGGCGACATCCTGTTAGGCGCTTCCGACACGCTGGGTCTTTCCGACGACGGCTTCCGCCTGCGGACCGGGTCCGACGGCACGCTGCGCATTTCGAGCGGCGGCGGCAGCGGTTCCGTCTACAGCGTCGTCTCGCTCTTGGAGCGCTATTTGGGCATGGACTACTTCGCCGCCCGCGTCTACACCCTCGACCGGCGCCCCGACATCATCCTGCCCCGGCTCGACACGGCCGACAATCCCGCGTTCCGCTATCGTCAGAGCCAGGCTTACGGCATGGCGCAGGATTCGGTCTACCGCTTTTTCCTGCGGCTCGAAGAGCCCTCCGACATCTTCGCGGGCAATCTGTGGGTCCATACTTTCGACCGTCTCCTGCCCGCCGAACGCTACGGTGCCGAGCACCCCGAATACTATTCGTTCATCCACGGCGAGCGGCGGCCCGGCCGCGCCAGCCAGTGGTGTCTGTCGAATCCCGCGCTGTTCGAGACCGTCGCCGCACGCATCGATTCGATTTTCCGCGCCAATCCCGGCCGGAGCTGGATTTCCGTCAGTCAGAACGACAGCGACCGCACCTACTGCCGCTGCGAAGCGTGCGAGCGGGTCAACATCGAGGAGGGGGCTCCCTCGGGCAATTACATCCGGTTTCTGAACAAGCTGGCCGAGCGTTTCCCCGACAAGCGGTTTTCCACGCTGGCCTACCTTTTCACCATGCAGCCGCCCCGCCATGCGCGGCCCCTCTCGAACGTCAACATCATGTTGTGCAGCATCGGCAGCCACCGCGAAGCGCCCCTCACCGAAACCGCCACGGGCCGCGAGTTCGTCGCCGCGCTGGAGGGTTGGTCGGCGCTGACCGACAACCTTTTCATCTGGGACTACGGCATCAACTTCGACAACATGGTCGAGCCGTTCCCCAACTTCCCCGTGCTCGCCCCCAACATCCGCCTTTTCCGGCGTCACGGCGCCCGGATGCACTTCTCGCAAATCGGCGGTTCCTACGGCGGCGACTTCTCCGAGCTGCGTTCCTACGTCGTCGCCAAGCTCATGTGGGACCCCGCGCAGGACGCCGATTCGCTCATGCTCCGCTTCATGAACGGATACTACGGGGCCGCCGCACCTTATCTCTATCAGTACGAAAAACTCTTGGAAGGGGCCCTGCTCGCTTCCGGCACTCCGCTCTGGATTTATGATTCGCCCGTTTCGCACAAAGACGGCATGTTCAACGCCGCCTGCCGGCAGCGCTACAACAAGCTTTTCGACCGGGCCGAAGCTGCCGTCGCCGCCGATTCGGCCTTGCTGCGCCGCGTGCGGTTGGCACGGCTGCCGCTGCTCTATTCCGAGTTGGAAATCCTCCGCACCGAGCGCGACAGAGATACCGCGGCCGTTCTCCGCAAGCTCGGGACTTTCGAGCGTTACGTCACCGATTTCGGCGTCGAAACCCTCAACGAGCGCAACAATTCGCCGCAGGAATACTGCAAGCTCTACCGCCAACGTTATTTATCTGCCGACCGCAGCAAGGCCTTCGGCGCCCGCATCGAATGGATCGTCCCGCCCGCCGGAAAATACCGTGCCTTGGGCGAGGAAACCCTCACCGACGGTCTTTTCGGCGGTGCTTCGTTCGCCGACGGCTGGACCGGATGGGAGGGACAGGACGGCACCTTCATCCTCGACCTCGGAAGCGGGCAGGAGTTCTCGGCCGTCACCGCCGATTTCCTCCACCAGCTCGGCGCATGGATTCTGCTGCCCCGCGCCATGACCTGCGCCGTCTCGGACGATAAACGCGCCTGGCGGCCGCTCGGCCGGACCGAACTGGCCGAGGACCGCGACGTCCCCGTCAAGTTCGTCCCCGTGACCGTGGCGGCCGACAGCCCCGTACGCGCCCGTTATATCCGCATCGAAGTGGAGGGCACCAACGTCTGCCCGCCGTGGCATTACGGCGTGGGATGCCCCTGCTGGTTCTTCATCGACGAAATAACCGTAAAATAAAGCTATGAAATCCCAACACCTTCTCTTCCTTTGCGCCGCCCTGCTTTCGGCGGCCTGCACCCGCCAGGCCCCGCCGTCCGGCGACGACTTCACCCGCTTCGTCGACCCCCATATCGGCACGGGCGGCCACGGCCACGTCTTCGTCGGGGCCAACGTTCCGTTCGGCATGGTGCAGTTGGGCCCTACCAGCATCCCGCAGGAGTGGGACTGGACTTCGGGTTACCACCAGAGCGATTCGACCGTCATCGGGTTCTCGCACACCCACCTCTCCGGCACCGGCATCGGCGATTTGTTCGACATCACCGTCATGCCCGTGACGGGCCGCGAAACCTGCTACGCCCGCGGCATGGAGGAGGACCCCGCGTCGGGCATGTGGTCCTACGCCGACCGTTCGCGCGAGGTCGTCCGCCCGGGCTATTACTCCGTCCCGCTGACGCGTTATAACGTTTTAGCAGAGCTCACAGCCACTTCCCGCGTGGGTTTCCACCGCTACACGTTCCCCGCCTCCGATGCCGCCGCCATCGTCTTCGACCTCGAAAACGGCGGTTGCTGGGACAAGGCCACCCAGACCCATATCGAGGCCGAGAGCGACCGCACCCTCACGGGCTGGCGCCACTCCTCCGGGTGGGCCAAGGACCAGAAGGTCTACTTCATGGCCGAATTCTCCAAGCCGTTCACGTTCGAGCAGGTCGGCGAGCACTATGCCCGCGCATCGTTCCGCACCGACGAGGGCGAGCAGGTGCTGGTCAAGGTCGCCCTGTCGCCCGTGAGCGTCGAGGGGGCCCGTGAAAACCTCGTCGCCGAGCTTCCCGGCTGGGGCTTCGACGAGACCGCGAAGCAGGCGGCCGAACAATGGAACGACGAGCTCAAGAAAATCCGAATCGAGACCGCCGACACCACGGCCCGCAAGATTTTCTACACAGCCCTTTACCACACCATGACCGCTCCGGCCGCTTTCTGCGACACCAACGGCGATTATCGCGGTGCCGACGGCGCCGTGCACGCCGACCCGGAGTATACGACCTACACGATTTTCTCGCTGTGGGACACCTACCGCGCCAAGATGCCCCTGCTGACCCTCACACAATCCGGGCGCATGACCGACATCGTGCGGACGATGCTCGCCATCGCCGACGAACAGGGGCGTCTGCCCGTATGGCATCTGTGGGGTAACGAGACCGATTGCATGGTCGGCAATCCCGGCATCGTCGTCGTGGCCGACGCCATCGTCAAGGACCTGCCCGGCATCGACCGCGAACGGGCTTTCGACGCAATCAAAAAAACCGCCATGAACCCCGACCGCGGCAACGGGCTGCGCATGAAGTACGGTTACATCCCCTGCAACCTCTTCAACGAGGCGGTCGCCTACGACATGGAGTACGCCGTGGCCGACGGCGCTGCCGCCCGGGCTGCCGAAGCCTTGGGCAAGAGCGCCGACGCTCGTTATTTCACCGACCGCAGCCACTCCTACCGCCATTATTTCGACCCCTCGACCGGGTTCATGCGGGGCCGCGACAGCCGCGGCCGCTGGCGCACGCCGTTCAACCCGTTCGCTTCGACCCACCGCGCCGACGACTACTGCGAGGGCAACGCCTGGCAGTATACGTGGCTCGCGCCGCACGACGTCGAGGGTCTGCAAGGCTGTTTCGGCAGCCGCGGGCGCATGCTCGAAAAGCTCGATTCGCTCTTCACCGTCTCCTCCATCGTCGAGGGGGCCGAGACTTCGCCCGACATCTCGGGCATGATCGGCCAGTACGCCCACGGCAACGAGCCTTCGCACGCCACGCTCTACCTCTACACCATGCTCGGGCAGCCGTGGAAAACGGCCGACAAGGTGCGCGAGGTGCTCACAACGCTCTACCACGCCGAGCCCGACGGTCTTTCGGGCAACGAGGACGTCGGCCAGATGTCGGCCTGGTACATTCTCTCGGCGCTGGGCATCTACGAGGCCGAGCCCGCAGGCGGCCGCTACTGGTTCGGTTCGCCCTTGTTCGACAAGGCCGAGATCGACGTTCCGGGCGGCACCTTCACCATCGTCGCCGAGAACAATTCGGCCGAAAACAAGTACATCCGGCGCGTCTGGTTCAACGGCCGTCCCTACACCAAGCCTTATATCGCCCATGCCGACGTCATCGAGGGCGGCGAGCTGCGGTTCGAGATGGGTTCCGAGCCCAAGGTGTGGTATTGCGCCGACGAGCCCGAGGCCTACGCCGACCAGCGGCCCGCACCCGCAAAGCGGCTTTTCAAGTCGGAAGCGGTGGAGGCCGAAATCGAGCGCGTCTGCGCCCTGCTGACCAACGAGCGTCTGCGCTGGATGTTCGCCAACTGCTTCCCCAACACGCTCGACACCACGGTGCACTACCGCGAAGACAAAAACGGCACGCCCGACACCTACGTCTATACGGGCGACATCCCGGCCATGTGGCTCCGCGATTCGGGAGCGCAGGTGTGGCCCTACGTGCAGCTGTGCGGCAGCGACCCGGCCTTGCAGAAAATGATTGCCGGGCTTATCCGCCGCCAGTTCAAGCTCATCGCCATCGACCCCTACGCCAATGCGTTCAACGACGGCCCGACGGGCCGCGGCGAGGACGTCGGCTACCCCGGCAACGAGCAGTCGCCGTGGGTTTTCGAGCGCAAATGGGAGATAGATTCGCATTGCTACCCCATCCGGCTGGCCCACCATTACTGGAAGACCACGGGCGACACCTCCGTCTTCGGCGCCGAGTGGGTCGAAGCGATGCGGGCCGTCCTCGCCACCCTCAAGGAGCAGCAGATGAAGGAGGGGCCCGGCGATTACATCTTCCTGCGCGTCACCGACCGCCAGCTCGACACCCGCTGCCACGTGGGGCGCGGCAATCCGGTGAAGCCCGTAGGATTGATCGCCAGCGCGTTCCGCCCCTCGGACGACGCCACGACTTTCGGCTTCCTCGTCCCGTCGAATTTCATGGCCGTCACGTCATTGCGCAAGGCGGCCGAAATCCTGCGGACGGTCAATAACGAGCCTGCGCTGGCCGGCGAGTGCACCGCCCTGGCCGACGAGGTGGCCGCCGCCTTGCAGCGGCATGCCGTCGTGGAGCATCCCGAGTTCGGCAAAATCTACGCGTTCGAGGTCGACGGCTTCGGCGGCGTGCAGCTCATGGACGACGCCAACGTGCCCTCGCTGCTGGCCATGCCCTACCTGGGCGACACGGAGCGCACCGACCCGATTTACGAAAACACCCGCCGGTTTGTCTGGAGCCGCGAAAATCCTTATTTTTGGCAGGGTCCCGCAGGCGAGGGAATCGGCGGTCCGCACATCGGGGTCGAAATGATCTGGCCCATGAGCATCATGATGCGGGCCTTCACCTCGGCCGACGACGCCGAGATCCGCGACTGCATCATACAACTTATGACCACCGACGCCGGAACGGGTTTCATGCACGAATCGTTCTCGCGCCACGACGCGGCGAACTTCACACGGCCTTGGTTCGCCTGGCAGAACACCCTGTTCGGCGAGCTGATAATCAAGCTGGTCAACGACGGAAAACTCGATTTGCTGAATTCGATAATATAGCCATTGCGGCTCGAAGAGCCGTGCGGGCTGCTTGCCCGAAAACAAAAAACTGAAAACCATGAAAAAAATAACGCTTCTCGCCCTTGCGGCCCTCTGTTGCAGCTGCTACGCCCGGCTGGCTCCCGAACCGGCGCTCCGCCCCTCGGAGTACGTCTCCACGCTCGTGGGTTCGCAGTCCGACTATTCGCTCTCCACGGGCAACACCTACCCCGCCGTAGCCCTCCCGTGGGGCATGAACTTCTGGACCCCCCAAACCGGCACCATGGGCGACGGCTGGACCTATACCTACGGCGCCCACACCATCTGCGGTTTCAAGCAGACCCACCAGCCCTCGCCGTGGATCAACGACTACGGGCAGTTTTCGCTGATGCCCGTGCGCGGCCGCGACAAGGTCGGCGAGACTTCGCGCCGCAGTTGGTTCTCGCACCAGTCGGAGGAGGCCCGCCCCTATTACTATAAGGTCTACCTCGCCGACCACGACGTCGTGGCCGAAATCGCGCCGACCGACCGGGCCGCCGCCATGCGTTTCACGTTCCCCGAAAGCGAGGAGTCCGGCATCGTCATCGACGCGTTCGACCGCGGGTCGCACGTCGAGGTGATGCCCGACGGCCGCACCGTCGTGGGCTACACCACCCGCAACAGCGGCGGTGTGCCCAACAATTTCCGCAATTACTTCGTGGTGCGATTCGACAAGCCGTTCGGCGCTTTCCGCGTCTTCAACGGCAAAAAGGAGCTCAAAGGTTCCGAGGCCAAGGGCGACCACGCCCTCGCGGCGGTTTACTTCGCCACCCGGCGCGGCGAGCAGGTGACCGCGCGCGTCGCTTCGTCGTTCATCTCGCCCGAACAGGCGCTGCGCAACCTCGAATCGGAGATCGGCGACGCCGATTTCGAGACCGTCAAGTCCAGGGCGCAGGAGCGTTGGGACGAAGTGCTCGGCCGCATCGAGGTAAGCGGCGGCACCGAGGAGCAGTACCGCACGTTCTACTCGTGTCTCTACCGTTCGACCCTGTTCCCCCGCAAGTTCTACGAAATCGACGCCGAGGGCAGCCCCATTCATTACAGCCCCTATAACGGCCAGGTGCTCCCCGGCTACATGTACACCGACACGGGGTTCTGGGACACGTTCCGCTGCCTTTTCCCGCTTCTGAACCTCGTCTATCCGGCCGAAAACGCCAAGATGCAGGCGGGCCTTGCGAACACCTACCGCGAAAGCGGCTTCCTGCCCGAATGGGCTTCGCCGGGCCACCGCGGCTGCATGGTGGGCAACAATTCGGCTTCGGTCGTCTCGGATGCCATCCTCAAGGGCATCACGCCCCAAGAAGACATCGCCACCCTCTACGAAGCGATGCTTTCGGGCCGCACGAAAGTACACCCCGAGGTCAGCTCCACGGGTCGGCTCGGTCATGAATACTACAACACGTTGGGCTACGTGCCCTATAACGTGGGCATCCACGAAAACGTGGCCCGCACGCTCGAATACGCCTACGACGACTGGTGCATCGCGCAGGTGGCCAGGCAGCTCGGACACAACGAGGACGCCGCCATGCTCGAAAAGGCGTCGCACAACTGGCGCAACGTTTTCGACGCCGAAACCAAGCTCATGCGCGGCCGCAACCGCAGCGGCGATTTCCAGCGTCCGTTCAGCCCCTACAAGTGGGGCGACGCCTTCACCGAAGGCAACGCATGGCACTACACCTGGTCGGTCTTCCACGATGTGGAGGGGCTGGCCGACGCGATGGGCGGCAAGGAAGAATTCGGCAAAATGCTCGATTCGGTCTTCGTCGTGCCGCCCATCTACGACGACAGCTACTACGGCGTCCGCATCCACGAAATCACCGAGATGCAGGTGGCCAACATGGGCAACTACGCCCACGGCAACCAGCCCGCGCAGCACATGATCTACCTCTACGACTACGCCGGGCAGCCCGCCAAGGCGCAGTGGTGGACGCGCGAGGTGATGGACCGTCTCTACAGCGCCAAGCCCGACGGCTACTGCGGCGACGAAGACAACGGCCAGACTTCGGCGTGGTACGTCTTCTCGGCGCTCGGGTTCTATCCCGTGTGCCCCGGAGCGGATGAATACGCCGTCGGCTCTCCGCTCTTCCGCAAGGCGGTCATCCGCCCCGAAAACGGCAAGACGATCCGCATCGAAGCACCGAACAACTCGCCCGCCAACCGCTATGTCCGCCGCATGACCGTCGACCGCCGGCCCGCAGCGGCACCGTTCCTCGATTATTCCCAGCTCAAGGAGGGCGCCACCGTCCTCTTCGACATGACCGACCGACCCAACGAATGATGAAACGACTTTTTGCCTTGGGAAGCATGGCCGCCCTGCTGGGCGCCTGCACCCCCTCCACGACCCTCCTCTCGCCCGACGGGCGCAACAGCGTGGCGTTCGACGCCGCGACGATGACCTACGCCGTTCTGCGCGACGGCGACACCCTCATCCGCCCCTCGGCCCTCGGCATCGCCGCGCAGGAACGCGATTTCTCCGGCTTCCGCTTCGGGGTCGTGCACCACACCTCCGGCGACCGGGAGTGGAGCCAGCCGTGGGGCGAGAACAAGACCCACCGCGACCGCTACAACGAAATGACCGTCGAGCTGCACAACTCCGACGACCGCACCGAACTCTGCCTGCGGTTCCGAGCCTACGACGACGGCGTGGCGTTCCGCTACGAACTCAACGCACCCGATTCGCTCACCGTGACGGACGAGCTCACCGAATTCCGCTTCGCCGACGAGGAGACGGCCATGTCGTGGTCCATCCCCGGCAATTTCGAGACCTACGAGCTCCAGTACCGCGAGCAGTCTGTCGCCGGGGTCCGCGACGCCAACACGCCTTTCACGTTCCGCAGCGGCAAGGGCGCCTACGGCTCGGTCCACGAAGCGGCGCTCTACGATTATCCCGAGATGGTGCTGCGGCGCAATGCCGAGGGAGTGCTCAAAGCCGACCTCGCACCGCTGCCCAACGGCGTCAAGGCCTACATCCCCGGACGCTTCACCACTCCGTGGCGCACCGTCCAGCTGGGCGACAAGCCTGTGGACCTCATCAACTCGTCGCTGATTCTCAACCTCAACGAGCCCTCCAAGATAGCCGACACCTCGTGGATCAAGCCGCAGAAGTATGTCGGCGTCTGGTGGGGCATGCACCTCGGCACGCAGGTGTGGACCATGGGCCCGCGCCACGGCGCCACCACCGAAAACGCCCTGCGGCACATCGACTTCGCCGCGGCCAACAACATCCAGGGCGTCCTTTTCGAGGGGTGGAACCAGGGTTGGGAGAACTGGGGCGGCAACCAGCACTTCGACTATGTCGAGCCCTACGCCGACTTCGACCTGGAGCGCATAGCCGCCTACGCCCGCGAAAAAGGGGTCGAGCTGTGGATGCACGCCGAGACGGGCGGCAACATCCCCGAATTCGAGGAGCAGATGGAGCGCGCTTTCGCCCGCTATGCCGAACTGGGCGTGCATACGCTCAAGACGGGTTATGCCGGCGGCTTCAAGGGCGGCTACCTCCACCACTCGCAGTACGGCGTGCAGCACTACCAGCGCGTCGTCGAGACGGCGGCCCGCTACGGCATCATGCTCGACGTCCACGAGCCCATCAAGGAGACGGGCATCCGCCGCACGTGGCCCAACATGATGACCCGCGAGGGGGCCCGCGGCATGGAGTGGAACGCCTGGAGCGAGGGCAACTCGGCCGAGTACCTCTCGACGCTGCCTTTCGTGCGGCTGCTCGCGGGTCCGATGGACTACACCCCCGGCATCTTCGACATCGACTACTCCACGGCCAAGGCCGACAAAGGGCGCATCGAGTGGAACGGCCCCAACGCCCACTGCTGCATCAAGACCACGCTGGCCCGGCAGATCGCCAACTGGGTCATCATCTATTCGCCGCTGCAAATGGCCGCCGACTTCATCGAGAATTACGAGGGACACCCGGCTTTCCGGTTTTTCCGCGACTTCGACGCTGACTGCGACCGCTCGGTGGCCTTGCAGGGCGAGATAGGCGATTATATCGTTTTAGCACGCCGCGCAGGCGACCGCTGGTTCCTCGGCGCGGGCACCAACGGCGAGGCCCGGACGCTCGCACAGCCGCTCTCGTTCCTCGAAGACGGGGTAACCTACACGGCGACCATCTATGCCGACGCGCCCGATTCGGCCCGGAATCCCGAGAACTACCGCATCGAACGGCGCACCGTCACCTCGGCCGACACGCTCGAAATAGCGATGGCCGCCCGCGGCGGACAGGCCGTCACGTTCATTCCTGAGAATGAATAATATAAAACGTTTTAGCACCCTGCTTCTGTGGCTCCTGCCGTTTTGCGCCGCGGCGCAGGACGACGGGTGGACCCTCCGTGCCCGCGACACGGCCCGCTACGCTCCGGCGACGATGGCCAACGGCGAACTGGGGCTGGTGGTCGGGCGCGAACCGTTCGGGGTCGGGCCGCTGCTGTGCGGCGGAGCCTGCGAACGGGGCGGCCGCGAGGGTGTGAGCCGCATCCTTGAGGGCATCTGTCCGCTGGGGCTCGCGATGGAACCCGCAGGCCCCGTGCTGGAATGGGAGCAAGAAATCGACCTGCGCCGGGCCGTCCACACGACCCGGCTGACCACCCCCGAAGTGCGCATCGAATACCGCATCCTGGCCCTGCGCAGCCTGCCCTATGCGGTGATGGTCGAAGCGGAGGTCGAAGCGCTCCGCGACACGGAAGTCCGTATTACCAACCGCCACCGGATTCCCGGCTTCTACGCCGACACGCTGCGCGAAAACCGCACGGTGTGGTGCGAGGACGGGGGCCGCAAGGTACAGCGCACGGAGGGGAGCTACAACCACGGCGCCGACCGCACGGTGGCTACCTCCGTATTCCTTTGCGGCGAGGGCTTCAGCCAGCCGGAAGCCGGCCTGCTCGAAGCCGACCTGCGGCGAGGAGAAAAGGCCTCGTTCGCGCTGGTGGGCATCGTCTGCACGACGCAGGGCTTCGCCGACCCGTGGAACGAATCGGAACGGCAGGCGATCTACGCCGCGCGGGAGGGTGCCGACGAACTGGCTGCCGCCCACGAACGGGCATGGGACGCGTTGTGGCAAAGCGACATCGTCATAGAGGGCGACGACGAAGCCCAGCGCGCCGTGCGCTTCGCGCTGTTCAACCTCTACGGCTCGGTCCGCGAGGGTTCGCGCCGCAGCGTCGCCCCGATGGGGCTGACGTCGGCGGGCTACGGCGGCCACATCTTCTGGGACGCCGAAACCTGGATTTTCCCGCCGCTCTTAGTGCTGCACCCCGAGCTGGCGCGGCAGATGCTCGACTACCGCACCGACCGCATCGAAGCGGCCCGCCGCCGGGCCTATGCCCACGGATACCGCGGCGCGATGTTCCCGTGGGAGAGCGACGACCGGGGCGAAGAATCGACCCCGACTTTCGCGCTGACGGGACCGCTGGAACACCACATCACGGCCGACGTGGCGATTGCGGCCTGGCAATACTATTGTGTCACGCGCGACCTTGAATGGCTCCACGCGCAAGGCTGGCCCCTGCTGCGCGAATGCGCCGCATTCTGGGCCGACCGCGCGACGAAGAACGCCGACGGCAGCTACTCGGTCCGCAACGTAGTGGGAGCCGACGAATATGCCATCGGCGTGACGGACAACGCCTTTACCAACGGAGCGGCCCGCCGGGCGCTGGAAGCGGCGGTCAAAGCGGCCGAGGCATGCGGCGAACGGCCCGACCCTGCGTGGGCGGAAGTGGCCGCGAGGCTGCGCATCGAGCGCTTCCCCGACGGGACGACGCGCGAACACGCCGACTACGACGGCGAGCAGATCAAACAGGCCGACGCCAATCTGCTGGGCTGGCCGCTGGGCATCGTCACCGACCGCCGGGCGCTGCTGCGCGACCTGCGCTACTACGAACCGAAAATCGACCCGGCGAACGGCCCGGCGATGAGCCACTCGGTATTCGCCGTCCAATACGCGCGGCTTGGCATGATGGACAAAGCGCTGGAGATGTTCCGCCGCTGCTATCGGCCGAACCTGCGGCCGCCGTTCGGGGTCTTCGCCGAGACGGCGACGAGCGACAACCCCTGCTTCATGACGGGAGCAGGCGGCATGCTGCAAACCGTGCTGTTCGGATTCGGCGGACTGGAAATCACCCCCGAGGGCCTTGCACGCCGCGAAACCCTCCTGCCGCCCGGCTGGAAATCGCTGACCGTCCGGACCGCCGGACGCTGACGCCCATACCGGCCACGCCACCCTGAAAATCGCTTCGCAAAGGAGCGATTTTTTTTGGTTTATGCCGAAAAATTTGTACATTTATAGTCGGCAAACCTTTTGCCTGCCAACCGAAAACCTTAAAACCGATACCTGACATGAAAAACTATGCAGCCAAAGAGATCAAGAACATCGTTCTGATCGGCGCCCCGGGCACGGGCAAGACCACCCTGGCCGAAGCGATGGCCTACGAAGGCAAAGTCATCGACCGCCGGGGCAGCGTCGAAACCAACAACACCCTCTCGGACAACACGGACATCGAACACGAATACAAGCGCTCGATCTACTCGACGATTCTTTTCACGGAATTCATGGAGCGCAAGCTCAACATCATCGACTGCCCGGGCTCGGACGACTTCTGCGGCAACCTCTTCTCGGCGTTCAAGGTAGGCGACGTGGGGGTGTTCCTGTACAGCGCCGTCAACGGCTGGGAAGTGGGCAGCGAAATCCAGGCGCGCTACGCCCGGATTCTCAAGAAACCCGTCATCGGCGTCATCAACCAGCTCGACCACGACAAAGCCAACTTCGAGGCGGCGTTCGAGTCGATCAAGGCGGCATCGCGCGTGAAACCCGTCATCGTGCAATATCCGGTGAACCAAGGTCCCGGCTTCGACTCGTTCATCGACGTGCTGATGATGAAGATGTACCGCTTCAAGGACACCGACGGCCACCGCGAAGAACTCGACATCCCGGCCGAGGAGATGGAAAAGGCCCTGGCGCTCAACAAGGAACTGGTCGAAATGGCCGCCGAACACGACGAGGCGCTGATGGAACTCTACTTCGACAAGGGGACCCTGACGCAGGACGACATCCGGCAAGGGCTGAAAATCGGCGTGTCGCGCCGCGAAGTAATGCCCGTCTTCTGCACGAGCGGCAAGCGCGACATCGGCACCAAGCGACTGATGGAATTCATCATCAACGTGGCGCCCGGCCCGCTGAAAGCCCCCGCGTTCCTCTCGGCCGAGGGCGAAGAACTCACGGCCGACGCCGACGCACCGACCGTGGCGTTCGTCTTCAAGAGCCAGATCGAACAGCACATCGGCGAAATCACCTACTTCCGTGTCGTCCGCGGCCGCATCACCGAGGGCACCGAACTGGTGAACTCCCGCACGGGCAACAAGGAAAAACTCTCGCAGCTCTTTGCCGTAGCAGGCAAGAACCGCATCAAGGTGACGGAACTCTCGGCGGGCGACATCGGCTGCACGGTGAAGCTCAAAGGCACACGCACCAACGACACGCTGGCCGCGCCGGGCGCTCCGGCTGCGGTGGAACCCATCGTATTCCCCGAACCCCGCTACCGCGCCGCACTCAAATGCAAGGAACAGAGCGACGAGGAGAAGCTGGGCAAGATTCTGAACGACGCCAAGTTCGAGGACCCGACCATCTTAGTGGATTACAGCAAGGAACTCAAGCAGACCATCATCCAGGGCCAGGGCGAACACCACCTGAACATCCTGCGCTCGCGCATCCTTGCCGAGAACAAACTCGACTACGAATACATTGCCCCGAAGATTCCCTACCGCGAAACCATCACGAAGGTGGCGCAGGCCGACTACCGCCACAAAAAGCAGTCGGGCGGCGCGGGCCAGTTCGGCGAAGTGCACATGATTATCGAACCCTACTACGAAGGGATGCCCGAACCGAAGAACTACAAGGTGCCGGGCAAGGGCGACATGGTGGTGAACGTGAAGACCAAGGAGGAATACGACCTGCCGTGGGGCGGCAAACTGCAATTCTACTCGGCCATCGTGGGCGGCGCCATCGACGCGCGCTTCATGCCTGCGATCCTGAAAGGAATCATGGAGAAGATGGACGAAGGCCCGCTGACGGGTTCCTACGCCCGCGACATCCGTGTCGTAATCTACGACGGCAAGATGCACCCGGTGGACTCGAACGAAATCTCGTTCAAGCTGGCGGCCCGCAACGCGTTCAAGGAAGCGTTCCGCAACGCCGGGCCCAAAATCATGGAACCGATATATAATGTAGAGGTGCTGGTGCCGAGCGAATACATGGGCGCCGTGATGAGCGACCTGCAAAACCGCCGTGCGATGATCATGGGCATGGAATCGGACAAGGGTTTCGACCGCCTGAACGCTGCAGTGCCCCTGGCCGAACTCTACCGCTACTCGACCACCCTTTCGTCGCTGACCTCGGGCTCGGCGACCTACACGATGAAATTCGCCAGCTACGAACAGGTCCCCGCCGACGTGCAGGACAAACTGCTCAAAGCCTACACCGACACCGACGAAGAATAACCGCCGGAGCGTAGTAAAAGTCCTGCGGAAACGGGGGCTTTCAGACAACGCTGTTTTTGATTCCACCTCTGCCGAAAAACCGTTCGGCAGAGGTGTTTTTTTGGCCGGAACAGCCCGGATTGTGTCCGAATTTCCCAGAAAAGAAACTTTTTAGAACGTATTTTTCGACGAATAAAACTATTGAATACCCCTTTTATGGCCCGAGCTGCTTACGGTTTAACACCGAAAATATTGCCCGAAACGACTAATCGAAAGCAGATTTACTACATTATAAATCAGATTGTTACAACTATTAAAAATTTTTACGAAATGGGAATGTCGTACACGCTTTTTACTAACTTTGTCCCGACAGCTTTCTTATCTTACTCAAACCTTTTTACCTATGAAAAACCGTTACCTCCCCTTTCTGAGCCTCTGCATCGGACTGCTTGCGGGAGCCGTCTCCTGCAAGGACGACGCCACCGACGATCCGGCCGCTGCGGCCATCGAAATCACCACGCAGCCGATTGCCGCCCCTGCGGCGGGCGGCACGCTGCAAATCGCCTACCGCATCGTACCCGCTGCGGGGGGGGGAATTGTCACGGCCTCGTCCGATGATGGCTGGCTACACGACTTCGACTGTTCGCAAGAAGGCATCGTGACCTTCACGGCCGACCCCAACGAAGGAACCGAACGCACGACCAACGTGACGCTCTCCAAAGCAGGTGCCAACAGCGCATCGCTTACCGTGACGCAGGCGGCATTCGGCACCGACGAAAAACATTTCAGCGTCTCGACCGCCGACCTGACCTCCTCGGGCGTGACGTTCCGCATCCAATACAAGGCGCCGGACGAAGGAGCCTATTTCACGTGGAACCTCATGTCGAGCGCCGACTTCAAGGCCCACTACAAATCGTCCGAAGAACTGATTGCCGCCGAACTGCAAGACCTCGTCGAGAACCAACTGCCCGACTACAAGGCCTATGTCGACCCGAACGGCACGTTCACCGACATCCTTTCGCGCATCGCCGACACGCGCCGCATCAACGTACTCAAACCCCAGACCGAATACACCCTCTATGCTTTCGGTGTGAGCCCCGAACGCAAAGCCACCACCGGCGTGGAGACCTACACGTTCACCACCCCGGCGTTCCAGGTTGTCGACCCCTGCAAGTTTGAAATCGAATTCACCGACGTGAAACAGGTGGAATTCAAGATTTCGATAACGCCCGACAACGACAACACGCGCTACTACCTGGGCTTCATCGACGGAGCCGCACTCCAGGAATCCACGCCCGAAGAAATCGCCTCGCAGTTCATCCAACGGGCCGAAAGCTACGAAATCAACTGGGGCGCCCACGACGCCCTGCGCACGGGCCCCTGCACCCTCCATACATTCAAAGACCTGGAGCTGAGCGACCTGCAAGCCGACACGGACTATGCGGTGCTGGCTTTCGGTGTGAGCGCCCTGGGCGAACGCACGACGGAAGTCGCCCATAAAATCGCCCACACGGCACCGGTCGAAATCACCGACATGACTTTCGATGTCGACATTGTGGAGACGGCGATCAACGGAGTGAAAATCCAGGTCACCCCCTCCTACCCGGACAAGACCTACATGGCGGGCTGCATCCGCAAGGCGGAATACGACAAGTTCGAGGGCGACGACACGCGGTTCATGGAATACGTGGTGGCCAACGGCAACGTGACACTGCTCGAAGGAACGCAGCTCATCGACCGCACCAACGCCCTGCTGGCCGACACCGAATACATCTTCTTCGCATTCGGCTATGCGGGAGGCATCACCACGCCCGCGCCCAAAATCGTACCCTTCTCGACGGGCGACTACAACGTGAGCGGCCAAGCCGAAATCGAAATCTTGAGCATCGAAGTGACGGGACCCGACCCCGACCCCAATGCAGTCAACTACGTACTGCTTGAAGCCAAAGTCCAGGTCAACGATAAGGCGGCGCACTGGTACGTCACCCATTTCAACAGCATCGACGGCGCAGCCTGCAACGCATTCAGCGGCGAACCTCTGACCGACACGGAAATCATCACGGCCCTCACCTCTCCGGGCTCCGGCATCTCTGTGACCAAAGACGCACTGACCGCCGAAGGCTATTGCAAGATAGGCAATGAACGCACGTTCTACGCCATAGCGGTGGATGCCGAAGGCAACTACGGACCGCTGGTTCGCAAGAGCATCGTTCCGACCCAGGAAATGTTACCGTAACCCTCCGCTCTCCCACTCTCGCATCGGGCCGTCCTGCCATGAGCAGGACGGCCCGAACGTTTCATTCCCGAGGGTCTGTATTAAATTAACGTTAACAATGACGCAAAAGACGCAAACGTGCCGAAAAATGGCTTACATTTGTTCAGAAATTGCACTCGAACCTCAACATGAGCGAAATCTACACCGTCATTGTCGGCATCCTGGGCATCCTTGCCGTCTCCGGTCTTTTCGTCGGCGTTACCAACGACGCAGTCAACTTTCTCAACTCGGCACTCGGCTCCAAAGCCGCCTCGATGCGCACCATCCTGCTGGTGGCGTCGGTGGGAATCGTCATCGGTGTCGTGACGTCGAGCGGCATGATGGAAGTGGCCCGCAGCGGCATGTTCAACCCCCAACTTTTCACGTTCCACGAAGTGATGATGCTCTACTTAGGCGTCATGTTCGCCAACGTCATTCTGCTGGGGCTCTACAACTCGTGGGGACTGCCCACGTCGACCACCGTATCGCTGATATTCTGCCTGCTGGGCTCGGCCGTCGCCGTATCGGTCTACAAAATCTCGAACGACCCGGCCGTGGGCGTCGGGTCGCTGAGCGAATACATCAACTCCTCGCGCGCAATGGGCGTGGTGTCGGCCATCCTGCTCTCGGTGGTCATCGCATTTACCTGCGGCTCGATACTGATGTACGTTTCGCGACTGATTTTCTCGTTCCGCTATACGACCCTGTTCCGGCGCTTCGGCTCGCTGTGGTGCGGCATTTCGCTCACGGCCGTGGTCTATTTCGCCGTCTTCAAAGGACTGCGGTCGCTGCTGTCGGGCTATGCGTTCGTCCAACTGATCGAAAAACATCTGCTGCTGTCGCTGACCGTCTGCTGGATCATCTGCTCGCTGCTGCTGTTCTTCATCCAACGCTTCAAGGTCAACATCCTGCGCATCACGATTCTGTCGGGCGTCTTCGCCCTGTCGCTGGCCTTTGCGGGCAACGACCTGGTGAACTTCATCGGTGTGCCGGTAGCCGGATTCGACGCCTACTCGTTCGCCCGAACCACCGGAGACCCGCAGATGCTGATGACACCGCTGGCCGAAAACGTACCGGCGAACCTGTCGATTCTGCTGATGGCAGGCATAATCATGATTGTGGCGCTGTGGGCATCGAAAGAAGCGGTGCTGCGTGTGACCCAGACCGAACTTTCGCTCTCGGCGCAGGGCGACGACGGGCAGGAACAGTACGCCTCGTCGGTATTCTCGCGCACGCTGGTCCGCATAGCGCTGAACATCAACAACGGCATCGAACGCATCGTACCGGCCAAGGTCCGTGCGGCGGTGGGCAAACGCTTTGAGTACGAAGACGTCGAACACAGCGGAGCCCCCTACGACATGATTCGCGCGACGGTCAATCTGACGACCTCGGCCCTGCTGATTTCGCTGGCCACGTCGCTCAAACTGCCGCTCTCGACCACCTACGTCTGCTTCATGGTGGCGATGGGCTCCTCGCTGGCCGACCGTGCATGGGGCCGCGAAAGCGCCGTATACCGGATTTCGGGCGTCATGACCGTCATTGCGGGCTGGTTCGTGACGGCGCTGGGCGGATTCTTGATTTCGTTCATCGTGGGGCTGGTGCTTATCTACGGCGGGACGGTCACCGTCATCGTGGTGACGGTGCTGTGCGGCTGGATAGTGTTCCGCAACTGCTTCCCGAAAAAGAACAAACCCGGCGAAACCGAAGCGAAAACCGAAACCAACAACGACATCATAGCCACACTGCGCAGTGACGTAGGCCGCACGATGGAGAGCGCGACGAAGATTTACGACCGCACGCTGATAGCCGTGCTGAAAGAAAACCGCAAGGTGCTGCGCGACATGGTCAAGGAATCGAACGACCTGTTCTACCAGTCGCGCGACCGCAAGTACGCGCTGCTGCCGACGCTCAAACGCCTGCAAAGCGGCGACGTCAACACGGCGCACTACTATGTACAGGTGGTGGACTATCTGAACGAAATGACCAAGGCGCTGGTCCACATTACGCGCCCGGCGTTCGAGCACATCGACAACAACCACGAAGGACTTTCGGTCGAACAGACCCGCGACCTGATGGCCATCAACGACGACGTGGAGGCAATCTACCGCCGTATCAACCTGATGCTGCGCGACGGCGACTTCACGGACATCGAACTGGTGCTCTCGCTGCGCGACCAGCTCTTCGAGTCGATAGCCGAAGCCATCAAGTCGGAACTCACGCGCATCAACGAAGCCAAGTCGAACACCAAGGCGTCGATGCTCTATCTGACGATTCTGACCGAAACCAAGAACATGGTGCTCCAGTCGCGCAACCTGCTCAAGTCGCAGCAATACTTTCTGAAGCACCGGACCGAGAAAAAGTGGATTAAATAGTGGACATCGCACAAGCCCGCCGGCGGGAGAACATAGCCGAATACATACTCTATCTGTGGCAGATAGAAGACCTGCTGCGGGCCCTGCAATTCAGCCCCGAAGCGATTTACTCGCAGCTGATTGCCCCGCGGACCGAACTGACCGAGGAACAGAAGCCCGCATTCCTGATGTGGTACCTCGACATTGCGGGGTTGCTGCGCCAGGAAGGCAAGGAGGAAAAAGGACATCTGGAGCACACGCTGCATCTGATTCAGGACCTGCACGACCTCCATCTGCAGCTGCTCAAACTCCCGGTCGGCGAGCACTACCGCAAGACCTTCGCCCGGCTCGAAAGCGAACTGCCGCGCCTGCGGTCGGTGGTGGGCAATCCGGGGATGAGCGACACGGAACTCTGCTTCCGGGCGCTGTATGCGGTGATGCTCTACCGAATCAAGGGGCAGGGCGACCGCCCCGCCGTGGCCGACACGATAGACCTTGTGTCGCCCGTCATCGCCGAACTGGCCGCCATGTACGGCAAGGTCGAGCGTGGCGAAATCGACCTTTACAAAGACAACGAATAAGCCGCCCAACCGGATGGCCCTTGCTTCCCGAGGTTTTCTCCCCGGGATTTTTTTGCCACGGCGCATCCCCCGCCACACCAACACGCACGAAAAAGAACGGTTTTCCAGCAACGAGACCCAGGAAAGACCCGTCCAAGCCCCCACGGCACGCACGAAAAAGGCCGGCTTTCCAGCCGGCCCGCAAACTCTCCTCTCCGAGGAAAATTAAGCGTACTTGAACGTCGATTCGTCCGATACGGTCAGCTTCTTGCGACCCTTGGCACGACGTGCTGCCAGCACCTTGCGACCGTTCGCCGTAGCCATACGAGCGCGGAAACCGTGCTTGTTGATTCTCTTCCGACGCGAGGGCTGGTAAGTTCTCTTCATTGCCATAGCTATCTAATTTTTATCGTTTCAGACATTTTTACGGATTGCAAAAGTACAACAAAAAAGCGATTCGCAAAAATTTTCGGCGAAAATATTTCAAAAGGCCCCGAAATCGCCCGACTTTTCGCAGCTTTAGCTTTGTTGAAGATACTCGCGCCTTGGAAATGCTCAAATAAATTTGGCATTCCGCTCGGCTTATTCGTATCTTTGCAACAGCTCCGGTGCGGCCGGGCCCCAAACTACACCACTATGGCAGTATTCAAAGTCGAAGGCGGACACCGCCTGAGCGGAAGCATCACCCCCCAGGGCGCCAAGAACGAGGCGCTGCAAATCATCTGCGCCACGCTGCTCACCGCCGAGCGGGTGACGGTCTACAACGTACCCCAGATTCTCGACGTCATGCAGCTGATCGAACTGCTGCGGCACATGGGCGTGGAAGTCGACCGACTTGCCGACGACACCTATGCGTTCCGGGCGCGGGAAATCGACTTCGACTACCTCCGCAGCGACGACTACCGCCAGCGCTGTGCGCGTCTGCGCGGCTCGGTGATGCTGATAGGCCCGATGCTGGCGCGCTTCGGTGTGGGCTACATACCCAAACCCGGCGGCGACAAAATCGGCCGCCGCAGGCTCGACACCCACTTCCTCGGGTTTCAGAAACTGGGCGCCAAGTTCGATTTCGATGCGTCGGAAGAATTCTTCACGGTCGAAGGACGCCATCTGAAAGGCACCTACATGCTGCTGGACGAGGCGTCGGTGACGGGAACGGCCAACATCATCATGGCGGCTGTCATGGCACGGGGCACGACGACGATCTACAACGCCGCGTGCGAACCCTATATCCAACAGCTCTGCCGGATGCTCAACCGCATGGGAGCCCGCATTTCGGGTATCGCCTCGAACCTGCTGACCATCGAGGGCGTCGACCTGCTGGGCGGCACGAAGCACACGCTGCTGCCCGACATGATCGAAGTGGGCAGCTTCATCGGCATGGCGGCCATGAACCGTTCGGAACTGACCATCAAGAACGTATCGTACGACAACTTGGGCATCATCCCGGCGCAGTTCAAACGCCTGGGCATCCAGCTCGAACAACGCGACGACGACATCTACATACCCCAGCAAGATCATTACAGCATCGAGAGTTTTCTGGACGGCTCGATCATGAACATCGCCGATGCGCCGTGGCCAGGACTGACGCCCGACCTGCTGTCGATATTCTTGGTGGTCGCGACGCAGGCCAAAGGCTCGGTGCTGATTCACCAGAAGATGTTCGAGAGCCGCCTGTTCTTCGTCGACAAACTGATAGACATGGGTGCGCAAATCATCCTCTGCGACCCGCACCGTGCGACGGTCATCGGCCACGACCACCGCATCCGCCTGCGGGCCACGCGCATGACCTCGCCCGACATACGCGCGGGCGTGGCGCTGCTCATCGCCGCCATGTCGGCCGAAGGGACGTCGACGATTCAGAACATCGACCAGATAGACCGCGGCTACAAGGAAATCGACACGCGGCTCAACGCCTTGGGCGCCAAAATTACACGAATCGAAGAATAACGGGCCGAGGTCCGCGCGACACCGCCTTGCACCTGTAACTTTTCACCCTTCACCTTACCGAAATGTTTTTGGAAAACGCCAGCCGCAAGGGCTGGATCGAAGTGGTCTGCGGCTCGATGTTTTCGGGCAAGACCGAAGAACTGATCCGCCGTCTGAAACGGGCCCAGTTCGCCCACCAGCGGGTCGAGATATTCAAACCGCGCGTCGACGTGCGCTACTCGGAGGAAGAGGTCGTTTCGCACGACGCCAACGCCATCCGCTCGACCCCGGTCGATTCGCCGCAGAACATCCTGCTCATGTCGGCGGGCGTCGACGTGGTGGGCATCGACGAAGCGCAGTTCTTCGACGAAAGCATCGTCGAAGTATGCCGCCGGCTGGCCGACAACGGGGTGCGGGTCATCGTCGCGGGGCTCGACATGGACTACACGGGCAAACCGTTCGGCCCGATGCCCGCGCTCATGGCCACGGCCGAATATGTCACCAAGGTGCACGCCATCTGCGTCCGCTGCGGCAACCTGGCCCACCACTCCCACCGTCTGACGAGCGACGACAAGCAGGTGATGCTGGGTGCGCAGGACACCTACGAACCCATCTGCCGCCACTGCTTCAAGGAACTGGTGCGCGAAAAGAGAGAATAACCCCGCCGGGGAGAGACTTCCGGCGACCAAATCCGTCTGCCTATGGACACTTTCGACTACATACTGCTTTACGTTGTTGCTGGGCTGTGCATCCTTATCCTCAACAAACTGGGCTCCCTGGAAACCAGAGTATCCCGACTGCACCTGCTTATCGAACGCGACAGGCAGGCGTCTCCGCAGCCGACCGAAGACCCCCGTCCGGAACAACCGCAGTCCCCGACCGCAAGTGCCGAAGCCTGCACGGCGGAGAGCCCTGTCCTCAATCGGGAAGCCGAAAAGACCGCCGCCTTGGCGGAATCCCCGCAGCCGTCGCCCGAACTGCTGCCTGCCCCGGAATCTTCGCCCGGCCCGGAATTTTCGCACGCTCCGGAGCGGAAGGGCGCACAGACCCCGCCCCGCCGCCGGAAAAACTACGAAAAGTTCATCGGCACCCAACTTTTCGCCGCCATCGGCATCTTCGTGCTGATTGTCGGCATCGGCTTCTTCATCAAATACGCCATCAACAACGACTGGCTCGACGAGAGGATGCGCACCGGGCTGGGCTTCGCCAGCGGCTCTGCCCTGCTGGCTCTGGCCGCCCTGCTGCAAAAGCGCTACCGCTGGTTCGGCTCGCTGCTGGCGGGCGGAGCATTTGCGGTATACTATGTGACGGTCGCCGTAGCCTACCACTATTATGAACTCTTTTCGCAGGGCTGGGCATTCGGGCTGCTGGCAATCACCACCCTGCTGATGACGGCCATCGCCCTGGGCTACGACCGTCGCGAATTGGCCGTAGTCGCCTTGGCCGGAGGGTTGGTGGCGCCGTTCATCACGGCGAGCAGCAACGGCAACCACCTGATGCTGTTCGGCTATCTGACGATTCTGCACAGCGGCATGTTCGTGCTCTCGCTACGCAAAAAGTGGTGGGAACTGCCCGTCATCTCGTTCGCAGCGACCTATGCGATTCTGGCCGTCTTCGTAGCATACACCGCCCATTCGTTCGACGAACCGGCTTTCGCCCGCAACATGCTGGGATTCGCGGCGCTTTTCTATCTACTTTTTGCCGCGGCCATACTCTCGGTCATTCAAGCCCGCGACAACCGCCGCTTCTATTGGATATTGGCGGGGCTGGTGAGCCTCAACAATTTTCTGTTCCTGCACTTCGGACTGCTGTTCCTGGGCCACATGAAATCCGCCGCAAGCTACGCAGGCATCGTACCGCTGGCAATCGCGGCTGCGAACGTCGCCATCCTGCGGCTGACCCGCCGGCACTCCGGGCAACTCCCGCATCTGCAAAACCTGCTGCTGGGACTGACCGCCCTGTTCCTTACGCTGGCCGCCCCAATTCAGTTCCGGGCCGAGACCACGACCTTATGCTGGGCCGCCGAAACGGTCGTGGCGCTCGGGCTTTACGTCCATACGCGCCGCCGCATTTACGAAGCAAGCGCCGTCGCACTCTACTTAGCTACAGCGCTGAATGTTATGGCGCAACTTCTCACAGGCGCCACCGACGCCGGAATTTTCCGCAGCAGCGAATTTCTGACCGCCCTGTCCGCTGTGGCGATGTTCGCCTGCGGAGCCGGGTTCATGCGCTGCAAACGGGAGGTATTCGGGCAGGCAAAGCTCCTGGTCTATCCGGCCGTCTACATTGTGTGGGTCGTCCTCACGGCAGGGCTGCTGTATTTCATGCTGAACGTCGAATTCCTCCGCCATCTTTCGGGCGGCATGCGGCTGCAAGCATGGCTGTTCACGAGCGTAGCGACGATTTCAGGGCTTCTGCGGCTGCTGGGCGAACATTTCCCGGCCGCGAAAAACACCCGGCTTCATCTGACAGCCAACGGGATTGCCGTGCTGCTGTTGATTATGTTCTCTACGCCCGGCCAAAGCAGCACAGCATGCGCCGTATTCTCGTGGCTCTCAGTAGCGGCAGTCATCTATTCGCTGACGAACATGGCATGCCGATTCTACCGCGGCGCAACGGAAGAGGCGCGGCGCAGAACTTTCACCATCGTGCTCAACATCATGGCCACGCTGGTCTGGATTAGCGTCTTCTGCCGCCTGCTGACGCTGCTGGGCATCGACCGCAATTTCAGTACGGGACTCTCGCTGGGACTGATAACGGCGGGAAGCGTACAGATGGGGCTGGGCATGCTCCGCCGCCAGAAAATTCTGCGCATCTTTTCGCTTTTCGTCTTCGGACTGGTACTGCTCAAACTGGTGCTGCACGACCTGTGGCAATGGCCCACGCTCGGCCGGATTGTTGTTTTTATCCTGCTGGGCGTCACGCTCCTGCTATTGTCGTTCCTCTATCAAAGGCTCAAAACGACCCTTTTCAAGGACGACGACGAATTGCATATCCCCGGGAAATAACTACTTTTGTACTCCGATTTCAACACAAGAAACACGTTATGAAAAATTCGTTTGCAAAATGGGCGGCCGCGCTTCTGTGCCTGGCCGCCGCGATGCCTGCACAGGCGCAGTTCAATCTGAAAAAAGCAATCAGCGGCGCCGCCAAGGTAACGCAGGCCGCCACGCTGACCGACGAACAGATGGCCGCCTACGTCAAGGAGTATATCGACTGGATGGACGAACACAACCCGGTCTGCGCCGATGACGACCCCTACACGCTCCGGCTCAACCGGCTGACCGAAGGACTGACCGACGCCGACGGCATCGCGCTGAATTTCAAGGTCTACTATGTCATCGACGTCAACGCGTTCGCCTGCGCCGACGGCAGTATCCGCGTCTTCTCGTCGCTGATGGACATCATGACCGACGAAGAACTCCTGGGTGTCATCGGCCATGAAGTGGGCCACATCGCCCACCGAGATTCCAAGAAAGGATTCCGCACGGCGCTGCTGGCTTCGGCCCTGCGCGACGGCATTTCGTCCAACGGCGGCAAGGCGGCGCAGCTCTCCGAATCGCAGCTGGGCGACTTAGGCGAAGCACTTGCCAATGCGACCTACTCGCAGAAGCAGGAACGCGACGCCGACGACTACGGCTATGAATTCCTTCAGAAAGGCGGCAAAAACCCGTGGGCCATGGCCTACTCGTTCCGGCGTCTGAAAGCGATGCAGGAAGAAGCCGGCGCACAGAAAAACAGCAAAATCAACCAGCTGTTCTCGACCCACCCCGACCTGGACGTTCGCATTAAACGCATGGAAGAACGCGCCACGGCAGAGGGAATCGCAGAACCGACCACGACCTGCGCAGAATAGAAACGCGGCCGGCTCCCAAACAAAAAAGCACCCTGACAGCAGGGTGCTTTTTTTATGGTTGGCAGGTCCTTATTTCGCGGCCGACTGCAACGCTTCGATAAACCGCGGCCACAGCACCCACAAATTTTCGGTCCGAAGCCAAAGTTCGCGGGCCTGCGCCTGCAACGAGGGGCGCTCGCTCTCGATGTCGCGCAGGTAGGCGGCATCGGCCGGATGCTCCGCCGCCGTGAACTCGGCGAAAAAGGGAGCGAAACGGGTCTTGAAACGTTTCAGCTCACCCTCCGGAAGCCGCCCGTCACGCCGGAATGCCGCCCACAGCAACAGCAGCTCCCGGCTGGCGCTCTTGTCCGAAAGGTCGTTGATGACCTCGTCGAACAATTCGGTTTCGTCCATCGCCAGATAATCGAACGCGAGCAGCTCGCTCCCCTCCAGATGGTCCTCGGGGTCGAGGTCGAGCAACATTTCGAGCAGCGCCGCCGACAGCTCGAAATCGTTGATAAGGAAATGATCGACCGCCGAAGCGTGGACCAGTTCGAGCGCCGCCCGCGAATTGCGGTGGTTCCACTCCAGAATCACCTCCTCGTCGTCGGGAATCAGCCCGGCCAGCCGCTGGAACGCCTGGAACCGCTCGTCGCAAGCCTGCTCCACAGCGCCCGAAGCCTGCAATTCGCGGCTGTGCGCCAAGACCCTGACGAAATTATATGCCCCCTCGCCGACGACCTCGAACGTCTGGTCGGGAGTGGGATTGAGATATGCTTTCTGCATCGTAGCGAATATTGAAAATCATGTTGCGCAATGGTCTGCGGCTATACTCGCCAGGTGGACGCCTGGCCGTTTCAGCGCGAATATAGCAACAAAAGCGATATTTTCGGTCAAATTGTTGCGAGAAATATTTTTTTTTCGGATATTTGCAATCCCAACCGAAGACCTCGTGTCTTCCAAGGCCGAAATAGCTCAGCGGTAGAGCACTTCACTCGTAATGAAGGGGTCCCGAGTTCAAATCTCGGTTTCGGCTCTGAAAGTCAGCAATTTACAGAAATGTAACTGCTGGCTTTTTTCGTTTCTGTACGGTGGAAAAAGGGGTTGAAACGGGCTTTTCACAGCCCTGACTTCCCATAAACTTCCCATTGAACTTCCCATAGAAAAGTCTGCCAACCCTCTGCATCAAATCGATGCAACACGATGACATTCAAGGCAATAATACGCAAAGACGTAATCTATAAAAACAACACTTCTCCCCTATGCATTCAATTTCTTCATGACGGACGTAAGAAAACCATTGGTTTAGGTATCTCCATAGCCCATGAATATTGGAATGCAGAGGCTCAAAAAGTAACGGATGACTGCCCCGACAGGGACAATATCCAGTTTCAGATAACAGCCAAAATCAAGGAATACAACAAGAAAATCCAGCGGTTGGAAGCGTTGGATGTTCCCGTGAATTTCGACACGCTTTTCGAGACCAACAAGAGCCGCCATGCAGGGATTACCATAGAGGACGGTTTTAAAGCAGAAATTGAGCGTTTGGAATCGCTCGGCAAAATCAACTCGGCCACCAAACACAAATATGCCCTGCAAGTGTTGGATGGCTACAAATCGGTCAAAACCGCATTAGAGGCTATCGACCTCGACTATCTGAAAGGGTTGGAATTGTACCTGCGTCAGCGAGGAAATAAGGGCAACAGCATAGCTACAAGGTTCGCCATCTTCAAGGCCATCTACAACAAGGCGGTTAAAGAGGGTAAGGTCGCTGCAAAACAGAATCCGTTCACGTTATTCCAAGTAGGCAGTTTGTGGGCCAAAACACGCAAGCGAGCAATCGACAAGGACGACATCCAGCGGCTAATCGACCTCGAAATTACAGAGGGTCATAAGACAGAATATCAACGCCTTGCAAGGGATTTATTCTTGTTCTCTTATTTCACAGCAGGCATGAACTTTGGCGATATTGCACGGTTGCGTTATAAAGACATCGTGAAAGGGCGTGTGAACTACTCCCGCCACAAGACACAGAAATTGCTGTCCTTTCAACTTGTACCGAATGCCATGCAGATTCTCGAAAAGTACGGTACAGCAGGACACGGAGAAGATTATATCTTCCCTATCCTCAATCGCCATGAACACACCACCCCGCAGCAGATTTTCAATCGGCTGCATAAGGTGCTGCGGAAAATCAATCGGGAATTGAAAGTGTTGGGAGAAATGATTGGACTGGAAATGCCCTTGACGACATACGTAGCAAGGCATACCTATGCAACAGTCTTGAAGCGGTCCGGTGTAAGCGTGGCACTCATATCCGAATCGTTAGGACACTCCGATTTATCCACGACACAAATTTACTTGGATAGTTTCGAGAACAGCCAAATCGACGCGGCAATGGCTCATTTGTTATAAGGACAGACATCGACAAGGGGTATGGATTAAGCCCCTATGTCAATGTTTGTCCCCTTACTCATCAAGATTTATATATATTATCGGACTAACAGAACAAAATGCAGGTGCGCTCCAATTATATGTGGCTTGGAACGAGGGCTGTCTATGTGTTCTTGTCGGTCGATTCAATGGTATTCTGCCGAGTAAATTATTTCAAAATATTCATTAAATAATTTGACTTTCGGTTGAATATTTTATATCTTTGCAAAGCAATTCAGCAAAGACATCTTCTCTATAAATGTTATTCATTCTTTCAAGGCAGATTTCCTCTGCCTTTTCTTTGCGTTGCATTACCACATTTTTTGAGTGTGAAATGAAGATTTCCTTTATAAGTATAGATTCAGAATCTAAAATTATGGAAGATAGTAGAAACAGAAGATTTCAATTAAAGAGATACGATTAACCACTAAACATTTATCAGTATGAATACAAATAACATTGTAAATCAAAATTGAGTTATCGACGCTCCCGAGGGAGCAACTTACTTGTCAGACTTTCTGACCGAGATTCCCATTAATTGTTTATTCAACAAGAAGCAGACAGGATGCGGTGCTACCGAGCTGGCCATCCGCAACCCCATTCCAACTATTATTGCCATGCCTTACGTGGCATTGGTAAAGAACAAGACTATCTACCGCCAGGATGATATTTCCGTGCTGGGCGTTTACGAGGGCATCCAAGAGCAGGACATCATCGACTATGCACAGAGCCATTCTCCATTAAAGATAGCTGTTACATACGATTCCCTGCCACGAACCATTAAGGCATTGCAGAGTATCGGCATAGACCCTTATAAAGATACTTTCCTGCTGGTGGACGAATGACACGTATTGTTCAACTCCTATTCGTTCCGCCATACCGCTATTAAGAATTTACTTGCAGAAGCCGCTAAATTCGACAGGGCAACTTATATGACGGCTACTCCGATAGAGCAGGAGTATGTTTTAGAGGAACTAAAACCCCTGCCTGTTTGCGAAATCAACTAACCGCATTTGCAAGAGGTCAAGATACGTTCCCGCCAGACATCCAAACCAGCCCAATATATCGTTAAGGAGTGCCGCAGGGTATTGGATAACGATATGCCCCACAACTTGCATATTTTCGTAAACAGCGTGGAGTTCATCGCAAAGGCAATCGACCTTGCAAAACTCACTCCCGAACAGGTCAAAGTCGTTTGCTCGGTCAGCGGGGACAATGGCGAGAGCAACCAACGCAAATTAGGCAAAGACTATCCCATCGGCCAGCCGTCAGCCCCCGCAAGGAAGATAAACTTTTACACCTCGACCTGCTTTGAGGGGTGCGATATTTACGACGAGAACGGCGTTACATTCATCGTGAGCGACGGCAACAAATCCCACACGCTATTGGATATTTCGACCCTGTTCACACAGATTTGCGGGCGGCTCAGGGATTCCAAATACAAGGGCGAGATTATCCATGTTTACTCCACAACCAAGTACAGCCGAGAAGTAACCTTGGATGAATTTGTGGCATCGACAAAGAAAGTGCTTGCAGAAGCGACAAGCTATGCCGACGAGATAAATTCATTGAGCGATACGGCACGGGGAAAGACCTTATCGAAAATCAAATACATCAACGAACAATATGTCCGCGTAGAAGACAATCGGCTGGTGGTCGATAAGAACCTCGCCAACATGGATATAGTCAATTTCAAAATCTGCCGCCACATTTACAGAACCTATGTAAACCTTACGAATGAACTGCAACGAAACGGCTACACGATAACCAGCCACACGTTCAGCGAGATTATAGAGAAAATAGAGAACAACGACAACGCACGTGTTACATTCAAAGAACTGTTCGATGAATACCACCGTCTGAAAACGACCAAGCCATTCTTTTCGTTGGAGAGCCACGAGGATTTATGCGCCCAAATAGCGATTAAATATCCATTAGTGAAACAGGCTTACGACGAGTTGGGAACAGACAGGGTGCAAGCAATGAAATACCACGTAAGTAATATTAAACGAGAACTGATGAAACGACAGCCAGCCCCGACCGAATACAAAATCGTGAAACTGGCAAACATAACCTTTCAGAAACAGACCCCTATTGCCAAAAGCAAGGTTAAGAAACTGTTGCAGGGCATTTATGATGATTTAGGGATAAAGCAGACGGCAAAGGCGAGCGACCTCAATAAATGATACGAGGTAAAACATACAACGCCCAAAATCAATGGCAAGACAACGGCCTGCATAACCATTATTAGAGATAGGATGATTACAAAGTAAAGAGCAATACACCAACCGAACACGCCGACTTAAAAACAGCCAGCGTGTTTTTTTATTCATATACTGCCCACGAACAAAGTAACAGACAAAAGCCCCCTCCCCTTGCTGAGTATAAAAACAAGAATTATGGACACACTATTAAGGGCGAACGCATAGCCGATTTGCATGTGCTTTATGGACAGAACGAAGTGGTCGAGGAACTTATCCGAGCAGGTAAGATTGATGAAGAATACATGTATCCTTTTGTCGATACCGAAGACGAAATTTTCGAGTGGTGGCTGGTATCGCCTTACTTGGCACGAGAACTAAAAGCACAAAATGAAGTGGTAATCGACGCACTCGATTGCTATTGGTGGGGACGCACCACGAGCGGGCAGGCAATCTATATGGACAACGTAATACAGGAAATAGCAAGAGAGTAAAACACAGACCGCACATTCATTTAAGGAAACCATAACTTACAGCAATTAGGGATATTGCGATTTCGAGAAGATTTTGCAGTCCCTAATTTCTATTTTAATGCTGGCGTAAAGCGGATAAAAGGGTGCAAGGAACAAATGCGATACGTTATTTTCTGAAATCCCGCACGATTAACCTTGAAATTCTTACCCTCAATTTACGAATAACAAATTTCTGAATCCATACTACCGACTATTGCACGGAAAATTTGTTTTACTGAACTTTGCGGTATCCTAACAGCAACAGCACCCAAAAGTAAGATGTTTTGCAATTTCCGCTGAATATGCTACTTTTGCAGTAACATATTGAATACACGGAAAGTGTAGCTTGTTCTCTGATTGCGAACGTAGGAAATTCGACAGAAGAGAGGATGGGCGAACATCTTGCCGCGTCATATCCATTCGTGGGTATAGGCGTGGGGCTGTTGCTTATTTAATCTTCAAGGTTTCCTACGACCTGCAATCATTGAGTAAGTTTTCAGCACCACGCTTTCTGTTTACTCAAATCAATCTTATTTGACAGTCGTATAGGTGCTGGTACGGCACTCTAAACTTTCATTTCTATGAAGAAACTTGGTTTATTCGTGGCTATCGTCACGATGGGATTTGGCGTACATGCCCAAACAACGCATGCGCTACTGCCTAATGGAAAGAACATTCCTGTCAGACTTACATCTGCTATTTACAGCAATACGAACGCTAAAACCCAAACAGTCCCAACTGCAATTGTGGATGCCGACATTAAAGACAACAACGGGCAGCATGTTTTGATACGACGAGGTACTCCTGTTGAGATTTCTGCCACAATTCAAAAAGCCAAAGGCGTAGGAAAAGGTGCTTATATCAAATTGGATTTTCTCTCCACCTATTCCATTGATGGGCAATACATCAGACTGCAAGGGAATCTCATACGGGAAGGGGCTGACCGAAAAGGCACGGCATTAGGTGTCGGTCTCGGTGTTGGTTTGACGGTTTGCTGGCCTTGCCTATTCTGCCTGTGTATAAAAGGCGAAAAACTGGTTATTCCCGAAAATACACTCGTGAATTACGTTGTCACGAACGACGCATATCAAGTCAATGTAAATTAGCTTTTCAGACAATTGATTTGTCAGCTTTACAAAGCCATATTACATAGACCTTAAATTTATTAAAGTCCATGAAAAAACTTTTGATAATGCTTCTTATGGCAATATTAATTGCCACGAGTGTTTCCGCTCAAACCAGAACAGCCTATCTTGACCTTTACCAGCGCGGTGGAGGACGACACTTGAGAACAACATTGATGTTCGATGGAAAACCGATTTATATTGGGAGAAGAAATCTTGGCCAGACTCTGAATATGTTATCTCAATTGGGATGGGAAGTCGACCATACACTTATCGGAGCCAACCGCGTCCTGTTTCTTCCTACTCGTCATAAATTCCACATCATCTTAAAAAAGAAATATCATCCAGGAGAAGACCCGTTTGCAGGTTACCCGTTTGTAAAATCGCACAATTCACAAACGCCCTCCAAGGTGGAAGAAACGACAACTATAAAATCAATTGCAACAGTAAGTGAATCCGCTCCTTTATTACTCAGTTACACCACATGCGACAATAACCCGATTTCAGAATATCCAAAATCTGCAACCAATAGCTACGAAAATGGAAAAGGTACGGTTTTCTCTCATGAAAGAGAAATAAAAACGAATGCTTTTAAACGATGCCTCAATATAGAAAGTATTGTTATTCATAATGGCATTACCTCAATTGGAGAGAGTGCATTCTACGACTGTTCCAACCTAACAAGTGTAACAATTCCCAACAGCGTGACGTCGATTGGGAAATACGCATTCAGTCGTTGTAATTTAAGGAGCATAACTATTCCTGCTGGTGTAACGACGATAGAAGAGGGAACATTTTACAATTGCAAATATCTTAGCAATATAACCATTCCTAATAATGTTATATCAATTGGGAAATATACATTCTACAGCTGTTCCAGCCTAACGAATGTAACAATTGGAAAGGGCATTATGTTGATTGAAGACTATGCATTCAGCAATTGCAGCAATCTGAAAAGTATTTATTGCAAATCGACCGCCCCGCCTCAATTGGCAGGATACCGTCATCCTTTCCCAACCTCCGCAACTATCTACGTTCCGAGTGCTTCTATTGATAGTTACAAAGATGCATCGGGATGGAGTAACTACGCAGACCAGATTGTTGGATACGACTTCGATTAAGAACAAAAACTCAAATCATTAACCTTTCTCCTGCGGTAGGGATTCGCTATCGCAGGAGAAGCTAAAACAAAGAAATTATGGCACATGAAAAAGACATTGTGTTTATAAAACGCACCTTGGAGGCTTTAAGGCAATACGACCAGTACAAGGCAGACTTGCAACAAAGCTATGCCAGAACCTTATTTATCAATTCGTGTATAGGATTATTGATTATCCCTCAATCCAGTCAACTACTCAATAACCTTTCCAACGAAATTATTACAAAAGAAAAATGGGGAATCGACCCTCGGGATATAGAGGTATGCACTCCCAAGCCGACCGTCAAACATATTGCGAGACATTTGCGGAATGCAATAGGACACAACCGTTTTGAATACGATTGTTCGCTTTGCATTAGCAAACCCATCGAAAAAATTACTTTCAACGACATTGATATACGAAACGAAAAAAAAGTAACATTCAAGGCAATCATTCAATTTGAGGATTTCAGAGATTTCGTTCTTAAAGTTGCAGACCATGCGTTAACTAAGATGGTAGAAAAATAAATTGATTAAGGACAGACTTGAACAAACGGTCTATGATAAACCGCTTTATTCGGGTCTGTCCTTGCCGTTTTCAACAGATAACAAAGCAACACTACATTCTTAAAAGGAAAGAGTAGGAGAGAGGGAAAATTTTCCCACGCGATTTACTCGACACAAACGAGGACACACCTGGCACTTTTGCAAGGTTTGTCCTCGCTTTTTTGAAAAGATGAAGGGGTCTGCTCATCTATCATTATCACTTCAAACAATTATCAATTAACACATTACACAATCATGAAAGAACACTACATATTGGACTATGGATAGTCAACAACTTAACGCAATGACAATTAGAAACTTATAACACGATTTTATTCACTTGCAGGAGGTGGTTATTTCCCATAGACTTCCCATAACGAGTAAAACGGGATTGAAGAGCGCTTATAATATGCTGATTTTATGCATATTACACAAATAGCTCAGCGGTAGAGCACTTCACTCGTAATGAAGGGGTCCCGAGTTCAAATCTCGGTTTCGGCTCGAAAACGGGGGGGGGCGACCCACGCCGGCAAAACCGCTTCAAGGTTACTTGAAAGCGGTTTTTTCATTTCGGGCCGTATATCGCGCAGCGATTTTCGCATTTTTGACAGCGCCCCTACGGCAAGCAGAAGAGATAAAACCAGTACGGCGAAGTTAAATCTCGGTTTCGGCTCGAAAAAGTCGCCTGCAAAAAATTGCAGGCGACTTTTGTTATGAAAGGGCAAAACGATTCTCAACAAGGGAAACTTCTCCGATAAGGTATTACTATTTATTGTAGTCAAAAACTCAATCCAACAACCCCAACCGCATGGCCAGGCGGATGGCCTCGAGCGAATTATTGACGTTCAGCTTTTCGATAATCCGCTGTCTGTACGTATTGACCATATGAACGCTGATTCTCAACTGCTCGGAAATCCCCTCGCTCAGAAAACCGTCGCGCACCAACTTCAGCACCTGTTTCTCCCGAGAGGTCAGCGCGACGGCTCCCCCCCCCTCGTACTCGGGATAATCCGGCAACGGAAATATCTCTCCGGTCTTGAAATTATATAGTTTGGCTTCGACGCGCCCAACGGCGTCTGATTGGGAGACAGGTCCAGCACCGAGAGCGCCAGCCAGATATTCCCGCGCGGGTCGATCTCCAGCACCTGCATCTGCTCGAAGCCCCGCACCCACCGCCCCGAAACGTTAATCCGGTACTCGCACACCAATTTTGTATCCAAAACCACACTGCGGTTTTCCAGAACAAACCGCAATCCGATAACTCCGGTGCGCATCACAGCCGGGAAATCGTCCGGATGAATCTGCAAATTGAAATACTCCGCATCCTAGGCATCGATGCGTGAAAGATCATATTTGAACAGTCGCCCGAAATTGCGCGACACGAACGGATGGTTGCGACGATACATGTCAAACACCGAAATTCCGCTGTTCGCCACCTCGGCCATCGTCGAAAGCTGACCGGCATGGCGGGCAAGCACCGAGTAGTCCAGCTCCGCCGGACAAAACACTTGCGAATCGAGCAAACGGCCGTATTCTTCTCCGTAATCCATCTTCCGACGTATGATTTTTCAGTATTGATCAGCAACCCGGTTTTCGGTCCCTTTGTAGCACAAAGATAACCTTTTTATTGCATGCAAGAAACTACATTCACACGTTATGCACTCGTCACCGGGGCGAGTTCGGGGCTGGGACGCTGCTTTGCACTCGAATTGGCCCGCCAAGGCGTCGACACGGTGCTGGTGGCGCTGCCGGGAAGTGGTCTTGCCACCACGGTCGACGAAGCACGCAAGCAAAACATCCGGTGCGTCGGTCTCGAAGCCGACCTATCGGACCGGGAACAGCTGTCGAAAGTATGCCGGAAAATCAATGCGGACTATCCGTTGTTCATGCTTATCGACAATGCGGGCATCGGCGGTACCGAATCCTTTGCAGACTGCGGCCCCGACTACCTCGACCGAATCATCCAGCTGAACGTCCGGGCCACAACGCTGCTGACGCACCAGCTGCTGCCCAATCTGAGACAGGCATCGCAGGCCTACATCCTCAACGTATCAAGCATGGCCGCCTTTTCGCCCGTCGGCTATAAAACGATTTATCCCGCCTCCAAACGCTATATCCACGATTTCACGCGAGGGCTTTACGAAGAACTGCGCCGCATAGCTCGGGTTCCGCAGCGAAATCAGCACTGCGAACATGCGGATTTTATGTGTAAAGAATTACTACTCGAATGCCAAGTCCATCAATGAGTTGGGAATGTCGTACGTTCCCGTCGGGCAAGCCGTGAACGATGCTGTCGGGTGGTTCCGGATTCGGAATTTATTGCCGAATAAATAGCCGTCTAAAAACTTCCGAATCTTTTTCCAAATCGCCTTTCATCCAACAATAAAGAAGCACGGGGACAACGTAAAGTTGTCCCCGTGCTTTCGAGCGGAAGACGATGCCGCATCCCTTATTAAAATCTCTATATCAACCGCATTGCAAAAGAACGGTTCCGTTGTACCACGCTTTGGCTATGCACAGAGTGTATCAATTTACCAGCCATTATCTTGGCTTTTCAACACAAAGCAAACATATTTAATTTACGATATAAATATGTTATCTCGTTTTTAGATATTTACAATTCGTTTTTACATTGATGCAATCAATGAAACACTCATTATCCATAGGAGATTCCAATCCAAATTTACAAGCAACATTAGATGTATAAAAAATATCTATATGATGCAGAGGATGAGTATGAGGGTTCCCTTGTGCCAAGGCATTCCTATAGCTTTTTTCATCAATATCATACCGCACGTATCCATCCTCCATTAACAATAAATATCTCGTAAACACCCAAAAGTTCTTGTTAAAATCGTCTTCCATACGATCAATAGGGTCTGCAAAATCTAAAGAACAATTACTATAAAAAGATTCACTTTTAAGCACAGAAATAAAATGTGAAATCAGTTGATGGTCCACACTAATTTCAACCCCATCTTTTTGAAATTCAAATCTTAATTCATTATTTTCTTGATTAATAACTGTAAAAGGGTAGACTATAGAATAAGCTTTATTATCGCTGCAAATAAACAGTCTACTCATTTTATCTATTAATAAAACTATTTTTTCAGCTCGTCCTTTTGCTTGTTCTGCATCCATAGGAGCTTTAATTAACATATACCGAGTCGCTTCCATCAAAAGCTCCAATATCTCTTTTTTTGATTTAATCAGATGGTGAGGAAATAAAACATCTCGGGTATAAGGCTCTAATTCAAATTCGTATTTTTTCATTTAATATAAAATTCTTTTACCCGGTTTATAAATTCAATGGTTTTATCCCTATCAAACTTATCGATCTCCGTAGTATTCAAAGCCTCTTCTAGGCGTTTACGGCCTTTCGTAATATTCAGCTCTTTGAAAATATTGTTCAAGAATTCCTTATAGGATATGCTCTCATCCTTCCTCACAGTGACCAACTTAGCATGGATTTGAGTCTTTTCTTCTTGTGTCGGCTCTATTACTTTGATATATTTTTTCTCATTTATCAGCTTCAGGCCTTCTTCTTGTACAGCCAGCCCCGCACTCTCTGTTACCAACAAATATGATTGGATGAATGAGCGAGTTAGCATGGTATATAGAATATTACGATACCTATACGTATTTTGCAACCTATCAGTAATACAAATTACAAACGGAAATTCAAGCCCTTTTACATTGTTCGGATTAGTAATATAGATAGAATCTCTTTGTGAATTCTTTGATTCATACCCCCGATTAACTTTCCAGCCTATTTCTTTATGAATTTTGTCAACCAACAAGTCGATATATTCATAAATACTTTTCTTATCGTCTAATATGATGATTGCAATATCATGTGCTTCGACTGTAGCGTGTTGGGATTGGATATTACGAATAACTTCGACCACATTACTTACTTTTGCCGAATTTTGTATTATCATGCTTGGAAAATCGTCAACCTCAACATCTTCAAATCGCCGAACCGGACTTCTTGTTAGACGAACCTCTCGTTCTTTCAATCTTTCTACATTATACCCAATCGTAGCCCAATAAGCATCGTCAAACCAATTTAATTTCTTCTCTTCAAAAAGCCCCATACCGATTGCATGGGCAAACATCAATGTACGGGGATCCGTTCGATAACATCGGTTCAAAACAATATCGACATTCAATACTGATTTATCTACGCTCTCGTATATGTCTTGAAATATATCTCCCGCTACATAAACTTTGTGCTTGGCAACCTTTTCACAAAGGGCAAAGAACACATCGGGAAAATCTTGTCGTTCATCTACTAAAATGTAATCGAATGCGTATTCAAAATCTTTATCTTGGATTTTATCTATATATTCTAAAGCCTTGGAAAAAATAATATTGTAGCTAGTATACGAATTCCATCTTAAAAAGGGTATTCCATAAAAATCGCATAGATAGCTATATAATCCCGAATTTTTATCTTTGCCACTTCCCCATGCACGATTAACCCACAGCCGAGAATTCCATTCGATCTGCTTCTCAACTTTCATGAAATTAAAAAAATGCGGAATTCTTTCTTGCAGCGAATTAGATAATGCTATATTATGACAGGTAAAAAATATTTTACTATTTTCATCTGCAATATACAACTCTTTCAATTTATGTAACAAGAGCTCCGTTTTTCCAGTCCCTGACAAGCCTTGAATTGAAACCGTTTTCCTGGGGAACTTTTTATAAATAAAACGAGTTTGATCTCCATCGAATAAAATTATATTTTTCTTTACTCTCTCAAGAAGTGTTTCGGGAATTTCGATGCCGACTTTTTCAATATCATTAATGCTCCCTATCAATAAAGAAATCAGCAATTCACCAATACGATAATAAGATTTATCCAAGCGATGTTTTTGAAGAAGAGATTCAATATCAACGCCATCATTAAAGCAATCCCTGGCTATGATGTTTTTCTTCCATTCACGAGGTCTGCCGATTCGATTTTTATATTCAAATTTATCAGAAATAGAATTTAAATCCTCGATAAAATCTTCACAATATTCTGCGAAAAGTTCTTCGTCGGCCTTATCTAAGTTAAGAAAGATAATCTTATGTTTTGGCGATAAAACAACTATTGCCTTTTTCTCATATTCATATGAATATTTTTCACCAAGAGGCGAAGTTATTAGGTAAATCTGCTGATTGGGATTTTTTTCTGAAAAAGATGCGAATTTCTTAATAATCTCTTTGTTAAGATCATTTTCTGTTATATGGTTATAAAACAAACTGCCCATCAACTCTTGAATTTATCATATAATTAGATTATATAAACCAACTATTCCTTATCGAATCTCTCCTAAATTTATTTTCGAGACAATATTAAATAGTTCTTTTGTAAATATCGCAGCATTGCTTATCCATATCAGTAATATTTGTTCGCTTTTTGCAAATATAATAATTTTATCGATATAGAGAAAGGGCCAATCTTCCGCTCATCCTTTTTCTACTACTTACTATACTCTGGCTGAATTATAGTAATCCCTCTCGTGTGAAAGTGCTATTTCTCAAACGTTATTCTCCCACTATAACTCATTCACATTTAGAAGATTTTGCAGCACCCGTTTTAAGATATGAAAGCTGCATAATCCCATCGCCCATCTGCCGGATTTCCCTATCCAATAAGGCCGCAGACAATAGCTACAAAGCACAGATAGTCAACCGTAAACTGAATCACGCCTGCATTCCAATCGAACGTCACGCCGAACGGGTAAAGCTGGCTTACATTGGCATAGGCGAGAAGTACGAAAGGTTGCTGAAAACATTCAACGACTATGTAAGATGCGGGAGGTGTTTGTCTTCTCTATAGTCGGATTCTGAAGAGATTTTTCTATAATCAAACATTAATTTTTTGTGATAAAAATTCCGTGACACGAGATGTGATTTTATCTTCAAACACTTTGCGCACACAATCACTCAGAGCTTTATCGCATTCGTTTATTTCATATTGACATATCTGTGCCACTCTTTGGTCTTCAATAGTATAAAAGCCTTTTATTAACTGCTCAGCAACCAGATAATTCAAAATGGTATAATATTGACTTCTGAATGCCATTATGTTCGCGACAGTCATTGCCGTACTGGCTTTTGAAACAGAATCGTTCCAATAGGGCACCCGTTCATCCTGTAAAGCCAATACTTTAGCCGTCATTTCTGCTATATCCCTATATTGAAAGCTCATTGACCCTATTTATAATTCGTTTACACTGCTAACTATTTTGTATTCCAAATCCTCAAACTGCCTGAAGTGCGCCTTACCGCAGAGTATCTTCTGTTTCTCGCTCGGATGCAATTTATCCAAATCTACCACATGCGTTCCCGTATTTTTTGTTTCTGCAACGAAATATATCCGCTTATCGCCTTCGAATACGACCGCCCAATCGGGGTTGTAACTTCCGATCGGAGTGGGAATCTTGAACCAACTCGGTAATTTGAAATAAAAATTGATTTGCTCGTCGTTCGTTTCGCAGTCCTTGGCGAACTGCCACTCCACATTGGAATCCAGTGGCACAAACTCCTCATAAATCGTCTTGTTTGGCTTGCCTACTCGAAATGTATAATCGTTCTGATATATCTCCAGCTCCTGCTCTTCAAACAAACGCATCTCATACTCCGAACCTCCAATCTTGTGATACTCGATGCCATCTATCATCATATTCTGAAGCACACGCTTTATTTTGTCGACCACCATGTCCATAAACAACTGCGGATTGACAGCCAAATCATCGAGACGGCCGGAACGTGTCAGAATTCGCATAATAGTCGATCTCGTCAACTCTGTACGACCCTGTATATACTTCCAAACATCCGGTATCAAGTAATCCGATGTTATGGGAGCTTGTTTATTACCCGTATATTCAACATCTACACCTTTATCGTGCAATACGAGCGCTGCTTTTATTGATCGTATCGTCGGCGCAGTTATCTCCGGCATATTTTCCACCTCTCTCCCAGCCTGCTCGACAAGTACATCCGTATCATAATTAACCCGATAGGATGTCTTGGTCTTTAACTTCTCCCATATTTCGAGAAATCGGGGGTCCGCTTCGAAACCCTTACGGTATTTCACGGACACTCTGTCGGACTTGGGCTTGATTCGTCCACTGAAATCAACACCGCAATCCTCTTTCAACTCGTTCTGCAACGCTTTTGCAAAATCAACATACGACTCGTTAGCGATGACTGTAAGACGATTAACATTGCGCTCATAGCAACGAATACCGTTCTGATCGACAGCCAAGCGAAGTCCACGACCTATTTCCTGCCGTTTTTTCATCTCCGACCTGGTTTCGTTCAGCGTACAAATCTGGAAAACATTCGGATTATCCCAGCCTTCCCGTAACGCCGTATGCGAAAAGATGAAACGAAGCGGATTCGCCATATCCAACAACGCTTCTTTGTCCTTCATGATCAAATTGTAGGTGTTGTCATCGGCCTGCGTCTCACCGGATGTATCCTTCAAATGCCCCTTTTTATCTTGAGAAAAATATCCGTTATGTATCTTCTCTATCGGAAATTTATTCAACTCACAATAAACCGGCATTGCCATTAATTCGTTGTATATCTCTTCAAACCACACAGCGAACTTCCCTTTTACTGAATTGCCTTGCCCGTCATAAGACCGATAATTCGCCACCCGATCAATGAAGAAAAGCGACAATACCTTGATACCAAGTTTATTAAACTTTTGTTCTTTACGCAAATGCTCTTCGATTGTCCGCCGAATTTGGAACTTAAGAATCGCTTCGTTAAAATCATGGCGCCGCTCGCCCTGCGACAAAGAGAGACTATTGCTAAACGTAAGACAACCGTTTGCTGCATCTATTTCTTCTACGATGTAACCGTTCCTATAAAGTTCCCGCTCATTGGAAAGTTTGTACAAATCATCTCCGGGATGAACAATAACCGTCTTTTTTTTGACACCATCTTTTCCGTTTACATCAATCGTAACCTTTGCCGTTATTCGTGTTTTCACAGCCATAATGGACTCCAACGTAACAGACGCCCCGTTCATCGCATTTTCCTCCAAGACCGAATCGACCTCTATCTGCTTCACCAGCCCGAGGTCATAAGCCTTTACAGGATTTAGGTTATAAACCAGATTGTACCTATTACGATGTGTCGCCGAATAACGCAGCGTGCAAAGCGGATTCAGATTGGTTATCGCCGCAATGCGTTTTTCGGATTCCATATTTTGCGGCTCGTCGACCACGACAATCGGACGGACAGACTGAATGAACTTGATTGGCTCTTGACCGTTGAGTTTATCATTCGGTTTATTGATTACATTCTCATCCTTGGCAAAAGAATCGATGTTGATAACCAATACTTCGATGTTATTTCCAGTGGCAAAACTCCTTAACTGCGAAATCTTATTCCGATCGTAGACATAATAACGAATCGGGACATTGTCGTACAGCGTTTGAAAATGCTCATGCGTAATCTGCAAATTCTTCAATACGCCCTCGCGAATGGGCACGGACGGCACTACAATTACAAATTTTTTGAATCCGTATTTTCGGTTCAGTTCGTAAATCGTGCGCAAATAAACATATGTTTTACCGGTCCCGGTTTCCATTTCGATGGAAAAATGCCTCCCATTCAAAGATTCGGAAACGGCAATATCATTCCGCTTCTGTACTTTTTGCAGATTGACCAACATCTGCATTTCATCCAAAACCAACCTATTGCCGACTCCCCCTATCAAATCGAGCGCACCAATCTCGTTCAGATCATATTGATAATCCGACTCGCCATACGTTTGTCCTTCAAATAGATCGGCCACTGCACGTATGGCCTCCTGCTGATAGTTTAAATTAGGTTCAAAGGTCAGTCTCATATCAATTCAGCAAGCCTGAAATCCGTTTTGTTTTATCGCATTTTCGAGTATCTACCCTACCGGTCATATCAGCTTCACCGACATGATTTCCATGCACATCGAACACCTCATAATGTTCATGATTTTCTCTATGGAAATAATCATAATACCAAAAACTCCCATCACTAAGGTTCTTGTATATTCGTTGCTTCGATGCCCCATAAATCATATTTGTCGGCGAAAACTGCAACGTATTGCGAAGCGAGAAACCGCGGTTTTGTTCAATGTGCCGTATCCATCCTACGCAATCCGACACTGTTTCAGCCACCGGAACAATCGATAATTCCGGCTGCGGTGCATGTAAAGCGTCGATTACAACCGGTATCACATTCCGTCCGAACGGATTCCGCTTCGTCAATAGAAAAACAGCGCAAATTTCGCTTCTATGAATTTTCTCAGCTGAAGCCTTTATGATATCCGAACTTAAAGCCGCCTGACAAGTATGAATATCCCATACATGATATTGATGGTCCACTCTGTAGGGGCAAGTCACACGTATGTCCTGAGACTTAGAAGAAATCAGAATGCGTATTTGATGGATGACTTTGTCCAACAGATATCCGGCCAATAATATTTGGGCCTGCCGTATAAAGGTCTGAATATTATCACTATCATACAAGAAACAATAATCCGTACCATATAATTGCTGCTTGATGATTTTTATCGATCGAGAGATATTTCTATATTGTTCGATATCTTCCCCTAAATCGACTATTTCATCGGAGGTTTCCGGGAACAGAAGAAAAATATTTAACGATGCCATAAATCAGAATCCCAGCAAATAATTTAGGTCTTTTTCCGTCTGGTCAAAAAAACCGGATGGCTGTTTGTCGATTTTTCCATCGCCTACAATATTGATCGTGTCGATGCAAGACGTCTGTGTTTCTTCGTTTTTATGGAAATAAAACAGTTTCACCAGCTGCTTGTCAATTCCTTTTTTATTATTTTCTTCAAACTGTTTAGTCGCCACCAACACTCCGTTGATGATGTGGTCGCTGTGGGTTTCTATAATGACTTGCACGCCCTGTTGTGCCGCTATGGCGATTAATTGCACCAATTCAGACTGTCCCTGAGGATGCAAATGAGCTTCCGGATTTTCGATGATAACAAGGTCGCCAGGCTCGGCCGTCAACATGGCAACAATAATAGGCAGAGCGTAGCTTAATCCAAATCCCACATTAGTTGCATTATACTCTTTCGAAGGAATAATATCGTTCGGTTTATTGTAAGAATACTTAAGGACGAACGCCTTCCCTTCCATCTGAGGGCGGACATTTACCTTATCGCTTATAACGCCTTCCCACGCTGAAACCTGGTCCAAAAGTTCTGCTGAAGCGGTATTCGGATGTCTAAGTGTCTCTTTGACCTGATATTTTTTTTCTACTCCGTAATGATAGAGATAATGAACGACCAAGTCGCATTCGCCTTTTTTTTGGGAAATCTGCCGTTTGTTTTCCACGGCATTCGTATTAAGCGGATACGATTCTCTCGGGCTCCAACGCGACGCGCTGATATAATGGAAATTGCCCGGCAAAAAATCGACCGGCTGAATGTCGGAATGGCCTGAAATAGGTATAAAATCTTTTTGCAAACTTCTATTGGCTGCGGCATATTTCCACCAATAGTTTCCCCCTTTTTTATCTGTTATAATAGAAAATCCGAGGTGTTCTTCGTCGGCATACTGACAAAAGGCATCTTCAATAAGCCCTATATCATACAGATCGCCATTGAGTTCGAGCCCCTTGTCGAGTTGACCGGTTTGTTGATTCTGCCGCAATAACAACAAACTTTGGATGACCGAAGACTTTCCGCTACTGTTTATACCGGTCAAGATATTCAAATTCCCGAACTCCAATGTCGAGTTTTTATGAATCTTGAAATTTTGGATATTCAAAGTTTTAATCATTGCTCAATGTTTCATTGATAATTCGAATCGTTTCCGTATAACGCCGTATGACACTATCTCGCTGCCCGGTACCCGAAGATATCGAATAGCGAAAGGCATCGTCTCGATTCAGTTCTATGAATTTTTCTCTGAAACGTTTACCTCGTTTTATAAGAAGGTTTCGTTCTTCCAAAGACAATTTACCCAACAAAACGCTTAAAACTTCGAACAATGCCTTATTTAGTGGTTTGCGGCGATCTTCAATATCAGTACGCTTCCGAAAAGCATCATTACCGAATATCTTATATGCAGCAACCATGGCATCTTCGAAACCTTGTTTCATTTTACCTCTTTGTTCCTGCGTAATATTCTTTATTTGCGACATGCCTTTTGTCAGGAAACTGTCCAAATCGGGTTGGTACGATTTGTAATCTTGAAGATAAAATGAAACAAAGCGTGTGACGAAATCACGATCTTCCATCCGCTCTGGCGAAATGATGTAACATGTCGCTTGCTTAAACGAAGGCATCACTGCTAATTCTGCCACAAAATCCGCCGCAATACCTTGGTTCATAGCATGCCTTATTTCTTGTGCCGTCAATACAAGTCCGCCAGTGTTAATACGCTTGAATATATTGAATTTAACCTCTTCCGGAGTTCCTTTTTCTACAATATATGTTGTTATTGGAGTTTGTTGAATCCGCCTTTGAAGTTCGCGAGGGAGTTCATCGTACTTCATACCGTTGAATCGGGTCAAAAACTCCAGATTCTCCAACGCCAAATCTTTCTTTACAATGAAGTGATTGAATGCACTGCATCGCTGTAGCCCGTCTATAACCTGCCAAACCGACCGCCGATTCTCTATGTTGTCCTCATTCTCTATAACTTCATCGAAGTAGAATGCAGGCAAAGGCAGCCGCAGCAAAACCGATTCAATCAATCGACTTTGTTTGGTTCCATCCCATAAATCGCTCTTACGTTGAAAAGAGGTATTAAAATTAACTTCGTTATATTCAATTTTATCGATCAGTTCACCCAGCGTAAACGGATCTCTTCTAATTCGGATTAAATTGGGATCAAACGGAACAGAAATGGGAGCATTACCTTGTATTTCCTCCTCTATGCGATCTGCGTCTTCTCTATCCTCTTTCTCAAAAGCCGCAACAGTTTCGTCGTAATTCATATTCTATATTGTTTTAAATTCCACGCCTCCATCACGCATCTGCAGAACGGTATTCGTTTTCAGCTGGTCGTTGCCTTCAAACAGACGGTCCAGCGCAATGACCTTTTGCGGATGTTCGGACAGAACGGCATCGACAGTTTCTTGAATCGCAGATTCCAACATTAGAATCAATTCACCGCCATTGACGGTATAATACCCGGCCTTATGTTCTATCGTACTATTCAAATCCCGGCCATTCTTCAACAACAACTCATAAACCATATTATCTACAGTCGCATTTTCTGCTAATGGATCGAGAAAGTCAAAAAGCTGCTGCTTCCACTCCTCTTTATTCGAGCCCTTTATTTCTCGCCATTGCTTGAAATTGCTGTCGGCAAGTTTGAAGACTTTGAATCCGAAGTCGGGCTTATTTACGTGCATCTCATTCTCAAAAGCCAACTGCCCGTTTTGTCCGGTCTGCTCCGCCTCCATATCCGCTTGAATCTTTACTCCTGCTCGGCGAATACGTTCTTTGGATATTTCAGCAATCGTTCTATAACCTGCGTTATAGGCCTCGCTTTTTTCACTGCATAATTCGGGCAATTGGACGCAGATATATTTGCGATTACCACCATCTTCTTTGTTCAACTGCATTACAGCATGAGCGGTCGTTCCGCTACCAGCAAAAAAATCGAGGATTATATCTTCCGCCGACGGATAAGAAGTCACAAGGCTTATAAACGTCTTAATAATATCTTCATCTTTCGGATAGTCAAAATATTTACCATTCAATAAACTCTCAATCCGCTTGGATGCCCCTCGCCCATCTTTATAGAACACGCTGGGATATACCTCATATTCCGTTTCCTTCAAATAGCGCTTCAAACACGGTACTGTAGTTTCGTCTTTCCCAAAAACAATACGATGATTAGCTAATAAGTCCGGTAATTTGCTCTCAGCAAAACGCCACCCGCCCGTAGGCACTTTACAAGGTTTATTAGTAATGGGATGAATAATATCGAACCTTCCTCCAAGACCCGTTCCTTGGGATATATTATCAGGGTGATATATCCCAAGGAACGGGTCTACTCGTCTATAATGGTTGTGCGCTTTTGCAGGATTGTCGTCTGACAATCCTGCAAAAAATTTTTTCAGCCCATGCTCTATCTTCTCACAATCATCCCCATGTTGCAATTTTAGAGATTCATAAGCTTGATAAATTTGCTCCAAACCCTGTTTCCGTACTTGCCAATTTCTATTGGAGTGTATTCTGTCAAATGCAATATTCTCAATCTTATTCTTACAATAAATCAAGCAGTATTCGTGGTTCACAGCCACTTGTGCGGCCATCGATTTCCGCCCCTGCTCCCATATCACCTGTGCCACAAAATTCTCTTCTCCAAAGATCTCATTCATCAGCAAACGAAGGTTGTGCACCTCATTATCGTCAATCGAAACGAAGATTGCCCCATCTTCACGCAACAAACTTTTGGCAAGGTACAATCGAGGCATCATCATGTTGAGCCAGTTACTATGATACTGACCATTCTCCTTGCTATTTTTACGGAATATCCTATCCCTATTCATATATCCTTCTTCATCCTTATCTCCGACGCGACGCATATATTCCTCTTTGGTCTCAGCGAATTTATCGGGATAGATAAACGAATCGTTGCCAGTATTATAGGGAGGATCAATATAAATCATTTTAATTTTGCCAAAATAACTTTTCTGAAGCACTTTCAGCACCTCCATATTCTCGCCCTCGATGAATATATTCTGCGTATTGTCAAAATCAACGGACTCTTCCCGACAAGGCACAAGAGTTGCCGAAGAGGGTTGCTGCATTGCCCGAAAGGCATCGCTTTTCCCCGCCCAATTCAGCACATAACGTTCATTGGAGAAATTTATGTTCTCGCCCAACGTCGCTTTCAGTTTCTCCCAGTCGATTTTTCCCTCATCGAAAACTTCAGGCATAAGCGACTGTAGAACTTCAATCCGCTCTTCTTGTGGTGTTATAGAATATCCTATCATCTATCCGTATTTATAAATTCAATATACCTAACAAAGGTAATCATTAAATCGATTCTAAAAACGTTCTCCAATATTATTTGGGGGAATAAATGACAATCCACACTCTTGTCTTTGTATCTTTCTCGTTACAAATTTAGGCAAAATTGGCAACAAGAAATAAGACATAATAAAATTATTGCAAGAGACAATGCGGAATATTGGTTAACAGATCGTTAACAACCTGAAACGACGTTTGACTGCAATTCGCTGACTGGCAAAAGAAAAGAGGATCGAGAAATCGACCCTCCTATTTTAGAGCGGAAAACGATGCCGCATCCGCATTTTGAAGTCGCTGTATATCAATCGTATTACAAAAGAACGCTTCCTTTGTACCACGCTTTGGTCATGCGTGAAAAACGTCAGATTGCTTGCCGTTGTATCGGCTTTTCAATACAATGCAAATATACGAATAGATTCTAAAAGAACAATGCAAATGATCTCTTTCATATATTCAAGAACAGCAACACTTATAGCAAAAAAGTAAGATTATAACAAATACCTTCTTATTATAAGATACTCTCTCTTAGTAAATATCCATGCACCGAACCTCGTTCTAACATAAATGTCAAAATCGGAATCAATTTCTTTTTTAACTCCACATTGCGTTTAATGGATATCTTATTATCGCCAATATACCGTCGAAATATTCTCTCTAAATAGAGAATTGTCGATTGTTCTCTATATCCTAAATTCAACATAGAATAGCCCTCGATAATTAAGAGTATCAAATCCATCAGTTTGTCAATCGGAATAATTCCGGTATCAGCAACTTTCGAAATAGAATATAGGACAATGGGATTGTCCCTTAAATCTTTCGCAATATTTCCGTACAACCACAAATTGTCTTTAAGATCATACCATTGTCTAACATTCTGGTATTCTCCTGCCAAAAGATACTCCTCAATTATTTTATCTTTATATCTCCCTTCTTTGATTGATAGTATGGGAGTATATAACATGTGCCAAATATTCCAAAACCGGGAACGATCTTGAATTTCTGTCGCAGCAGTAACAAATTCGGAAATAAACATTTCTCCATCTCTGGAATCTGTCAGATTCTCAATAAATGGATGGAACAGATTTTCTATTGGGACATCTTCATTTGTCAAAATATAATCTGCGCATCGCTTATAAATAGATGGATTGGCAGGATCAAAGCGATCATCCTCGTTAATCAATAACCGAGATGCAATCTGCATAATTTTCTCGGCGATAACTTGAAAAACAGGCTGCGCAGAGTGCCCCGACATTAAACTCAACAATACCTCTAAATCGTGCAAATGTAGAGCGCAAAAAATTTTCACATCAAGATTATTTATGTCTGCATCTATATCTGGAAGTTCACGATCAATACGTTGTAATATTGCAAATCGGCTTCTGTTTCTTCTGTAATTTTTCCGATCATATTTGTAATACAACACTTTTGTTTTAATAAATTGGCATACAAGACGAAGCATATCATCCGGATATGTTTGCCATAATCTATTGATTGCCGCTACAGCATACTCATATAACATCATATTGCCATACGATTGTTGATTATATAATGCAAATAGCAGCAATTTTATGTAATGATCTAGCTCTTGTGGATATAGACCTATTAAGCTCGGAATCGCTTGTACGCAACTGGGCCAGCCATCGCCCGTTTGGAAATGGTATCCATCCTCAAATGACTTACCAATAAATGATTCGATAATTTGTTTGCAATATTTCCGATCATCGTCATTCAAGTCTTTCGCATAAAATCGTATAAGAATAGAACATACGATATTGGAAGTCCAAACTTCATTTGGGGCAATAGATAACCCATTATTCACATCTTCAATCATTCTTTTAGCATCCTCCAATGCTTTGAGCGGATTTTGGTCATATTGAGGATAGGTATTTGCTTTGGCATCTCCTTCCGCTTTCCAACTTGCCCAAAAGAACAGATCTGAATAGCGCCAAAACTCTTCTTGCATTTTTTCTGCTTGCTGGGTAACTGCGCGGAGTTCCGGCGTTAACGTCGGATTAAAACGAATTAGCGATCCTTTCGGTGTTTGTTCGAATTCAAGGTTGAAATTCCGTCTGTCAATTCGGGCTAATAATATTTCTCGTTGCTGCTTTTCTGTTTTCTGCAATGATGAGACTTTACTTTTGTGGTAGTCTATTATGGAATAGATTGTGTCCAAAAATTTTTGCTCCTCATGCCCGGTAAAGCCACATATATTCACGAATTGGTATTTGGTGAATAACCACTCCAAATTCTCTTTTCGGAACCCGTGCTCACAAGTTTCCAATCGCTCCCGCGTATAAAGCGGATTCGAATAAAATGATATTCCGCATAAACTTTTAACTTCGGTTTCACGCATACTACGCATCAAATCCGGATGGAAAAATTCGATCGTCTTGAATAAGATTAAAGCGACTTTCCAAAATTTATCTGGATGAGCCAATACGACGCTGCATACCACCGACGATAAAGATGCAGAACGAGTGTATTGTAAAATTGATATTAAACTTTGTTCTAATACGTGATCTTCCATTTGCCCCACTTGCTCCAGTAAAAACTTTTCCAGAGCCATATGCATGGATTGAATCAAATACGGAACAACCGGAGAGCCGATTCCTCGATGAGTGCACCAGATCGCATGACTTAAATATTGTGTTACTTTTTTCGTATCAGAGATATGTACTTCGACCGAGATCACATCTTCTCGGCCGTATTTGGATTTCCGATAACTATCAATGGATTTATTGACGAAACGAATAATAAAATCCAAAGTCTTTTGGAAGTCGATATAGAGCAAACTATATATCGGTGTACAATATGCACTCGCACCGGCGAAATCGAGTTGTATGCCACATTCATCCAACGCATATTCATCATCCAACTCCATGTGCAAAGAACAATCATCGTCTTCATGTCTGATCTTGACTTTTCTCCAATACAACTCAGCCAGTGCAAGAACTTCGTTCGGCAGGTCTTCGAATATATAGGCAGCAAAGAACGAATTTTTCAATATGTGGGAACACAACTCATAATATGGATCACCATGTCTGTGCCACCTATTATTCAACACTTTGTCAAAAATGTTTTTAAGATCCGATTTAATTTCATGTGCAGCATGACAGATTATACGCAAGCAAGCAGTTTCAATTTCACTGGAAATATAATACTTGTCCAGTAGTTCTCGTTTCTTGAATACGGATAATGCGATTAAACCGGCTTGACGGGTTGCCTTGCCTGAATGACGATATTCCGTCCAATCTTCAATAATTTTGATAAAACTGGCAATGGGAATATTCTCTCCCTGACACTCGTAAATAAGATCAATGGCTGCATCCCAGCCCTTCCCGATCGGCTTAAATATCGGATGTTCATTCCCTTTATACGATAATCCTTCAGCTACATATTTACACGAAATTTGCAATAGAAATACAATTCTATTCAGCAGTTTAGCGTTATCTGTTAAGAGTATTTCTTTATGTTCTTTAAAAAATGCCTCTGCATATTCGGAACGCAGAATGGAAGTGAGAATTTCATCCCGCCAAAATGAGTCCAGTTCCGGCTTGAAAACAAAATCGACCAGATTATTTATATCCAATCTATTTTCATCTATTTTGTCTGACAGCCAAGACCGAAATGCTCGCCTCATCAACAACGAAGAGCCGATTTTCGAGAAAAATTGAGGGATGGATTCCCTATGTACCCATTCTAATTCAAGAATATGGTTCAATCCCCATTCTTCGTATATATCATGGGTAATGAACAGGCCTTTATCTTCTTCAACAGCAATAACCTCATCGCATTTTAAGGCATAAGCCGCTTCATCGGTATAGCCATCTGGTCTTAAATAAAATCGGCCGCTGTTTACACGCTCCCAAATTATTTCAAAGAAACACTTTTCACGTTGCGTATCCAACCCGTTTTTACGAACGCGGCCGGCAATTTTTTCAATCCAAGCTCTCTTAATAAATGACGTATATGTTTCATCGAGATTATCCGCATCGTATAGTTGAAGATATAAATCCAAATAAAAGAGATTTTTAAGTCTATCTTTGAACCGGACGTTACGGGGGAGATGAAAATGATTCTGCAATGCACATTCATTCAACTCTTGTTCGCTAATATTGTTTAATGAAATGATTTTACATTCAAGATGATATGTATATTGAAGATCGCTTCTAAGGTCTTCGACATATACGCTGCGCACCGTAAATACAATAGACCACCCCGCTTCGGTTAGTTTTTGCAGCAGTAATTTGATATGATCGTCATCTTCAATATCCTGCAACCTTTCGGCAGAATCGATTATGAACACTTTCTTTTCATCCCGCGAATACGCCTCGATAAACTGCGACAAATCATAATTCGATGTATGCTTGAAAATATCTGATATGCCGGCAACATTTAATTCTTGAGCTTTTCGGACACAAATCGGAAACTTCTTGCTATATCGATTATAAAAATCTTTAATCACAGCTGTTTTTCCAGCACCTCCTTCACCATGGATAACAAGATGTTCGTGCTTATTTATCGTGTCGAATATCGTTTTTACAAATGTATGTCGGTCGAACTTAATAACTTGACCGCCATATGCAATCCGGTCGCAAATCGAAGCAAGAAGACTGTCGCTATGGCTTTGTTCATCTTTTACCAAAGTCTCCATATTGGGGCCGATCTCGAAAAACATTTCTCGAATCCATGTTATTTTGGCTGCTTGATCCAAGATCATTGGGCCGACTACCCATTCTATTTCCATGGATCGACTTTGGGCGTATTCATTGAGCTTTTTCTCTTTTTCGGTAATCGAATTTCCTTTGGGTGGATTACCGAACATCATATTCGTATATAAATAAAGTTTTGTTTGTCGCGGATTGACCTCATGCGCCGCATCAATAGATTTCCTGATTTGGGCCTCATTAATCGTATGTTCGAAATATTTTGCTTGAAAACCGATTACATCTCCATTTTTCGTAATCGTGTTTGTTTCGTTCCCCGCATGATTTATGCGCTGGAATATACCGGTAGATATTCCAAATTGTTCGCAAAATAACGCTCTGGCAAGATTTTCCAAAGCATCTTGTTTATTCGCCCCGTGTTTATAGTTGAAAGTATCCCAAGACGGGAAGAAAATGGCCGACATAATCAACGTAAATTAAGTTTCATACAAAGATACAAAAGATAGTAAAAGATAAGCGGGCATTGCCCGCTTATCTTTTTCATTTCAGCTCTTTACAGCCTGCCGGTTTGTAGTAGTTTTTCTCCAGCACCTCGTTGATCTTGGATTCGGGGTAAAGGAGCGTTCCGCCGATAGAAGTATAAGGGATAATTCTTTTATCACGATAGTTTTGCAAGGCGCGGCGGGAGATGTGGAAACGGGCCATTACTTGCTCGGTGGTCAGATAGCGTTCGCCCAGCAAGGAGGGCTCGACCTCGGCGATCAGTTTGTCCGCCGTCTGCGCAGCGCGGCGCATGGCTTCGAGCAGCTCTTTGTATTCATCCGTATCGCACGTGAGTGCGCTGCGATTCTCGATCATTATGTTCTCATCCATAGTTATCCGCATTGGGTCGTCAAGTTCTTGTCGAGCAACGCCCGCACGTCTTCGGGCTTGTAATAACATTTGTTGCCGAGCGTCGAGTATGGCAGTTTCCCGCTGGTACGCAAGTATTGCAATGTCCGTTTGGAGATGTGCAACAAACGACAAACTTCAATGTTGTCCATTCAGCCGCTTTCGGCCGCAGGGTTGAAATGACGGTCGAGCCGTCGCATCGTATCGGTCAGTCGGCGGGCATAGGCTTGCAGATTCGCCCAAGCACGTTCTTCGATTAAAAGGTAATTCATCGTCGTAATTTTTCAGTTAATAAATTCGATTTCGGTAGTCAGCAACTGCCTTCATGTATCTCGAATCCGATTCGCTCCGCGTTTCATACTCTATTGACCTGATATTTCGGATGCAAGGTAAGTCGGATTCAGTACCGTTCTGCCGCAACGGTCCGCCGTGGCAGCTTGTGGCGTCAGAATGACACCGTTTGGCATTGAACTGCACGAAAAACGCAGGACAGATTATTGTCCCGCGCGGTAATTTATCGGCTTCGACGATAAGTGGATAAATAGATTTCAAAGGATCTTTAGTGATAAATATCTTTCAGTTGTCGGTCGAAGTCGAACAACTCGAACCGTTCGGACGGTTGTCCCGATGCGCGGGCAAGGGCAATCCGGTTCAGCTTCCGGCAAAAGAGACGGTAGAGCACATGCGCATTGTCGGCGTCGCAGCATTCCGGGTCGGCCCAGAAGTTCGCATGAACGGCCAGCGTATAGGCGAATACTTTGAGCCGAATATTGTTGTCGTCCAGTCGGAATATGGCGGCCGCATCGTCCAGGCTGAAGATGCGGGCATAACGCTCCTGTCCGGGTTGAGACGTCCAGCTGCGCAGAAATACCTGCGGCAGTTTCTCAGCACGTATCCGAAAGCCATTGGCTCGTATATAAGCTAAGCTCGCGGCAAGTATCTTTCCTGTATCCGTTTCTGCAGCTGTGTACTTCGGCAGAAATGCTATCGGAACCGGAATGTTGAATCGTCGAACATGCAACAGCAGTCGATCCTTTTTCACATCCTGCACGCAATTATAGAGAATCAAATCGCATTGCTCAACGAACAAATTGTAAAGCTGTTCCGTATAGCCGCCGTAAGATGTTTCATTGAGTACAACGTAGCGGTCTGAAGAAGCAATGATTCGATTGCGATGCATGACCGTCGAGCCAGTACCTCGGTTTTGATAACTTCGCAGGTGTGCCGTTGTAATTACTGACACCACTTCTATTTCCGGATGTGTTTTCCGGGCTGCAAGAATGCGCGTTGCAAGGCGTGTTTCGCTCTCGGTTGTCGGCGACACCATAACACGCAAACGCGTATGCCGCCCACAATAATAATCGAGTGCGTTATCAATGAAATCCGAGTTGTGGCGATAATCCCGGAATCCGCCCAAGAAACCGATGGTATAAGGTACCTTAGTCATGGGCATACGGATAGGGCTCGAGCAAACAATGCGGGGAACTTCGCGGTATAGCAGTCTCGGGGGACGGAGAATGCCGACCTTATTTGAGGAAGTGTTCGGAGGGCGCCGGACGTCATAATTTGCTGAAATGAGCGTTGGTGATTGCGCCCTGACAAAAATAAAAGGGGCGCGGTGTCAGCCCCTCATTGCAGGTCGTGGAAAACCCGATTCAGAAAGCTGTCCTACGCCCTTGCTTGTTCTGCCCGCAAAGGAGCAGAACATAACAAGGACTGACAACTATTATACCTGAATCAAACCCTCCCGAAAGAGGTTCCTATGTTTGCTTTAGGTATAAAGAGTTGTTTACCCTTTATAGTTATGTCCGTCGGCCTATGCCGTGTCGTCGATTGTTCGTTTCATAATCCGCAGGTTTCTTTTAAGCGGCCCCGGCCGCCTCCGTCGGAAACCTTTTGCAGACTATTTGCAGAACATTAGACAAATGTACTTGTTTTTATGGGTTTTGCAAAACGCATTGTCGGAAAATTTCATAATTTTGTCATTATGAAACGAAGCATCCGATTTTTACCGCCGCGCAAAAGACAGGATTTGCAACAACTGACCGCGCTTATCCGCGAGCAGGTCAAACAAGTGGAGATGATTGTTCTTTTCGGCAGCTACGCCAAGAACAAATACGTCGACTACGACCAGCGCGTGGAGTTCGGTACACCGACCTACTATATGAGCGATTACGACATCGTGATTCTGACGCGCAAGCCAATCGGAGCAGTCGAATATTCGCTGTACGAGAAAATCAAGGACCGCTTTTTCGAGAACAAAAATCGCCCGTTTCACACCCACCCGCAGTTCGTCAATTACGGCATCGACGACTTCAACTACGCACTCACGAAAGCTCACTATTTCGAGACGGAAATCAAGCGCGACGGAGTGATTCTCTACGATTCGGGAACTTACAAGCTGGCCCGGCGTCGAAAGCTCGACTACACCGAGATTCGGGACAGGGCGCAAAAGTATTTCGACGACAAGTTTACACTTGCGTTAGATTTATTTGAAAATGTGTCGTTTGATTATAAAAGAGGTAAATACAAATTATCTTCCTTTCACCTTCACCAGTCGGCCGAGAATTTTCTGCGGACGATTCCGATGGTCTTCATCCTCTACGGCCACAAAAGCCACGACCTGTCGGAGTTGATGAATGCCGCGAAAAAACACACGACGGATATTTTCAAGGCTTTCCCGCGTGACACGGCAGAGGAAAAACGGCTGTTCGACCTCTTGCAGCGCGCTTATATCGAATCGCGCTACAACCCTGATTTCGAGATTACGAAGGAGGACATCGACGCCTTGATTCCCAAAATCGAGCAGCTCCGCGACATTGTCGATAAGGTTTGCCGTGAGCGAATTGCCTACTACGACAGCCAAAGCGGGAAATAACTTAAAACATTGTCAGCAGGATTGATAATAAATAATTGGGGCTGTCTAAGATTTTTAGACAGCCCCAATTATTTTCAAGCCATTAAATCCTTTTGCCTGCGTTTCAGTGGTGGTGGTTTGCGGTCTGACGAACTACACGTGCTCCCGTCGAAATTGCGACCTATTCGGCGCATCGGCGGGCGGCTTGCTGCTCCTGCGTGGCTTCGGGTTTGGGTGGAGCCAGCTCCAACTGAATTTTGAGTTCCAGCGCAGGAACATCGGATTTCAAGTTTTCTTCTTTCTAATCGCCCGACTTCGGAGGTGCGATTTTTCTCGTTAGAGCCAAGGCTTTCGAGTTACTCAAAAGGTATCGAGTAACTCGATACACACCTTGCTGTTAGCCGATGCTAACAAAATTCCTAACGTCAGCAGGCAACGAATTGAATGAAGTGATTTTTCGGTCGATTGGTTTGCTGATTTAATGACTTACTGATTCATTGTCGTACCGTCGTGTTGATTTACAGATATGACGAATTGAGAAAACGACTATTTATACATTGGTTGGTACGTACCAACCGATTTGCACACCGATATACGCACATATAATAATAACGACGGTCAGGTTGATCCTGCTCGTCGTTACTTTTAACAACAGCTATTCGAGGTGGTTGAAACCACAATCGGTAAGACTACCTGAGTTCGTACTATCGCCTTTTGCAGCAGCCATCGCCGGATGATTGCCGCATAGGAGCTGTTCAGCCAAAATGCCAGCGCGAAGATCGTTTCGAGGTTATAGGCGTCGGCATAGTTTCCGTTCGGCAGGCGGATACATTGCGTTGTCTCCGATTCCCGCACGATGCCGCTTTTGTAAAGCGCTTTGACCGCCGCCCGAATCGTCGGAACAAGCGCCCCGAACAACTCTGCTAACTCCATCTCGGTCATCCGAACCCTGTCACAACCGGTCGGCATTGACAACCGGCCATGCTCGTCTATCGCAATGATTTCTCTTTTCATCAGAATCGCTGCTTATTGATTCAACAAAAATACATCGTCTGAAAACATCTGCTCGTTCATCTTCCGCATCTCGCGCCCGATCAACTGCTCCGAGAATTTGGTGTA
>ERZ779637.25-NODE-25-length-98585-cov-13.866843_pt1 | contig 98585 bp, 77 predicted proteins | sample MGYA00514196_ERZ779637 | MGnify/ENA primary metagenome ERZ779637 (study PRJEB29562, sample SAMEA4376700) | mouse gut metagenome | isolation source: Cecum | study: EMG produced TPA metagenomics assembly of the A DSS colitis mouse model was used to assess the...
CCGGCGCGGTGGTGAAGCACTGTATCGTTTCGGAGAATGTGACGATCTGTGAAAATGCCGTGGTGGGCGCGATGCCAAACGGATCCGAGGAGGGTGTTGCGACCATAGGCTCCAACCTTACAATTGGTGAAAATGCGGTGGTCGGTCCGAATGCCATCGTCAGAAACGATATGAAAGGCGGTGAAGAACAATGGTAAAATCAAACATAAGTGCACTCGGCATCATTTTCCCGAACAGTTACGACGCGCTGGTTCCTGAGCTTGTAAATGTGCGTTTGATGGCTTCCATTCCCTTCGCCAGCCGTTACCGCATTATCGACTTTATTTTGTCTGGCATGACAAATTCCGGCATCGGAAACATCTCCGTGATCGTGAACAAAAACTATCACTCGCTGATGGATCATCTCGGCTCCGGCCGCGAGTGGGATCTGGTTCGCAAAAACGGCGGCTTACATATCTTCCCTCCCTTTGCGGAAAAAGAGGCGAAGCCTTACGTGGGACGCGCAAGCGCGCTGGCAAACATTCTTGATTTCCTGCGTGACGCCAAGGAAAGATACATTATCATGTCCGATACGAACATGATAGTGAACTTTGATTTCCACGCGATGCTACAGACCCATATTGAGAACGAGGCGGACATGACGCTCGCCTACTGTGAGCAGCCGATCCCGAGCGGGTTTATCAATGCCAAGAATGACGGCAGAAGCTTTTATTATACTTTTGACATGGAAGGCGATCAGATCAAAAAGGTCTATATCAATTCCAAGGAGGACGGCGTCAAAAACCTCTCCATGAACATCTTCATCATCAACCGTGACCTTCTGGTTGAGATGGTGGACAACGCTCTGTTGCGCGGACAGGAATTTTTCATGCGCGACGTGCTGATGCCGCAGATCAATAAGCTGAATGTGAAAGGCTACAAGTACACCGGTTACGTGGGATTCATTGCGGATATGAAGAGCTATTTTGACGAGAATATGAAGCTTTTGGACGACTACAATCTGGATTCTCTCTTCTTCGGTTCCCCCGTCTACACGAAAATCAGAGGGGATCATCCGACCCAGTATGTCAACGGGTCAAAGGCGCAGAATGTGATGGTAGCCTCCGGATGTATCATTGAAGGAGAAGTGGAAAACAGCGTGATCTTCCGCGGCGTCAAGGTGGCAAAGGGCGCGACGGTAAAGAACTGTATTCTGATGCAGGATACCGTTGTGGATGCAGGCGCGAACATCGAATATCTTATCACCGACAAGGACGTTACGATCACAGCCGGCAAGGAGATGAAGGGAACGGACACCTTCCCGGTTTATATCGGAAAAGGACAGACCGTCTGACACAGATATTCTTTGCAAAAATTATCGTCCCGCAGATTATTTACAGTCTGCGGGACGCTTTTTCTTTACTTTTTCTTTTTATGCACATTTCGTATTGTCTTTTTCTTTCGCCTCACGATTTCTGGGCGGTTTTCCCGATTATCTTCTGCTCTTCCACCGCTCGCTTCTGTCCGTTTCCTGATTGCCTGCCCGCGTTCTCTCCCGGCTTCTTTGTTTCCTCCGGTTTTTTCGCCGCCTGCCCCAGTCTTCCTCGGTCGTATCAGGCATTTTTTGTCAAAGCCAATCAAATCCTCCCTGCCGCCCTTCACAAGCGCCTCCCTGACCAGTTCGTAATTGTTGGGGTTGCGGTACTGGATCAGCGCCCGCTGCATCGCCTTCTCATGGGGATTGCGGCAAACGTAAACTTTTTTGCCGTCCCGCGGGTCAATTCCCGTGTAGTACATGACCGTGGACATCGTGGAAGGCGTCGGATAAAAATCCTGCACCTGTTCCGGCATATAGCCAAGATCCCGCAGATACTCCGCAAGCTCGATAGCCTCCTTCAACGTGGAGCCGGGATGGGAGGACATCAGATAGGGCACAAGGAACTGTTTCTTCCCAAGCTGTTCGTTGAGCTTGTTGTATTTTTTGACAAACTTTTCGTACACTTCCTTCCGCGGCTTACCGAGATACTGCAGCACCCGGTCAGAGATGTGCTCCGGCGCCACCTTGAGCTGTCCGCTGACATGGTGCTCCACCAGTTCCCGGAAAAAGGTGTCGTCCGGGTCAGCTGCCAGATAATCGAAACGAATGCCGGAGCGGATAAAGACCTTTTTTACGCCGGGCAGCGCCCGCAGTCTGCGAAGAAGCGCCAGGTAATCGGAATGATCCACCTCCAGACTGGGACAGGGCTTCGGGAAAAGGCACTGTCTGTTCTTGCAGACGCCCTGTGTCATCTGCTTCTGACAGGAGGGGTGTCTGAAATTGGCGGTGGGCCCGCCCACGTCGTGGATATAGCCCTTGAAATCCGGATCCTGTATCATCAATTCCGCTTCCCGCAAGATGGATTCGTGGCTCCTGACCTGCACCGTCCTGCCCTGATGAAAGGTCAGCGCGCAGAAATTACAGCCGCCGAAACACCCTCTGTTGCTGACGAGCGAAAATTTGATTTCGGCAATCGCCGGTACGCCGCCCGCCTCCTCGTAGGAAGGATGGTAGGTACGCATGTAAGGAAGGTCGTAGACGTTGTCCATCTCCTCCGTGGTGAGCGGTGGCTGGGGCGGGTTCTGCACCACGTAAACGCCGTTCGGGTATGGCTCGACCAATGTTTTTCCGGTAAAAGGATCGGTATTGCAATACTGGATCTGAAAGCTTTCGGCATACTTTTCCGGATGCGTTTTCATCTCCTCATAGGACGGCAATTCCACAGATTCATAAATGCCGCCCACATCCTTCGTCCTATAGACGGTGCTCGGAATAAAGGTAATGTCCTTTACCGCAATGCCGCTCTCCAGCGCCTCCGCGATCGCAACAATGGACTTCTCTCCCATGCCGTAGGAGATCAGGTCCGCCTGACTGTCCAGAAGGATCGAGCGTTTGAAGCTGTTCGACCAGTAGTCGTAGTGCGCCATCCGTCGCAGGCTCGCCTCAATACCGCCGATAATCACCGGCACATCCTTGTAGACCCGGCGGATCAGGTTGCCGTAAACCACCGTTGCATGATCCGGTCTTTTGTAAGGCTCTCCGCCCGGGGTATAGGCATCTGTCGGACGGTGCTTTCCAGAGACAAAATAGTGATTCACCATGGAATCCATGTTACCGCCGGAAACCAGAAAGGCAAGTCTTGGACGTCCGAGAATCGTGACGCTGCTCTCATCCTTCCAGTCCGGCTGAGAGATGATGCCCACATGAAAGCCATGCGCCTCCAAAACCCTGCTTATGATAGCGTGCCCAAAGGACGGGTGATCCACATAGGCGTCCCCGATCACATAGACAAAATCAAGCTGCTCTATGCCCCGCGCCTCCATATCCTGTTTTGAAATCGGTAGAAAACTCATGCCAGTACGCCCTCTTCAATCAGCTCCGTAAAACGGTAAGTATAGTAATCCGCCAACCGATGCTTCTCCTCATCCTGATGTGTGGAATATTCGTCGTAGACCGCGCAGACCTTCATGCCCGCCGCCTTGCCCGCCTGAATGCCCGGTATGATATCCTCGAACACAAGGCAGTTTGCCGGCGCGACGGCAAGCTCCTTCGCCACGGCGAGGTAAATATCCGGCGCGGGCTTTCCCTTCTCCACCTCGCACGCCGTCATAATACAGCCGAAGCAGGATTCCATCTGATGTGCCCGCACGACGTTTTCCACAAGTTCTCTGGAATTGCTTGTGGCAATGCCAGCCTTGATGCCGTGCGCACTGCAGTAATTAAGCAGTTCCCTGACGCCCTCCTTGACCGGCACCTCGTGGGCGTACTTATCCCCTGCCATCCTGTTCCAGTCCGCCTTGATGGTGTCCAGATTGTCGGGCAGGGAAAAACGCTCCTTGAAATATGCCGCCGTCTCGGAAAAACTCATGCCCTCGATACACGCCTGCAGGTTCTCAGGCAGAGGGATGCCGAATTTCCCCAGATATTCGATATCTATAGACCTCCAGATCCACATGGAATCCACCATGGAGCCGTCCAGATCAAAAATGACTGCTTCAATCATGCCGTCGTTCCTCTCTTTTTCCTTTGTTTTTTCATGCTTTCGTCATGTGAAAGCGCTGTTTCGCAATATATATGTATTATACCTGAAGCTTCATCAAAGTCAGTGCCATTGCGGCAAACGACTCTGACATGGAGGGAAATATGAGTGTCTTTCACAAATCATCAAAGGAAATTTGGTATCGCTTTGTCCGTTTCCTGTATATGGCGCTTGGCGTTTACTTGATTTTCCTGCTCCTGCGCTACCCTGCGCTTTCTCTTGAATATGCGCTTTCAGGGCTGCGTCTCTGGTTTGAAAAAATGATACCGACGCTTCTACCCTTTATGATTCTGTCCGGTATTTTAATCAACATGAACCTGACGGAAGGCTTTGTGCGCCTTTTTCATCCCGTCCTGCGCATTCTTTACGGCACCACGCCAAACGGCTCCTACACCCTGTTGATGGGGTTTCTGTGCGGCTTTCCCATGGGCGCGCGGATTGCCGGAGAACTGTGCCGGACAGGGCGGCTCTCCGCCCGTGAAGGAAATCGTCTGCTCGCCTTCTGCAATAATATCGGTCCCATCTATTTTCTGAGCTTTGTGGTGAGCACGCTCTCTCTGGAAAAGCCCCTTGCACCCTTTCTCGTTATGTACGGCGTACCTCTGGTCTACGGTTTTTTTGTAATGCGGCTTTCCCGGCTTTTTTCCGCTCTCTACAGTCTGTTACCCGGAAGAAAGACTCCATTTTTAAATCGACCGACTAAGTCAGTCGCAAAAAGTTCATGCCCAACATTGTCCGCAACAGAACTTTCAACGGGGAATCTACAGGCGCAAGGGCTGTTACCAGCGACCGACAACGCCGTTCTCTCCGGGCTTCTCGGCATCGCGAAGCTGGGCGGTTACATGGTGTTCTTCAATCTGCTGAACATCCTTTTCGTGCCCTTCACCCGTCTGCCCGACGCGCTTCTGAACGCCTACTGCTGTATACTGGAAATCACCGGCGGCATTGCCCGCTGTGATGCGCGCCATCCCTTTCTCGTGCTGGTGATGCTGCCCTTCGGCGGTTTCTCCTGCATTGCGCAGACTTACAGCATGATAAGGGACGCCGGTCTGTCCATTCGCGCCTATGTGTTTCATAAACTGGCGCAGACAGCCCTTACCGCGCTGATTTATATGCTGTGGCAGCCATTCTGAAATACTATCTGCGCCGCCTTCTTCTCCGTCGCCGTCTGCCACGTCTTCCGCTCTTTAAAATCAGAGCCATGGACAGTGCAAGCCCGAGCACGAGCAGGACACAGACCAGACATACTATCAGGAAATAGCTGATTGTGGGTTCTGTCCCTTCTTCCTCTTTTTCGGAAATATCCTTATATCTCTTTTGATTTTCCGCAGCGACGGCGTTTTGTTTTGCCTGTTCCTCCGACGCCGCCTTCGCGGCAGCCGCAACCCGCTCCTGCTCGGCAAGCTCTGCGGCGATCTCCTCCTCCGTCTTATAATCCATGGAGGGAAGGGAAATCAGGTTACTTTCCGTATACAGATCATATCCGTTATAACCCCGCACCACGATCTGCGGCACAATATGGGGCGGCACGTTCATGGTAAAAGTGATGGTGTCCTGCGACTTATCCCCCCATGCGAGCCGTGGGAAATAGGTGCTGCCGCCGTCATAGCTGTAATCATAGTACAACATGCCGCTGTCATAATCCACGGCGGACAGCTCCACCGTAACGTTTCCGGTTTCCATCTCCTGATCGGTGACCTCAATCATGCAGATATCCGGTTCGGTTGTGTCGGGACGCATAACGCCCGAGGGAATCGGAACGTCAAGAACCGGGTAATCGCTGTAATCCACGCCGAGGCTGTCTGAGCGCAGACGAAAATATTTGGCGGCGGACGCCGCGTCCAGCCTGCCAAAAGTCTCCCACTGCTCCCGTCCTTCACAGAAAGGGCGGTCGTTCTCGTGGTCCATGTGACAGTGCTCGATCAGCACGCAGGTCAGTTCCTGCTCAACGGCATGCCGTATGATACCGTAGTAGTCTGTCCCCTTTTTCCCGAGCCTTGTCTTAATGCCTCTCGAGTATAGCCCCAGATCCTCAAGCGCCCCAATCTCGATATCGGCAAAGGCATATCCCTCGCTGTAATGTCTCCCGAAAGCGGACACCCAGCACTCCGCCCCGAAGAGCGTGTTGTGGTCCTTAGACAGATTATAGTGGAGGCAGAAGAGAAAATCGGCGTTCACTTCCTTGGCAAACGCAACCCGCTCCTCAAGGGACAGGGTCCTGTCGTCCTCCCTCGTCAGATAAACGGTGACGTCCTCGTACTTTTCCAGCTCCTCCTTCATGGCTTTGGCGGTAACTAACGTCAATTCCTTCTCCACAAAGGAGTCGTACATACCGCCCTCCTCCTCACCGCCATGCCCGGGATCGATCACGATCACAAGTTTATCAACAGGCAGTTCCTCTATCCCTTCCCCTGCCGCAGCGTTCTCCTGCCCCGCAGGCTGTTCCAGCAGCGTCTCCGCTTCCGCCCGGACAATCGGCATCCTGCCCGCAAAAATGCCGACAAAAAGTCCGCAAAAGAGAATCCATACTTTTATGCTATTTTTTTGCAGATAATGCCCAAAACGATTCCTCATACTGCTCCATGTTTTTCCAGATTTTATGAATAGAATAAGCCGGCTTCATAAGGAAACCGGCTCGCCTGTCTTTTTCATCCGCGATTTATTTGTTGCGGTTTTAATATATTACATCAGATTCAGTTCCGGCCCGGGTTCCGCTTCCCCCTCTGCCTCCTTAAGCATTTTTTCCACTTCCACGGGACGCAGCTCCGCGCGGTTCGCCTTCACGATCTCATTGTAGCCGCTGATCGTGTTGAAAAAGCTCTCGTAGTGCTCCGTAGCTGCCGTGAGCGTGGCTGTCATGGCGTTTTCCAGATTGGAAAGCATCTCGTCGAGATACTGCATGGCGGAAGTCTTGACGCCGTTCGCCTCCATGGTCGCATTGTTCAGGATTTCCTGCGCCTGTGTGGTCGCCATGCGCACCACCTCGTTTGCCTGCGCGTAAGCCTGCTGCATGATCTCGTGCTCGTTAATCAGTTCTGTGGTCTGCACCGTCGCGTCCTTAATGAGCGCTTCCGCCTTCGTGCGGGCGTCGTTTAATATCGCCTCCTTGTTGGAGATGATCTTCTGATAACGCTTGATCTCATCCGGTGTCTTCATGCGAAGCTCACGCAAAAGCTCATCAATTTCCTCTTTATTTACAATGATATTGGTCTTGGAAAGCGGCTGGAACTTGCAGCCGTCAATGTAGTCCTCTATCTCATCGATCAGTTGTTCAATTCTACTGCTCATTGCCTGCTCCTATCTCAATATATTTTTCATATAGCAGCTTCCCGACAAAATCGGGCACGCACTCCGAGATATCCCCGTTAAAGCTTGCAATTTCCTTGACGGTGGAAGAACTTAAGTATGCGTATTCAAGACTGGTCGTCAAAAACACCGTATCTAATTTCCCATTGGAAAATTTACGGTTCGTCTGTGCGATCTGCAGTTCGTATTCAAAATCAGTAATAGCGCGCAACCCTCTGATCGCCACATGGATATTCTTTCTGGCGGCATAGTCAATCAACAGACCGCTGAAAGAATCTATCGTTACATTGGGCAGATCGCGGGTCACTTCCTCTAACATTTTAACACGTTCTTCCACAGAAAACAATGGAGTCTTTGTTTTATTGTTCAGGACGCTCACCGTCAATTCATCAAAAATCTCAGAGGCACGTCTGATAATATCCAGATGTCCGTAGGTCACCGGGTCGAAACTTCCCGGATAAATTGCTGCCTTCATAGAAAGCCCTCACATACTATTCACAGAAAATCCGAAACACAACCAAACTCATGATATCATATTAAAACAATTTTACCGAAATGTCTTTACTTTTTTTCAAATTTTTTACATTTTTGGGAAAAAATATTGCGTCAAACTACAATTTTTGACAAAAAACATGCCGGTTCGTCTTATACCGCTTCTCCTTTTCCACACAAAATCCCAGATTCTCAAATGCGGAAAGAGCCGTGTGCAGGGAGGTTTCAACCACAATCAGCGTGTCTTTTGTCACCCACGGCATTTCCCTAAGCACCGCAAGCGTCCGCTCCTCAAGCCCGCAGTCGTAGGGCGGATCCATAAAGACGATATCCGCCTCCTTCTCATGGATGCCGTAGAGGGCGGAAAGCGCGTCCGTTTTTAAAACCGTCGCCTGATCCGCAAGATGGGTAAACTGCAAATTCTCCTGAATGCAGGAAAGCGCCCGCTTGTCGTTCTCCACAAAGTAAGCGTGCCTTGCGCCGCGGCTAAGCGCCTCAATGCCGATACCGCCGCTGCCACTGAACAGATCCACGAACAGCGCGCCGCCAAGGTATGGCTGCAGCATGTTAAAAAGGGTCTCTTTGATCCGATCCGTGGTAGGTCTCGTGTCCGTCCCGTCCGGAGTTTTTAACCGAAGGCTTCTCGCCGTGCCCGCTATCACTCTCATGCGTTTTGCTCCTTTAAATTCGTATCTTGACACCCTTGCTGTCACGATGTCCCAGCTTGATTTTATTCAGTTCCAGTGTGCGATCACCGTACTCGATAGACTGTTCCACCGCGTTCTGAGAATAGTAGACAGCCTCGAGCTCGTCCTTTTCGGAAAGCTTCATGCCACGCACGCCGATCGCGCCCTTCTTCTTCTCCGGAATTTCCTCCACGGGGAACCGCAGGAAATAGCCTGCCTTGGACTGTAAAATCATGTTGCGCTGTTCCTTGAACGCAACTACGCTCACTACCTCGTCGCCGTCTACAAGCTTTGTCGCCGCCACCGTGCGCTTTGCCACGTCGAACTCACCGCCGTCCACTACCTTAAGCATTGCCTGCTTCGTGGCAAAAATCACGCGGTACAGGTTTAAATCGCTCTGGCTTGCGGCATAGACGATGGATTCCTTCGCGGAATCAAAATTGCTCACATTGTCAATCGGTACGCCCTTGTCACGAAATTTCCCGAAGGGCAGATCCATCGCCTTCACGGTGTGAAGCTGTCCCGTATTGGTAAACAGACAGACTTTTCCCGTATTCTTGCAGACAAAGGCGAAACGGTTCTCCGCGTCCGCCGCCTCCTTATTTCTCTCGTAGGTGGCGGTGTCTATGGTCTTGGCATAGCCGAAACGATCCATCAAAAAGACAATGTCCATCTCCTCCACCTTTTTTTCCACATAGACAGCCTCCTCGGCGTTGGTGATCTGTGTTCTTCTTTTGCGTTTATATTTTTCTTTGATTTCGTCCAGCTCATTCATGATGACCTGCGCCATGGAGTCTCTTCTTGCCAAAATATCCTCATAGCGGTAAATATTCGCCATGGTTTCCTCATGCTCGTTAATGAGCGCCTCGATTTCCAGACCGATCAGCTTGTAGAGGCGCATCTCCAAAATGGCGGTCGCCTGTTTCTCTGAAAACTGTAGCTGCGACGCCATCACCTTTGATTCCTTGGATTTGAACTTGATGCCGTCGGTCTTACCCTCCACCAGACACGCCTTCGCCATAGCGCGGTCTTTAGAACCGCGGAGAATCTCGATAATCAGGTCGATCACGTTGCACGCTTTGATAAGCCCTTCCTGTATCTCCTTGCGCTCCAGCTCCTTCTCAAGCAGATTACGGTACTTGCGCCCCGCCACCTCATACTGGAAGTTGACGCTCTCCCGGATGATCGCTTTAAGCCCCATCGTCTCTGGGCGTCCGTCCAAGATGGCGAGCATATTTACGCCGAAGGTGTCCTCCAGACGTGTCTTCTTGTAGAGCATATTTTTAAAGTTTTCTATGTCAGCGTCTTTTCTGAGTTCAATGACGATGCGAATGCCTTCCTTGGAGGACTGGTTCGTGATATCCACAATATCCTGCGTCTTTTTCGTCTCCGCAAGGGACGCCACGTCCATCAGGAACTTGCCGATGTTTGCGCCGATCATGGTGTAGGGTATCTCGGTGATGACGAGATTTGTCTTGCCGCCCTTCGCCTTCTCCACTTCCACCTTGCCGCGCAGCTTGATCTTGCCCATCCCCGTCTCGTAGATTTCCAGAAGCTCGTCCTGATTGATAACGATGCCGCCCGTGGGGAAATCGGGTCCCTTCACGTAGCGCATCAGTTCCCTCGTGGTGATATTTTCATCCAGCATATAAGCCTTTGTGGCGTCGATCACCTCGGCGAGATTGTGGGGCGGGATGTTGGTCGCCATACCGACCGCGATGCCCTCCGAACCGTTTACGAGAAGGTTCGGAATCTTCACAGGAAGGACGCTGGGCTCTTTTTCTGTCTCGTCAAAGTTCGGGATAAAGTCTACCACATCCTTGTCCAGATCGGCGAGAAAAGCCTCCTGCGTGACCTGCGCAAGCCGCGCTTCCGTGTAACGCATTGCCGCCGCGCCGTCGCCCTCGATATTGCCGAAATTGCCGTGCCCGTCAATCAGGGGCATGCCCTTCTTAAAGTCTTGGGTCATCACCACCAGCGCCTCGTAGATAGAACTGTCGCCGTGAGGGTGGTACTTACCCATGGTATCGCCAACGATACGCGCCGATTTCCGGTAAGGTCTGTCGTAACGGATGCCAAGCTCATGCATATCATAGAGAGTCCGCCTCTGCACCGGCTTTAAACCGTCCCTTGCGTCCGGCAGCGCCCTTGCGATAATCACGCTCATGGCGTAGTCGATATAGGATTTCTGCATGACCTCGGAGTATTCCGTTTTAATGATTCTGTCGTCCATTTTTATTCGCTCTCTTATACTCTCTTTCCGGGAATGTATTCCCGTCCTTCTATTTTCTGTATTCCTTTATTATGTCTGCCGGTTTTTCCCGCCTGACATCAGCGGACATTGTCTGCCTTATTCTTGCAAACAATATATATGGGCATAATCTATACGTCCAGCTCCGCCTCCTGCGCGTTCTTATAGATAAATGCTTTTCTGGGCGGCACCTCAGTACCCATCAGCATCTCCGTCACCTCGCTTGCCATGCGGGCGTCCTCTATTTCCACCTGCTTTAGCATCCGCTTTTCGGGGTCAAGGGTGGTCTCCCAGAGCTGTTCCGCATCCATCTCACCCAAACCCTTGTAGCGCTGTAACGTGAAAGAACCTTTGTGCCGTTTCCGATACTTTTCGAGCGCCTTGTCGTCGTAGAGATACTCTTCCGCCCCTTTAGACGGCATTGCCTTATACAAAGGCGGCATAGCGATATAGACATGCCCCTCGTAGATCAGCTCCGGCATAAAGCGGTAAAATAAGGTGAGTAACAGTGTGGAAATATGGGCGCCGTCCACATCTGCATCCGCCATAATGATGATTTTATCATAACGCAGCTTGGAAATGTCAAAGTCGTTGCCGTAGCCCTCCGAAAAGCCACAGCCAAAAGCATTGATCATCGTCTTGATCTCGGCGTTCGCCAACACCTTGTCAATGCTTGCCTTCTCCACATTCAGAATTTTGCCGCGAATCGGCAGGATCGCCTGATACATACGGTTTCTGGCAGTTTTCGCGCTGCCGCCCGCGGAATCTCCCTCCACGATGAAAATTTCGCACTTGGAGGCGTCCTTCGACTCGCAGTTAGCTAACTTCCCGTTGGAGTCGAAGGAGAATTTCTGTTTGGTTAACAGGTTGGTCTTTGCCTTCTCCTCGGTCTTACGTATTTTCGCCGCCTTCTCCGCGCAGCCGATAATGCTCTTTAACGTTTCCAGATTGCGGTCGAAGAATCGGACAATCTCGTCACCCGTCACCTTGCTGACCACTTTCGCCGCGTCCTGATTGTCCAGCTTTGTCTTAGTCTGCCCCTCGAAACGGGGATCGGGGTGTTTGATGGAGATTACCGCCGTCATACCGTTTCTCACATCCGCGCCGGTAAAGTTCACATCCTTTTCCTTTAAGATGTTAAGCCCGCGGGCGTAGGTGTTAATCACATTTGTAAACATGGTCTTAAACCCTGTCAGGTGCGTGCCGCCCTCGGCGTTGTAGATATTGTTACAGAAACCGAGCACGTTCTCGTGGAACTCGTTCACGTACTGGAACGCGCACTCCACGGTGATCCCTTCCGCTTCCCCCTTGAAGTAAATCACGTCGTGAATCGCCTCGCGGCTCTTGTTCATGTCTTTGATAAAGCCCACAATGCCCTCCGGCTCATGGTACTCGATATGTTCTGTTTCCTGACCTCTCTTATCCTCATAAATAATCGTAAGTTCCGGATTTAAGTATGCGGTCTCATGGAGCCGGCTCTTTACGTCGTCCTCCTTAAACCGCGTCTTGTCAAAGATGGTGTCGTCCGGCAGGAAATTGATGGTCGTGCCGGATTCCCTTGTCTTTCCGACAACGGGGAGCAGCCCGTCCTTTAATTCCAGTGTGGGAATGCCGCGCTCATAATGATCCTCATAGATCTGCCCGCCGGTTTTAACGGTCACGTGCAGATAGGTGGACAAAGCGTTAACCACCGAGGAACCCACACCGTGAAGTCCGCCGCTGGTCTTATAGGCATCGTTGTCAAATTTGCCGCCCGCGTGAAGGGTGGTGAATACGAGACGTTCCGCGCTGATGCCCTTCTCATGCATGCCGACTGGAATACCGCGCCCGTTATCCGAGACGGTGGCGGAACCGTCCGCCTCAAGCGTCACCCTTATGGTGCTGCAGTAGCCCGCCAGATGCTCGTCCACTGCGTTGTCCATGATCTCGTAAATCAGATGGTTCAACCCTTTGGTGGAGACGCTGCCGATGTACATGCCCGGACGAACCCGGACCGCCTCTAACCCCTCCAGAACTGTGATGCTGGAGGCATCGTATGTGTTTGTATCTGTCTTAGCCATTTTCGTTTAACCTCACTTTGCAGTCACAGACTGCGGGGAGAAATTTTCGACAAAAATCGCGCATTGCAGGATTTCCTTCATTTCCCCTCTGCCGGTGTACTGCCGTTGCTATGCGTAGCATACCATAAATCTAGTGTTTTTGTAAAGAAAAAGTACCATATTATGGGGGCTGGTTCATGGCTTTCCGTCTGCCGTCTGACATGTGCAGATCACGTCCAAAGCCGCCGCACACACCATTTTGCAAGCCATGCAGGAGCAAAAATACGGTTTAAAAAGAATTGTTTCACTGTTATTAAAAAACAAACAACTGTGCCGCCGTGTCTTCATTCCTCCACCCGATACAAATATTCACGCCCCCGCTTCCCGTCGCGCCTCAGGATATCCAGATACATCAAAATCGGCACGGTGTCCGCGGCAAGATCCCGCTTGATCCCCGCTGCCTTCGCAAAGTCCGTGATCGTGAAGGGCTCTGGCAGGTCAACCGGCACAAACTGCATAAAATCCTCCGTTCTCTCCACTCGTATCTCATCATAAAGGGAAAGAGGCATCCTGTCATAGCGGGTAGAGCCGCGCTTTTTGTTACGGCTCCATCCGTTTAGGAGACGGTACTCGTCCATGTCAATCAGCGGAAAGGCAAAAGACAGGTTCGGGTCTTTCAAAAACGGTTTGATCCGGTATAATTCGGCAAAGGCATGGTAGGCGTTTCCCGTCACCGGGGACTTATGTTTGTCGGAAAGCTCCCCGCTCTCCTCATTCATCCAGATCAGCCATTTGAAATGGGGAATCGGAAATACCACCGTGACAGGGTATAACGGCAGAAAGGCAGTCAGCTTCGGACGCAGCCTGCCGAAATTCCCGTTCTGTATCTCTATGATGTGCCCGTCCCTGTAAATATCCGCAATAAAACCCTCCACGGGCACTTCATGGCAGTCCTCGTCGGGTTCATAGTAAAGCTTCATCACCGCGTGGACCGTCTTTTCCTGCAGCGTGCCAAAACCATGCGGATCGTTTTGCTTTAACAGTACCTTTAATTTTGCGCGTTCAAATGCATTCTTATCCATATCAGAAAGTATATCAGATATCTTGCAGTCGAACAAGTGTTTTCTTTCCCGGAGACAAAAAAGACGCGGATGGTACAAATTGCACATTTTCCGGTATAAACGGTACGGAGTTTGCCTGTCAAAAGATTTACAAATAAAATGGATAAGAGTATAATAAGATAGATTAATTATGTAAGAAACCTTACTAAACAGGAATCCTGCCATGAATAAAAAGCAATGGAAAACCCGCCTGAAAAAAGGCATTAATAAAATCATAGACGTTCTGACAGGCAGAACGCAGATCACGAACCGCCTGAAATTCCATGCGCTGATCGGCTCTATCGCGTCGGTGCACGTTTTTTTGCTTGTCATTTTTGCAATCTTTCAGGTGATGCCCCTGTTCTTCTTCAATATTTTCAGCGTGCTTACCTACGCGGCATGTTTCTGGCTGATGTGGGGCGAACGGGAACACTATCTGGCAATTTACCTGATTACCTTCGTCGAGGTCGTGATGCACTCCTTTGCCGCCACGATCGTTCTCGGCTGGCAGTACGGATTCGCGCAGTATATTATCGCCATTGTTCCGGTCGGTTTTTATATCTGCTACACCCTCGATATCAAGCGGAAGAAATTTACCATAGCCACCGTTTCCGCCTCCTTTTCGGCGGTTGCCTTTCTGGCATGTAAATTTCTCTCCTTTTTCGGAGACCCCCTCATCGATACGGGGAGTATCGCTTTGGAGCTGTCCCTCTATGTGTTTAACTCGCTCTGTACCTTTGCATTGTTGATTATCTTTTCGCTGGTGTTTGTGTTTGAGATGCAGCTTTCCAGCAACAAGCTGAAACGACAGAACGCCATTCTGGATAAGCTTGCGAGCACTGACCCGCTGACCGGGCTTTACAACCGCCGGAGCATGGATGTATTTCTCAATCAGGCGGTGGAGTCGGCGTCCAGCTTTGCCTTGATTATGTGTGATATCGATAATTTCAAGAAAGTAAACGACACCTACGGACATGATTTCGGTGACGTGGTTTTGAAGGGAATCGCCAGAATCACTACCGAACAGGTGAAGGGTCACGGCTATGTCTGCCGCTGGGGTGGCGAGGAGATCCTGATTCTGCTCAACAACGCCTCGGAGGAAAGCTCCTTTCGCATCGCGGAGAATATCCGCAGGAATGTGGCAAACCGTGTCTTTGAACTGAACGATAAGTGGATTCACTGTTCTCTCACGCTGGGCGTCGCCCTGTATGACGGAAAAGAACCGGTGGAGGATACCATCACAAGAGCCGATTACAACCTCTACTGCGGGAAACGAAACGGAAAAAACGCTGTGGTATTATAATCTGAATACTCACAGCGTTTTTACATGTCGATCCCCGTGTAAAATACGTTCCCTGTCCGACGCGTTAATCTGCGTCAATTTCCCGTTTTTATCATAATAAGTCAACAGCGTAGAATTTTTGGCGACAGACCGTCTGCCGTCGTCCGTAAGCAGGCTGATCACCTGGTCCAGATTCCCGGATCGCAGATGCTTTCGGATCTTTTCGTCCTGCTCCTCCTGCTTTTTCTTGAAATCCTCTGTGTTTTCATCGGCAGCGGCTTCCTCCGTTTTTTCCGCGGCAGTCTCCGGTCTGGGAATCCCTTTCATCGCGTAATATTCTTCCGTGTAGCGCTCCGCCTCCTCGGGCGTCACGTCCTCAGAAACCGTCTCCTGCGGCGGGTCGTTCCAGACTTTATAGAAAAACTCGCCCACCGCCGCAAAGAGACTTTTAAATATCGACAACACGGCGTCAAACAGCCCGCCGCCTGCGTTCTCGGCTTTTGCGGCACTGTCCGCCGTCTGTTCCCACTCACTTACCCTGCCGCCGGATAACTCCAGCTTCACGCCTCCCTGCATTCTGATATCGACGTCGGGTTTCTGATGTAGTTTTTTGTCTTCGCCCTTTTCCTCTTTCTTATTCGGAACGTCCTGTTCCTTCTGCCGATCCAAACTGAACTTTTCATGGTTTTCGGCATTTTGGGCGGGCTTTAATTGACTGCTGTAGTCATAGGCGGGATTATCGCCGTCACCGACCCTGTAGATCATAGTACCACCCTGCTATTTTTGATTGATGTAGTTGACAAGCCCTTCCGCCGCGATAATCTTCTGCATGAACTCGGGGAACGCCTGCCCCTGATAAGTCGTGCCTTTGGTCACATCGGTGATCACGCCGGAATCAAAATTCACTTCCACCTCGTCGCCCGCCTCGATCGCGGTAGCCGCCTCTGGGCACTCCACGATAGGCAGACCGATGTTGATGGCGTTTCTATAAAAGATGCGGGCAAAGGTCTCCGCGATCACACAGCTTACGCCTGCCGCCTTGATGGCGATGGGCGCATGCTCCCTCGAAGAGCCGCAGCCAAAGTTTTTCGCCGCCACAATGATGTCGCCTTTATTTACCTTACCAACAAACTCCTTATCGATATCCTCCATGCAATGCGTCGCCAGCTCCGCCGGGTCGGAGGAGTTTAAGTAGCGCGCCGGGATGATCACGTCCGTATCTACATTGTCCCCATATTTAAAAACATGTCCTTTTGCTGCTTTCATAGTTTTTGTTCCTTTCTTTATATATTATTCGCAGTGCACACTCAAAAACCTTCGGTTTTACGAAAGTTTACAGGGGCAGGAGATCTTCCCCTCCACCGCGCTTGCCGCCGCCACTGCGGGACTTGCCAGATAAATTTCCGAGCTCACATGTCCCATGCGCCCAACAAAGTTGCGGTTGGTGGTGGACACACAGCGCTCGCCCTCCGCGAGAATGCCCATGTAACCGCCAAGGCACGGTCCGCAGGTAGGAGTGCTGACAATCGCGCCCGCCTCGATAAAGGTCTTTAACAGCCCTTCTTCCATAGCCTGCAAATAAATCTTCTGTGTGGCGGGAATCACGATACAGCGCATCCCATCCGCCACATGTCTGCCTTTTAACACTTTCGCGGCAATTCGCAGATCGTCAAGTCTGCCGTTGGTACAGGAACCGATCACAACCTGATCGATCTTGATATCATCCTTGATCTCGTCGATGGTCTTTGTGTTCTCCGGCAGATGGGGAAACGCCACCGTGGGACGAAGCGCGCTAAGGTCAATGGTGTACTCCTCGTCGTAGACCGCGTCCGCGTCAGCCTCGTATATCTTATACTCTCTCGTACTATGCTCCTTCATATAGGCAATGGCGAGATCGTCCACCGGGAAAATGCCGTTCTTGCCGCCCGCCTCGATCGCCATATTTGCGATCGTGAAACGGTCGTCCATGGAAAGGTTCGCGATGCCGTCCCCCGTAAACTCCATGGATTTGTAGAGGGCGCCATCCACGCCGATCATGCCGATGATGTGCAGGATCACATCCTTGCCGCTGACCCACTCAGAGGGCTTGCCGGTCAAGTTAAACTTGATGGCGGAAGGCACTTTGAACCATGCTTTGCCGGTAGCCATACCAGCCGCCATGTCCGTGCTGCCGACGCCTGTGGAGAACGCGCCCAGAGCGCCATACGTGCAAGTGTGGGAGTCCGCGCCGATGATCACGTCGCCCGCCACGGTCAGACCCTGCTCCGGGAGAAGGGCGTGCTCAATACCCATCTGCCCTACTTCAAAATAATTGGTAATCTCGTTTTTCCTCGCAAATTCCCGCACACACTTACAGTGTTCCGCGGACTTGATATCCTTATTGGGGACGAAATGATCCGGTACAAGGGCGATCTTATCCTTGTCAAACACGCCGTCCACCTTCATTTTTTCCATCTCGTGAATCGCAACGGGGCTGGTGATATCGTTGCCCAGCACCAGATCGAGATCAGCCTCGATGAGCTGCCCAGCCTCCACCTGCGAAAGACCGGCGTGCGCCGCCAGAATTTTCTGCGTCATTGTCATTCCCATAGTCGTTCCTCCTGATTCTTTGTCTCACAATACATGAAAGAGTATACCATAAATTCGACCGCTCGTACAGACACAAAAAGAAGGGGCATTACAGCCCCTTCCAAGTAAGCGTCACCTTGAACAGATCCCCGTCTATCTCGATGTCCATCTTACCGCCCTGCAGTTCCACGAAGCTTCTGGCGATGGCAAGTCCAAGTCCGCTGCCCTCGCTGCTTCTGGCGCTGTCGCCCCGGACGAAACGCTCCGTCAGGCTCTCGGCGGGAATATTTAACTCATAGCCGGAAATGTTTTTCAGTTCAATCCGCACTTCCTCCGCATCCTGCGCCACGCTGACATAGACCCTGGAGTCCGGCATGGCGTACTTGATGATGTTCGTGTATAAATTGTCGAAGACGCGGCTCGTCTTCTCCCCGTCCAGCATCAGGAACACCTTCTGCTCCGGGAACCTGAAACGGAAGATCAGCCCTGCCTCCGCCGCCCTGTCCTCGTACTCCAGATACATCTGCCGCACCAGATGGCAGATATCCACCTTCTCCGTGTGGAACGCCACATTGCCGCTGTTCGCCTTGCTCACCTCGAACAGATCCTCGATCAGCGTCTTTAAGCGCAGGGACTTTCGTTTGAGCACCTCCAGATATTCCTTCCGCTGCGTTTCCGTGACGCCCTCCTCCTGCAAGAGCTCCGTGTAAGTGATGATGGCGGTGAGGGGCGTCTTTAAATCATGGGACACGTTGGTGATCAGCTCCGTGCGCATCCGCTGGCTCTTTACCTCCTCCTCCACTGCATCGGAAAAGCCGCTCTGAATTGCGGAGAGTTCCTCCTGAAAGGCGGAAAATATGCCCCAGTCCCCCTCCATCTCAGTCTGCAGATTCCCCTCCGCCACTGCACGTACCACCGTGAGCATGTCGGTGTACTGCCCCTGTATGAGGCGAATATACTTCCGCAAAAGCCCGTAGAGAAATACGGTGTACGGAATCAGCAATACCACACCGAGCGCCCAGAACATGCTGATAACCGCCAGAACCAGATAATTGACAAGAAGCGCCTTAAACAGCGGCACATTCATATTCTGCTCCATATCCATGTGCAGAAATTCCCGTTTGATGCGCGCCCGCTTTCTTCGCATGGAAGCTCTTGTATAGCGGAATACCCGGTAACAGAGACACCGTTTTCTCACATATCCCCGCAGCCCGAACACATAGACCTGCGCGTACGCGGTGATCAGGGTAAACCAGAGCGTAAATGCCGCCGCCAGAAACAGGAAGTTAATCACCCAAACGATATCTCTCGCCGCCGTTTTGGTAAGCACGGGAAACGTGGCGCACAGCATATGGGACAGGCTGTACTCCCAACTATCTGACAGGGAGTACCTGACAAGCGTGACGGACAGTTCTCCCAATATCAGAAATGTGGCAAACGTAAGCAATGTCAGTACCTCTATATGCAGCGGCAAAAGTCCCTGTTCGTGCAAATGGTACTTCTTCCAGAACGGCAAAAGCATTGCCGTAATTCCCAGAATGATAAGCAGGAGGCGGAAGACATCCTGAATGCCGCTGTTCCTATAATTTCCCGCCGTACTCATGGAGAGAAACATGCGTGACGACGCCTTCACATCGGCAAGCTGCGTCTCCGTCAACGCATAGCAGATGGTACAGTTTTTCGGCGTATTCAACACCTGTACATTCATCTGCATCACCGCATTGTAATCTGACGACTGATAGTAGATGGCATCCTCCCAGTCGATGCCGCCGTAGGCGGAATAGGACAGGCTCTCATAGAGACTCCGTTCCAGATAGCGGCTCCGCATCACGCGCTGCACACTCTCCACCAGCGCATCCGCGTCCTCGCCGCGCACCCACACATGCTCCAAAATCCCGCTCTCATCAAAATCCAGCTTGATATAGTAGGGATAGTAATCGTCCAGATAGACAGCCTCCTCCTCGGTGCCAAGATAGTGCAGCGCGCGCTCGGTGTTGGAGAATGTCCGCCCGCTCTCCCGGTCTATCAGCTCATAGTCGATCTGCTGATCTATCCCGTTCTGAAAAGCGAGGTGCCACTGGTAGAGCAGTTCATCCAGCTGCTCCCCGGCATAGGAGAGGGGCGTCTTGCCGCCAAAATCATAGTATTCTCCGAAGTCTTTCGCTCGCTTTATCTCCGCGCTTAAAAAAAAATCCTGCGCGGACGCGTTCTCGCCGTCCCCCTCCTTTGACGCCTTGTAGTCGCAGAGCTGCTTGTAGAGAACGATATTGCCCTGATAGATCTCATGCAAGAACTCGCTGCCCGCAAGGATATTCGGTTCCTCCTCCGCCGCACGCTCCTTAAACCCCGGATACTGCAACAGAAAGACGATAGTTGCGGACAGTATGAGAACCGCCATGGCAAAAATCCCCGGCATCCTCTCCCGTTTGCTTGTTTTTTCTCTCTCACTGTTTGTCGATTTTGTAGCCAACGCCCCACACCACCTTCAAATATTTTGGTTCCCGGGGATTCACTTCAATCTTCTCCCGGATTTTTCTGACATGTACCATGATCGTGTCCGTGTTGATTGCCTGCTCGTTCCAGACCCTCTCGTAAATCTCCTCCGCGGAGTAAACCCTGCCCGGACTTTTGATCAGCAGAAGGAGGATTTTGAACTCTGTCGGCGTCAGCTTCACCGGATTGCCGTCCAGAAACACCTCCACCGTGTCCTCATGCACTTCCAGCCCGCCGGTTGTGTAGACGCGCGCCTCATCCTCCGTCTTTTTGCCGTCCTTCATTTCAAGGAAACGGCTGTAACGCCGCAGATGGGAGTTGACTCTGGCGAGAAGCTCCATCGTGGTAAAGGGTTTCGTCACATAGTCGTCCGCCCCCATGTTAAGCCCCATGATTTTATCCACTTCCTCGGACTTGGCGGAGAGCATGATCACCGGAAACTCGTACTCTAACTCCCGCATCCGCATCACCATATTGATCCCGTCCATCCGCGGCATCATCACGTCCACGATAGCCAGATGGATCTCCTCCTTCCGGATCACGGCAAGCCCCTCCACGCCGTCCGCCGCCTGAAAGACGACATAGCCCTGATTTTTCAGATAGATTTCTATGCCTTCCCTGATGTCCTTGTCATCCTCCACGATCAAAATATGATAGTCCATTGTCCGCCCCTCACTCATTTTTCTTTTACATGGTTACTAGTATAAACGGCGTATCTAAACAGAAACCGCTGATAGTTCTTAAGATATTCTAAACAAAAACCGCAAAATCCCAAAAGAAGAAAGGCACTCCGAGCCGGACGGGCCGGCGGAATGCCTCTGCTTTTCTTATTCTCAACCTATCATCGCACAGTGCCATGTTATCTGTCACATACGCATACAGAAACAGCTTAGTTATTGATCAGCTTGTCCTCGCCGTTCCAGCTGTAGAGCTTTCTGATATCCTCGCCCACAACCTCAGCGGGATGCTCGGAAGCTAACTTTCTCATAGCCTTGAAGTGTACCTGACCGCCCGCGGAAGACATATCAAGCAGGAAGTCTTTTGCAAAAGTACCGTCCTGAATATCGGATAGAATCTTCTTCATCGCCTTCTTCGTGTCCTCGGTGATGATCTTAGGCCCTGTGATGTAGTCGCCGTACTCAGCGGTGTTGGAGATGGAATATCTCATGCCCGCAAAGCCGGACTGGTAAATCAGGTCTACGATCAGCTTCATCTCGTGGATGCACTCGAAGTACGCGTTTCTCGGATCATATCCAGCCTCGACAAGCGTCTCGAAGCCCGCCTGCATCAGTGCGCATACGCCGCCGCACAGAACTGCCTGCTCGCCGAAGAGATCTGTCTCTGTCTCGGTGCGGAAAGTGGTCTCCAGAACGCCCGCTCTCGCGCCGCCGATTGCCAGCGCGTAAGCAAGAGCCATATCCTGTGCCTTGCCGGTAGCGTCCTGATGAACGGCAACCAGACAGGGAACGCCCTTGCCAGCCTGATACTCGCTTCTTACGGTGTGACCGGGACCCTTGGGCGCGATCATAGTTACATCCACATCCTTAGGAGGTACGATGCAGCCGAAGTGAATGTTGAAGCCGTGTGCAAACATCAGCATATTGCCCGCCTCCAAATTGGGCTCGATATCCTTCTTGTACATAGCCGCCTGCAGCTCATCGTTGATCAGGATCATAATGATATCCGCCTTCTTCGCAGCTTCCGCAGCCGTATATACTTCAAATCCCTGCGCCTCAGCCTTCGCCCATGACTTGGAACCCTCGTAGAGACCGATAATCACATGGCAGCCGGACTCCTTCGCGTTCAGCGCATGTGCATGTCCCTGACTGCCGTAGCCGATGACTGCGATGGTCTTGCCATCCAGCAGGGATAAATTACAGTCTTCCTGATAGAAAATTTTTGCCATTTTTCTTTCCTCCATCTAAATGATTGATATGTGATAACTTCTATAACTGAAAGGGAAACTCTCCCTTGAGCTAACCGAGGACGCGAAGCGTATCTCGCGATTGAGCTCTGCTCAATCTGTTACAAATACGTCACATTTTCAATGCCGCGGCTCAAGCCAGCAATGCCGGTGCGCGCCAGTTCCAGAATCTCGTAGCCGTCCAGAACCGCGATAAAGGCGTCGATTTTTTCCTGATCGCCGATCAGTTCAATGGTGATGCTGCCGGGTGAGACATCTACAGGATCGGCACGGTAAGCGTTCGCTACCGCGAGCACGTCCATACGGTCTCTGGCGGAGGTCACCCGCACTTTGATCAGCGCAAGCTCCCTGTACACGCTCTCCCCGGGTTTCAGTTCCTTGATATCCCGCACATCCACAAGCTTCGCCACCTGCTTCTCGATCTGCTCAAGAATCACATCATCCCCGGAAGTCACGATCGTGATGCGCGTATAGCGTGGGTCAGCCGTCACGCCCGCGGTAATGCTCTCGATATTGTAGCCGCGTCTGGAAAAAAGCCCCGCGATGCGGCTCAAAACGCCTGATGTATTGTCAACCAACAACTGAAAAACCTTTTTCTGCATACAAGCACCCATCCTTCCGTCGTTCTTCGGCATAAACACTGTCAATAATTGTAGCAACTTAGGGGCGAAAAGTCAACCTATTCCTCCGCTTCCAGACACTTCTGCAGCGCCAAAGTCCCGGTGCGCGCCATCTCCACGATGCTCACACCCTTCATCATGCTGATAAAGAGCCGGACGCGCTCGGGCACATCACAGATCTGGATGATGAACATATTCTGGGACATATCCACGATATCCGCGCCCATGATATCGCATGTCTCCATGATGTCCTTTCGGTTATTCTTGTTGTACTTCACCTTCATCAGCATAAGCTCACGGCTCACGCTGGACGGCTCGTCGAAGGTTTTTACCTTGATGACATCGATTTTTTTGTTGAGCTGTTTCTCGATCTGCTCGATGGTGCGCTCGTCCCCGGAGCTGACGATAGTCATGCGGGAAACCGTGCTATCCTCCGTCTCTCCCACGGCGAGGGACTCGATATTAAAACATCTTCTCGAAAACAGACCAGCCACCTTGCACAGCACGCCGGATCTGTTTTCCACCAATACGGAATATATTTTTTTCATCCTATATCCTCCACATCTTTTATCTATACGGAGAATGCCTCTTTTTGGCATTCTCCTGCGCGAGACATAGTACCTCTTGGCGTCCCGTCCCATGGCGGGACGTCTTTAGAGGTACTTCTCACGCTTTTACCAGATCCATCGGGTCAATCAGACATTCCAAAAGCACCGATTCGTCATTCTCCAAAAATGCCTTGATGGTCTCCTGCGCGCCCTCCATGGTCTCCTGCCTCATAAACTTAAGTCCGTATGCCGCAGAAAGTTTTTCCAGATCGGGGCTGCCGGACAAATCTACAACGGAATAGTTGTCTTTGTAGGTGTAATGCTGGTATTCCCGCACCATGCCCAGATAGTTATTTTTCAGGACAATGATCTTCACGGGCACGTCAAACTGCCGCATGGTGGCAAGCTCCATCATGGACATCTGGAAGGAGCCGTCTCCGCACACAGCCACCACCTGACGGCTTCTGTCCGCCAGCTTCGCGCCCATTGCCGCCGGTATCGAATATCCCATAGTGCCCATGCCGCCTGTCGTCAAAAACCGTCCTTTTTTCACAATGTGATAACCGCAGGACCAAATCTGGTTCTGTCCCACATCCGCTACATAGACCGCATTCTCGTCCATCTCCCGGGAAAGCATGGTGATAAACGCCGCCGGATCCACATAGGCAGGGTTGAGCTTTCTGATCGGCTGCATGGTGTCGCGGTAGGTATTCAGTGTCCGAATCCACTCCTCATGCTCGCAGGTGAACTCCTGCGTCTCGATATCCTCAAAGATATGTCTCGCGTCCCCCACAAGAGGAATTGCCGGACCTACGTTTTTCCCGATCTCCGCCGGATCCACGTCGATGTGGACGAGTACTTTATTTTCCGTGATCAGATCGGGCTGGTTCACCGCCCGGTCCGCCACGCGCGCCCCCACCATGAGGAGCAGGTCTGACTCGTTCATGGCACGGTTGGCGTAAGGCTTGCCGTTGTTGCCCACCATACCGTAGTACATAGGGTGCTCGGTAGGCATGGCGCCGATTCCCATCATGGTAGAAACCACGGGAATCCGGTATTCTTCCGAAAATGCCCGAAGCGCCTCCTCCGCCTGACTAAGGAGCACGCCGCCTCCGGCACAGATCAGCGGGCGCTTTGCCTTTGCAAGCTCCTTGATGACCTTTTTGATCTGCGCCATATTGCCTTTAACCGTCGGCTTGTATGTACGCATATTGACTTCGTCGGGATATTTAAATTTCGTGACCGGCGCGTTCTGGATATCAATGGGAACATCAATCAGCACGGGGCCTTTGCGTCCCGTTGACGCAAGATGAAACGCCTCCTTGAAAATCTGCGGAATGTCAGCCGCATCCTTTACCAGATAGCTGTACTTGACAAAGGACTCCACCGCGCCCGTGATGTCCGCCTCCTGAAACACGTCGGAGCCGAGCAGCTCACTGTTTACCTGTCCCGTGATGCATACGAGCGGTATGCTGTCCGCAAAAGCGGTAGCGACACCTGTAATCAGATTTGTTGCGCCGGGACCGGAAGTCACCGCGCATACGCCCACTTTCCCGGAAACTCTTGCAAGTCCGCTTGCCGCGTGCGCCGCGTTCTGCTCCGTGCGGATCAGAATGGTCTTTATGTCGGACTCCAATATGCTGTTGTAAAAGGGACATATTGCCACACCCGGGTAACCGAACACATACTCAACGCCTTCCTCTTCCAGACATTTTACGATTGCATCTGCACCTATCATATACGTTATCCTCTCCTCTATCTATTTTCGCAATAAAATCCTCTAAAACCGTTTGCGTTATATCTGGTCATCCAGCCCCAGAAGTCTCCGGGTCAGCTTCACCGCATCCGCCGCGTCCTTGGAATAGCCGTCCGCGCCGATCTCCTGCGCGTACTCCTCGGTGATGACCGCGCCGCCCACGATGATCTTCGCATCCATCTCCTGCGTCTTCGCATAGTCGATCACATGGCGCATCTGCTGCATGGTGGTGGTCATCAGCGCCGACAGCGCGATCACCTGCGCGTTATGCTCCCGCGCCGCCTCAATAATCTTTTCCTTCGGCACGTCCTTGCCCAGATCAACCACATGAAACCCATAATTTTTGAGCATCAACGCCACCAGATTTTTCCCGATATCGTGGATATCGCCCTCCACTGTGGCGATCACCACGGTAGGCATGTCCTCCCCGGTCTTTACCTGTAATAGAATCGGCTCCATATACTCGATGGATGCCTTCATCGCCTCCGCGCTGGCGATCAACTGGGGCAGGAAATACTTGCCCTTGTCAAACAACTCTCCCACCTCGTTGATGGCGGGAAGGAGCGCTTCATCCAACAGCGTCTTTGCAGGAACGCCTTCCTCCAGCGCCTTTTTCGTGTCCTCCACGATAGTCTCCCGCTTTCCCTTCAGGACGTCGGCGCGAAGCCTGTCCTGCGGCGAGGAGGCTTTTTCTTCCTGTACCGTCCGGTTGAGACGGATTCCGGTTTCCTTTGGAGCGGTCTCCCCTGCCGCCTCCTTCTTTTCCCGCAGGGCGTCCATCAGCCGGATATAGCGTGTGTCCGCCTCCTCTTTATTTAGAAGGAGATCGGACGCAAAAGCACAACTCATCAGAAGTTCCTGCGAAGGATTCGCGATCGCCATGGTCAGCCCCTCGCGGATCGCCATAGTCAGAAAGGCGGTATTCACAAATCCTCTCTCCGGCAGCCCGAAGGAAATATTGGACAGACCGCAGATCGTGGCAAGCCCCTTCCCCTTACAGTAGCGGATCGTCTCAAGCGTCTCCAGCGCCGCGTTCTTGTTCGCTCCCACGGTGGCGACAAGACCGTCCACAACGATATCCTCTTTTGTCATGCCGAGTGCCAGTGCCTTTTCCTGTATGTTCTCTATGATCGAAATCTTCTCCGCCAGATCCTTCGGAAGTCCCGCGTCCGACAGGGGCAGAAGAATAAACATGGCGCCATACTTTTTTGCGAGTGCCAACAGCGCGTCCTGTTTCGCCTGTTCGCCGGAGATGGAGTTGATCAGCGCACGCCCGGGATACCGGCGAAGCGCCGCTTCCAGCACATCTACATGACTGGAATCAATGGACAGGGGCAGACTTGTGACACCGCTCACCGTCTCCATCGCCTTTAACATCATCGCCTTCTCGTCGATACCGCTCATGCCCATGTTGACGTCCAAGAGCCCTGCGCCGCACGCCTCCTGCGCCTCCGCAAAATCCGCAACCATCTCCATAGAGCCTTCGCGCAACGCCGCCTGCAGTTTCTTTTTTCCGGTAGGATTGATGCGCTCGCCCACCACGATAAAAGGATCGTCCAGCCCGAAAGACACGGTCAGACGTTCGCTCGTCACAAACCGTCTTTTGGGCTTCTCCCGGTGCACGACGGTCATGTCCCGCACCGCTTCTTTTGCGGCACGGATATGCTCCGGCGTCGTACCACAGCAGCCGCCGATCACAGACGCGCCCGCCGAAATCAGATCTCTCATATGTCCGCCGAACTCTGCCGCACCCATATCGTAAACCGTGTTGCCGTTTTCATCCAGAGAGGGCAGTCCCGCGTTTGGCTTTGCGATGATGGGAATACCGGTGACTTCCGCCATGCGGCGCACCGTATCTACCATCTTGTCCGGACCTGTGGAACAGTTTGTCCCCACCGCCGCCACGCCGAGACTCTCCAGCACGATCGCCGCGGTTGCCGCATCCGTACCAAACAGCGTCCGTCCGTCTGCCTCAAAGGTCAGCGTCGCCATCACTGCCAAGTCGCAGACCTCCTTTGCCGCGATTACAGCCGCCCGCGTCTCCTGCAGACTCATCATCGTCTCTATCACAAGCAAGTCCGCGCCAGCTTCCACCAGATATCGGATTTGTTCTTTATATACATCAATCAGCTCTTCAAAATCCAGTTTTCCCATCGGCGAAAGCTGTTCGCCCGTCATGGTCAGATCACCCGCGATATAGGCTTTCCCGTCGACCGCCTCTTTAGAAACCGCCACCAGATCATGGTTCATCTGCCGAATCTGCCCCTCCAAACCGTACTCTCTCAGCTTGATCCGGTTTGCCGTAAAGGTAGGCGCGTAGACAATATGGCTGCCCGCCGCCACAAAATCCCGCTGCAACTGAATCATGATATCCCGGTGCTCCAGAATCCACTGTTCCGGACAGACACCCGCCGGCATTCCCTGTCTCTGCAGATTGGAGCCGGTCGCCCCGTCCAAAAACAGGGGCGTGTCTTTTATTAGGGATTGAAACTCCTGTCTGTTCATCTTGCCTCCATGTCATTTGCAGAGAATGCCGCATTTTAGGCATTCTCTCGAGTGAAACATAGAACTTCTTAACGAAGCAGCCTCTGCTGCTGAGTTTTTAGAAATTCTTTTCACTCTATTCTTCGTAAAAGACCGTATCGTCGGTGTCAAATTCATCTTCCGGCACGTCCTCCTCCCCACTGGGATTCCCCGCATCCTCCGATTCTTCGTCAACCGATTCGTCATCGTCTTTCTTATTCAGATAACCGCCGCCCAAAAGCGGGTTTTCCTCCGTGTAGGTAACGCCCTCACCTTCGGGAATCTCCCCGTGCAGAATCGTGATAATATACTGGATGCGTATATTGGTCCTGTTATAATATTCCAGCGCCGCCTGCTCGGAACCTTCGTCGTAAGATTCCCCTTCATACGCCGCATGGAAAAGCGCCACCGCCTCTTTCATGTTCTCGTCCGCCTCATCCGCAAGGCTTTCCACCGCCGAAAACTGTTCCGGCACTTCCAGTTCCGCCATCCACTGGATATCTTCAGCAAAAGCATCCAGATACCCGAGAAGCTCAATCACTGCGGTATCGGATTCGCGGTCAATGGCATTCATCTTGTCGTTGTACTCTCCAGCCCGCTCAAAAAACGTGTTCATATCTTCCTGATAGGCTGTCAGTTCCTCGTCATTCCCGCATGCCGTGAGCAGAAAAGCGCTAAGCAGCGTGAGCAATATCATCTTGTATTTTGTCAAAACCATTATCCTCCGAATGCATAAAATCCTAAATCCCCTATCTAAACATACTACTGATTTCCGCGCCTTTCGTCAACCTTTTCTTTCATGGAAAAAACAGAGAAAAAGAGCGGCGGGTAATGAATGCCTGCCGCTCCTTCTTTCGTATTCTCACTATTTCGCGCTGTCAGATTTCGATCTCACAGTCCGGCTCTACCTTCCGGCACGCCTTCAAAACCTGCTTCATGACGCTCTTCTCGTCCGCGCCCTCCGCGAACTCCACCTTCATTTTCTGGGTCATAAAACTCACAACAGCTTCTGAAACGCCCTCTGTCTTCTTAGCTGCCTCCTGCATCTTCTCCGCGCAATTGGCGCAGTCAACCTCAATCTTGTACGTTTTCGTCATCCTTTCCTTCTCCTTTCCCGAAGTTCCCCGCATCAAATTACAGATAAAACCTCAACCTTTGTTCCCTTCCATGATATGTTCCATACCCATATTCAGAATCGAGCGGACATGCTCGTCATCGAGCGAATAAAAGATGGACTTACCGTCCCTCCGGCTCTTTACCAGTTTGGATGTTTTCAAAATCCGAAGCTGATGGCTGACGGAAGACTGACTCATTTCCAAAAGCCCCGCAATATCGTTTACGCACCGCTCCGCGTCAAGCATGGCATATAAAATTCTGATCCGGGTAGGGTCGCCGAATATTTTAAAAAGCTCTGCAAGCCCGTAAATCGCTTCATCCTTATATGATTCCGACACAAATGTCCTCCTTCCGCAATCCGGTTTTATATATGTTTATTTGTTCATATTATAATATGATATTATAACTCCTGTCAAGACGGTATTTTTATTTTCTGACTCTATCTGCGCGATAAGCAGACTCGAAATGCTCCGCATTTCTCGTTCGCGTTGCTCGTCAGAAGACGCCTGAGGCAGTCTTACATGCAAGCATGAATCCTGTCTCAGGCGTCTTCTGACTCTGCTTATCGCGCAAAAAGGGAGACCCGCAAAAGGTCTCCCTGCCTGTTTCTTTTCTGTATGGAATTTACAGCTTGAAGAAGGAAACGTCCTCTTCCAGAACCTGCGCCATCTCCTTTAATTCGCCCGCCGCTTCCGCAAGCAGATTGATGGTAGCGTTCATCTCCTCCATAGACGCGTTGGTCTGTTCCGTAGATGCCGCGTTCTCCTGAGATACCGCAGACAGATTCTGAATCACATCCACAACCTTTCCTCTCGCCCTGTTACACTCTTCCGCCTGATCGTTGATCACACCGGTTTCTCTTCTGGAGTTCTCGATACCGTTGCTCACGTCACCGAACTTCTCCTTGGTCTGCGCCAGCTTCTGCTGCTGTTCCAGAATAATCTCATTCACCTCGTTCATGATCTGAACGGAAGCCTCAGAGTCAGCGGTCAGCTGGTGAATGATATCCTCAATGGTCTTCGTGGACTGTGCGGAGTCTTCAGACAGCTTGGAAATCTGGGTGGCAACCACGGCAAACCCGCGTCCTGCCTCCCCGGCTCTCGCCGCCTCTATGCTCGCGTTCAGAGCAAGCAGACTCGTCTCGCTGGCAATGGATGCAATGAGATTGACGGCATCCTGAATTCTCGTAACGGACTCGTTGGTCGTATGTACGGAAACCTCGATCTTTTTGATCGCTTCTGTGGTCTTGTCGTTGGACTCGCTCAGCTCGTTGATGATTCTGGAGGATTCCACATCCGCCACATGCATCTGGTTGGAAAGGTCATCCAGCTCTCTAACGCTCTCTGCAATCTTCTCGATAATGGCACCCATATTTGCAACCTGTCCGGTAGCGGACTCGATATCCTCCGCCATGGAGACGGCGCCCTTGGAGATATCCTCCACCGCACTGCTGATCTCGTCAGCGGTAGTCGAAGTCTGAGAAGCCATGCTCTCCAGATTGTCACCCTGATTCATCAGCGTCTCTGTATTCTTCTTAATGCTGCCGATAATGTTCTGCAGCTCTTCTAACAGTCTCTGTACGGCGTGTCCCATCACGCCGATTTCGTCGGTTCTCTTCAAGATTCTCTCATTTACGGTCAGGTTCAGCTCGCCTTCCGCCAGCGAGGAGAGAAGCTGCTCTGTCTGGCTGATTACCCGTGCAATCGCGCTGGCAATCTTGATACATACCAACAGGGCAATCACAAGGATAAACACGGCGATTCCGAGAATCATCAGGGAACTCTGGTTGATTTTGGCATTTGCCTCGGTGGCGGGCTGTCCCGCAAAAACCATACCCACGCATTTTCCGCTGGCATCAATCGCCGGCATATAGAACGCGTAGTAGGTTTCCCCGTTGATGGTCACACTGTCCGTCTCATAATTTTTCCCTTCGTTGAGAACAGCCTTGATGACCGCGTCGGACGCCTTCGTGCCGAGGATGCGCTCCCCCGTATCTTTATCTCGCAAAGAGGTAGCTCGTCTCGTATCCCCGTAGAAAATCGTCACATCAGCGGCGCTCCCGTTCACGAAGCTGTCGATGATATCCACATTATCGGATACGCAGTAATCGCCTTTGTAGAGGGTGTCTCCCTCCATACGGTACTCACCGGGATCAAGAGCCTCATAAGCTGCATATATGCTCCGGCAAAGATTTTCAAGCCCTTCCATCGTAGCATCAGTCACCATGGTTCTCATGGTTTTGATCGAATACACGGTAATAAACGCAACCATGACTACTAAAGGAATCACACAAAGCATCACAAGCTGCGCCATTACGCTCAGTTTCTTCTGTTTCTTCATCCTTACCTTCTCCTTAATATGATACGATTTTTACCCTCACGTATTTTTAACGACAAAGAGTAGTCGTTAAACCGTAGGATGAGATACTGTTCGACAGACATGTCAAACCAGTGCAACAATTATAACACGGTTTTTTGTATTTTTAAAGATACAATATGTACAAAAATGAAAATATTACACAAATAATACTTTTTTTACACAGTTCACACTACGGACGAACCTGTCCCGTTCCCGTAATCTGATATTTATAGGAAGTAAGCTCCTTAAGCCCCATAGGACCTCTGGCGTGGAGTTTCTGGGTGCTGATGCCGATCTCCGCCCCGAAGCCGAACTCAAATCCGTCCGTAAAACGGGTGGATGCATTCACATACACGCACGCAGCATCCACTTCCCGCAGGAACTTCTGCGCATGCGCCTTATCTTCCGTCAGAATGGCGTCGGAATGACCCGTATTATATTTGTTGATATGGGCAATCGCCTCCTCCAGCGAGCTTACGGTTTTCACGGAGAGAATCAGATCCAGATACTCTGTCCCGTAATCCGCTTCTGTCACCTCATGCGCCTCCGGTATCTGCGCCCGCACCTTCTCGTCTCCGCGGATCTCCACCTGCTTTTCCAGAAGCGCTTTGCCGAGGGCAGGCAAAATCTGCTCCGCGACTTTTTCATGGACAAGCAGTGATTCGCAGGCGTTACACACGCCGATGCGCTGGGTTTTGGCATTGATAACGATGGGAACCGCCTTTGAAAGGTCAGCCGTCTCATCAATATAAATATGGCAGTTTCCCGTGCCCGTCTCGATAACGGGAATCGTGCTGTTCTCCACAACGGAGCGGATCAGCCCCGCGCCGCCCCTCGGAATCAGTACGTCCACGTACTCTTTTAACTTCATAAACGCCGTGGTCACTGCCCTGTCGTTATTCTCGATCAACTGAATGGCGTTTTTATCAATGCCCTCTTTTTCCAGCGCCTCACCGATCACTGCCGTGACAGCCTTGTTGGAGTAGAATGCGTCTCTTCCGCCCTTTAAGATCACCGCGTTTCCGGTCTTAAAACAGAGACCGAAAGCGTCCGCCGTCACGTTGGGTCTCGCCTCATAAATGATGCCGATCACCCCCATGGGAACCCGCACCTTTTCAATGTGAAGTCCGTTGGGGCGGTCAAATGTCTCCAGCACCTCTCCCACCGGGTCACTCAGGTCGGCAATCTGTCTAAGTCCCTCCGCCATCGACTCTATTCTCGCGCCCGTCAGCTTCAGGCGGTCGAGAAGCCCCTCCGCCATACTGTTTTCTTTCGCGCGCGCATAGTCCTTTTCGTTTGCCGAGAGGATTCTCTCACTCTCCTGCACAAGCGCGTCCGCCGCCCGGTTAAGAGCCTGATTCTTCTGCGCTGTGGTGAGTCCTTGTAAAACGGTTTTCGCCGCCTGCGCCTTTGTGCCTAGGGTTGTCAAATATTCATTGATTTCCGCTGCGTTCATACTTTCCATTCTGTTATCCTTTCTGACACTGCTTTCTAGCTGTTCTATCCATATCCATTGTCATGTATACAGGCGCATTCTCTTTCACAACATACCCTTTTTCACTGAACCTGCTCATAGCTGATGTCTCCTTATTTTTTCTTCCGAACTTTCTTATTTCCTGCCGCTGACATTCCCTTTTATTCTCTCAAAATTTCTTTCTCCGTGACCACGCACATTGGGCGGATATCGTGGGATTCCCACGGGATTTCTTCAAAAATCTGGCAGCCATACGCCAGCGCCGCGGTAGAAACCTTCAACTGTGGATGTTCTTCCATATCCGCACCCGTCTGCGTATATGCCGCCGCATCCGTATTCTCTGTTTGATGTAAAAGCCTGCTTAAATATCTGTCGTAAAATCCGCCGCCGTAGCCAATTCTGTGACATGTCCTGTCAAATGCCGCGCCGGGCATACAGACTAAAGCTGACGGCACTGTTTCCAGAAACGCCGCTGCTTCACCTACATTCGACAGCCTATCGTGCGGACAGTTTTGTTGTTGACCCATCCAGTCATCTATCCATACCGCAATCGAATGACCGCCCATAGGCTCTAAAATCCCCATGTAACCCGACACTAGGTCGTTCACGGAAAAAATCCGGTAGAACTCCATCTCTTTTCCCAGAACCTTCGGCGCAAACACCGCCTTCCCGTCCGCAAGGGCAGTTTCTATCAAAGGAAAGGTGTCCACCTCGCTGCGAAAGCTGACATAGGTGAGAATGGCATCCGCATCCTGATAACAGAGCAGGCTTGTCAGATTTTTCAGAATCCTGCCGCTGTAGTCTTCACGCTGCGCTGTGGTCAGACGGTCCCGTCTTTCTAAAGCCGTCGCGCGGAATTGTCTCTTTACTTTATCCATGCCGTTTCTTCTCGCCCAGATTTGTGATGCTTCCATCTTTTTCTACGATAGAAATATTGTCAAGCTGTCCCCGAAGATTCGCCCGCACGTTCGCCACATAAGCCTGCCGCAGCGCCGCCTGCTCCTCCTTTTCCTCGGGTGAAAGACCTTCGCTCTGAGATTTGTGATATAGTTCGTTGATCCGCGCCGTCATCTGCTCTACATTCATTTCTATTCTCCTTCGGGTCTTTTTCGCCTGTCACCTGTTGACGGACGCCGCCATCCTGTGATACGTGTGCCGCACGCCCCTGATCGCCACAGAGTAAGCCATGATATTTTCCGGCAGTGCCATCCCCGGGTAACCGGTGTCCCCGATGTGATGAATGTCGGTTCCCGCCATCTTGCACATCAGCGCGATACGTCTGATTGTGTCCACATCCGCCCCTTCCTGCGAAGTGCCGATTGCCGTGATCGTGAGAACGCCTCTTTCATGGGCATGAGCGATCAGCTCCCGCACATACTCCATGGTAATTCCGGGCACGGTGCCCGGCGCGGGAAGAAGAATGACATCCGCTCCCGCATCTATAAATTCATCCACATCTTCCTTTGTAATAATATGCTCGCCGCCTTCCCCCGGCACGCCGGAGGCATGCATTTTCCCTGCCGCCAGGATCAGTTTATCTTTCAACCGTGCCGATATGGCTCTCAGCGAATCGGTAATGGCACGGTTGCTCACGCCGTTTCCGGGATTTCCTGTCAAAAGCACCATATCCACGCCCATTTCCGAGGCACGAACCGCATTTTCGACCGTAGCCTTCCGTCCCTCCGACATCGCCCAGAGCGTATCGTCATTTTCCCGTGCCGTCTGTTCTTCCACCGGCTCCAGATTGATGCCGATCATCCGCCCGGTAAGGCGTTTTAACTCCCGCACAGTCTCAACCGGCTCCACTTTCGGCAGACCGTTTATCACCGGGTGGTTTACGTCAAACATGTTGAGCAGTAAAAGGTCGGCGCCGAGGGAAGCCGCCAGTTCCGCGTTGGTGACATCCGTAAGGATCGGCATGGTGATGCCGATACACTCACATGCCAGTACGCGTCCTTCACTTCCCGCTATAGCGCCCAGATAATCCTCTTTCGTAAAGCTTCTAAGGTCAGAAGCTGTGCAGTTCAACATTCTTTTTGCCATATTGTTTCCTCCGAAAAAGTTTTAATGCGCGTGCATCTGCTGCACATAGAGCGGCAGGTCAAACTCCTCGTCCTTATGCGCCAAAAACAGCGTCCCGATATTCTGTCCGCTCAAAATCCGGTGAATCACCTTGATATCCTTGCTGTTAGCGATCACCATGTCCACCCCTGTGCTGCTGGCAATCTTTGCCGCCTGCAGTTTCGTCGTCATGCCGCCGGTGCCCACGCTGCTCCCGGTGGACGCCTTGCCCATGTTCATCAGCTCGTCCGTCAGCTCCTCCACCACCTCGATATATTTTACGTCGGGATTGGTGCGTGGATCGTCTGTGTAGAGTCCGTCGATGTCCGACAAAAGAAGGAGCGCATCCGCCTCCACCAGAGAGGCGACGATCGCCGAAAGGGTATCGTTGTCGCCGATCTCGATCTCGTAGGTGGCTATCGTATCGTTCTCGTTCACGATCGGAATCACGCCCAGCTTAAACAATTCCGCGAACGTATTCCGGGCATTGTAGCGGTTCAGATTATCCACGATCGTGTTTTTCGTCATCAGGATCTGCGCCGCCACCTGGTTGTACTCCGCGAAAATCTTCTGGTAAATCATCATCAGCCTCGCCTGTCCCACCGCGGCGCACGCCTGCTTTACGGCGATTGGATTGTCCTCCTCACGGTTTGGCAGGATCGCCTTCTCGCCAACGGCAATCGCGCCGGAAGTGACGAGCACCACGTCCTTCCCCATGTTTCTTAAGTTACACAGCTCCCGTACGAGCACGTCCAGCTTCGTGTAATCCAAATCCCCGGTCTCCTTGTGCTGCAGGGAGGAGGAACCGATCTTTATCACAATTCGTTTTTTATCTGTCATCAAGGCTTTTCTGTCTATCACTTTACTATCCTCACGTCTTTCCGCAGTGCCAGCTCGAAAAACCTTCGGTTTTCCTCGCTGTCGGGCATTCGCCCTATGCATCCTTCGGCATAAGCGCTCCGGTGAGCAAGCTCCCCTCGCACTTATGTCTTGTCTGCGCACTGCTCATTGCTTTCGTCATTCTATCACATTCGCGTAAAGCATTGCAACCTTCTCCGCAATCAGAATCCCGTCCATCGCCGCGGAGGTGATGCCGCCCGCATAGCCCGCGCCCTCGCCGCAGGGGAAAAGCCCTTTCAAATCAGACTGTCCCGTCTCGTCCCGAAGAATCCTTACCGGGGAGGAGGTTCTGCTCTCCACGCCAGAGAGGTACGCGTCCCCGTCGGCAAAGCCGGGCAGCTTTTGACCGATCAGGTCAACCCCTTCTGTAAGCGACTGATTTAGGAAATCCGGCAGAATTTCATGCACGGAGGCAAAATTCCATTCACCCTTGATGGCAGGCACGAACCCGGGATACCGCTGGCATAGCATACCACTCCCGCCAGCCGTCTGCACTTCCCGCACACGTCGCTTAGCATTTTCATCTCGCTGCGCCTGAAACAGCTTGTCCCCGTTTCGCATGACACAGACCGCCGCCCGAAAATCCCCGTAACGCTCCACGGGCACCCTGCCCTGCCCGATCTCGTAGGCACGCTCTTCCAGATGACGCTGGAACGCAATGCCTGCGAGGGGTCCCGTCCCGCCGTATGTCTCATAATCCGATGGGGAAACAGTTACAATCATAGCGCTGTTGCTGTTTGCGCCGTCCCGACCGCTGTAACTCATGCCGTTTACCGCCGTTCTGCCCGGTTCTGAGGAGGCGTTCACCACATAGCCGCCGGGGCACATACAGAAGGAATAGACCCCTCTGCCGGAAACAGTCTGCGCCGTCACTTTGTATGCCGCTGCCGGAAGGGAAATGCCGCAGTCTCCATATTGCAGCCTGTCGATCATCTCCCGGGGATGCTCCATTCGAAGCCCCACCGCAAAAGCCTTTGCCTCCATGGGCACATGCAGTTCGTGAAGCATCTGGAAGGTGTCCCGCGCACTGTGCCCGATGGCGAGAACGACCGCGCCGCTTCGTATCTCTTCCCCGTTTGCCACAACGCCTGTGATTCGGCGGTTCAGCGTGGAAGCCTCCGCCGCCCGATCATCTTCCGTAAGAAGCGCGGTCACCTGCGACTCAAACCGCACCTCGCCGCCCCACTCCACGATCCGCCTGCGTATATTTTCTACAACTTGGATTAAAATATCCGTGCCGATATGCGGTTTTGCCTCGTACAGAATCTCTTCCGGCGCCCCGGCTTCCACAAAAATACGCAGAACCTCCCGCATTCGTCCTTTCGGGTCTTTGACTGTAGTAGTCAATTTCCCGTCGGAGAACGTTCCCGCGCCGCCTTCCCCGAATTGCACGTTGGAATCGGGTTCTAAGACCCCTTCCCGCCAGAACCGCTCCACGTCCTCCCGCCTCTTATGTACCTCCCTACCCCGTTCCAAAAGCAAGGGGCGAAGACCCGCCTTTGCCAACATATACCCACAGAACAGCCCTGCCGGTCCCGTACCCACGATCACCGGGCGTTCACCCATCGACAATCCCCGCACGGCAGTCATCTTTTCAGGTGACGCCGGACAATCCTCATGCAGCCCCGGTTGTTCCTGCGCCGGAAATTGGTAGTTTTTCTCCTCCACTAGCTGCATCTGCCCGTTTTTTCCCCGGATTTTCTGAAAAACAGCCTGCTCTTTCGCCACCTTCACATCCACCGTGTAAACCCGGCAGATATCCGGCTTTTTTCTGGCGTCTATGGATCTTTTTACAATGGAGAGCGACTGTATGACGGAAGGTTCCGTCCGCAGAATCTTTGCCGCTTTTTTGAGAAGCGCCGCCCGCTCATCCTTGCAGTCCGCCGCCAGTTTGATCTGTTGTATCCGAATCATGCTCTATACTCCTGTCTGGAAGACGCTTTTTCCGCCTGCATTTTCACCGACTTATTTGTCAATTTATGCGCCATTAACTGTCTGTATCCCCTGCCGCCGCTCTCCCGGCGACCGTCCCGCTGCTCCACGCCCACTGCAGATTGTAACCGCCGCAGGGTCCGTCTATATCCAGAATTTCTCCCGCAAAATAAAGCCCCGGCTGCTTTTTGGACATGAGCGTTTCCGTGACTTCCTTACAGTCCACGCCCCCCGCGCACACCTGCGCTCTGTCAAAGCCGTTGGTTCCCGTAACGGTCGTTTCCATATTGAGATACAGCTCCTGCAGCCGTCTAAATTTCTCCGGAGAGACATCCTTCGCCCGCTCCGTCTCACGAATGCCCGCCAGTTTCAAAAGCAATTTGTTAATCTTCTTGTTGACTATTCCAGTCAAAAACGCGTCCATCTCATCTTCACCATGCAACGAAAGCCTTTCCCGGAAAAAGGGGACGCAGGACTCCATGTCAAAGCCGGGTAAAAAAGATACCCGGACGGTAACAGGCTTTTTCTCAAGCAATGCGTAGGCGGCAGTCCTGCAGATCTGAAAAGCCGGTATGCCGGAAAGCCCATAATCCGTAAGCTGCAGTTCCCCCCGCTCTTTCGCTGCCTCTTTTCCCGCTGTATACAGAGTCAGTTCCGCGTCACAGCGCACCCCTGCCACCTGTTTATAAAAGCTTTCCTTGCAGATAAGCGCTGCGAGCGCCGGCACGGGACTGACAATCCGGTGTCCTAACCGCTCCGCCAGCCGGAAACCGTTCCCGTCGGATCCGGTATTCGGCGCCGCCTTGCCGCCGCAGCAGAGAATGACCGCATCATAACATGCTTTCTCTACCTGCCGCCCGACCAAAAACTGTTTTCTATCCTTATCTAAGGAAAGCGTTTGCACCATCTCCCCCGTATGTACTGTCACATGCCGCCTGTCCAGCTCATATCGCAGCAGGTCAAGCACCGTGGACGCCTGATCGCTTGCCGGGTACAGATACCCGTCCCGCTCTTTGATGCGCATACCGAGGGATGAAAAAAAATCTTTCGTCTGCGCCACGTCAAAGCTGGAAAGCACGCTCTTCGCCAAAGCCCTGCCGCTTCCACGGTAAAATTCCGCCCCCATCGCCTCGTTGGAAAAATTGCACCTGCCGTTTCCCGTGGACAAAATCTTTTTCCCCACTCTGTCGTTTCTCTCATAGACCGTTACCGCTGCACCCGCGCCGGCAGCCTGAATCGCCGCCGTCATCCCCGCCGCGCCGCCGCCTATGATTGCAATCTGTCTGCTCATTACATTTTCCCTTCCCGCTTTGTTAACTGGAATACGACTCCAAAAACAGATACAGCTCCTCCTCGCTCCCCACGAACTTTCCCGCCATGATTTCTCTCTGCAGGGCATCCGGCAGCCGTTCCAGCAAAATATCCGTATTCATGTAGAGTGTGCTCCTGTCATCCTCGTACACCACGATAAAATGGTCCGCCACCATAAGATAAAATCCCTGCGGCTCCTGCGCCCTATAATACTTGCAGACTGCCACCCGGTCTTTGGAAAAGGCGGTCAGCTCCATGCTCTCAAAGCCCTGCTCCAGCTCCGTCAACGGCGGATTGTCCTCATAGGCGGACAGCGCCTCCAACAGTTCCTCCCTGTTTAGACCGATGTACATGACAGGGATCGTTTCCTCGCTCTCCTTCACGGTTCCCTCCGACAGATTCACCAGCTCCAGCAGATACCGCGTGTCCGCCGTCACCACGGGTTCCTGCGCTGCCGCCGCCTCGATGACCTGATCCTCTGCCTCTGCCGCACTATCCATACCGATGACCTGTTCCTCTGCTGTCTCGTCCGTCCCCATGCTTTTTTCAGAGGGCGATACTTGAGAAACCGCCGTATCTACAAGCTGCGTTACCGACTGCCGGAAACTGTTCTCTGCCGTTTTCCCCGCCTGCTCGATACTGTGGCTGTACCTGTGGGGATAAAAAAACTCCTCCGCCTTTAGTGCTCCCCAGCCGCCGAGCCCAAGCATTACCACAGACAATGTCATAAAAAGACTGATACGTTTTACAAGCTTCATCCCGTTTTAAACCTCTCTTGTCGGACTTCCTGTAATCAGTATCAGCCAATTCTGTTTTTTTATACAGCGTTCTCACAAAACGCCTATCGTTCTGCCAAGCATAATAAATACGAAGCCAAGCGGCATATCATGCAGTTCCGTCTCCCCGATCACCCGCAGGATCACGAGGAAAAAGATGTGGAAAAACACCCCCACAATCAGGGAGAGAACAATACACACCACCGCCCCCGCAACGCCGGAAAGCAGCAGGTTAAGCAAATACACGACAAGCCCGGAAACCGCCGCCGCGCCGAGCGGAAACAAAATACTCACAAACCAGTCCGGTCTGTATTTGACACGCCTGTTTAGAAGAACAAAGGACAGAACCATATAGACGCCAAAGAATAAGATCAGCGCGGCAAACAGCCCGTCCGCTCCCATATGCCCGCGCTGCGTCATAAAATAGGCGGCAGCCAGATGCACCGCAAAGGATGCCGCAGACGCCAGAAACAGTTCCCTTGTCATCCGCATTTTATACAAAAGCTGTCCAAACAGAAAGCAGAACGTAAATAAAACCGCCAGAACCGCTCCCTTGGAAATCCATCCCGCCAGAACTGCGGACTGCGCCGTCGTTCTCCCATAACAGCAGACAGCGAATGGTTTCCCGAGGACGGCAAGATAGATCGCCGCCGGAAAAGACACGATCGATGCGTTCCGCACCGCTCTGCTCATGCGCTCCCGCATACTACGGTATTCCTCCCGCTCGTAAGCGTTGCAGATTTTCCCCGTCAGCCCGTGCACAAACAGGCAGGAAACCGCCGCGCATATCCCCACAAGTGGCGCAAACTTGCCGTAGTAGCAGCCCCACTGCGCCGTGCGCACACTTCCCTGCTCCGTCACATTCATACAGTAGTTAAAATAACGCTGATCCACAATCATAAACAGGTTCGAGAGTACGGCAGCCGCTGAAAGCGGCACCATGTTGACAACGAGCATCCGCTGAATCTCAAAACGTGTCTCAGCGCGCCTGCTGTTATCCTGCCCCGGTCTTCCCTTGAATGCCCCCGCGTAGATCACATAGACCACAAGCAGATGCAGCAGGGCAATCACCTGCGAAATGAAAACGCCCAACATGGCGCCAAGCGCCCCGTAAGCGTAGCTGTGCGCCTCCACCTGCAAAAGCGCCGCCACTTTCTGCCCGTATGCATAAAACGCCCTGCCGCCGAGTATCGCGCCCACAAACATTGCCAGCTTTTCGATATATTGGGAATGCGCCGTCAGCACTCCCATGCCGTAGCCGTTAAAATATCCTCTGAAAAGACCGATCAGCGCCGCAAAAAATACGGAGGGCGCCGCCGCCATCACCGCCATGCGGCTAAGGCGCTCGAGAACAAGCGTCTCCGCGATCCAAGAGGAAAAGAACAGCAAAAATGCTGCCATCACCGTGCCGAGAACCAGATTCATGACAAAGGCTGTCTTAAACACCTTGCTTGCATTCCGATACCGCTCCCGCTTAACCCGGTAACGGATAATCCCCGACACGGCGTTTGACATACCGTAAGATATGACCAATGTAGTCAATAAGAACAACTCAAAAGCCGGGGCAAAGAGTCCCACCCCTTCATCTCCGATAACTCTCGAGAGCGGAATCCGCAGAAAAAGGAGAAGCATATAAGAGACAATCCCCGCCGAGAGGACAATCCTGTTTTTCAAATTTTTCGCCATCCACTGTATATTCATCGTTATCCTCTGCGTACTTTTCATAGTTCTGCTATCCAGAGAGTGCCTCATCTTAGGCATTCTCTCGAGTGATAGAAAGCGTCTGCAGCACGCCCTCCTGCTTTTCTTCCATCAGCGCCGTCTCTTCCGGCTCCATATGGTCGTAGCCGCACAGATGAAACAAGCTGTGCGCCAGAAGAAAGGCAAACTCCCTGCGCTCACTGTGCCCGTACTCCGCCGCCTGTTCCTTCACCCGCGCCGTATTCAGAATGATATCCCCCAAAACCAGTTCCCCGCTGTCAGGGTCGAAACAGTCCGCCTCCCGCTCTTCCGCTCCGGAAAAATCCCCGGGCGTCTCAAACTCCAGATTGGGGAAGGAAAGCACGTCCGTCTCCGCATCGATGTCCCTGTAATTTTTATTGTACTCCCGGATGCCCGCGCCGTCCGTCATAAGAAGGTTCACCGTCGCCTCATAGGGACAGTTCTCGCCGTCCAAAACAGCCTGCATCACAAGGTTGAGAAGCGCCTTCTCGTCAAAGGAAAAGGTCTGATCTGTCTCATTCTCAACGTAAGAAGTCATAGTAAAGCTTCTCCTTGATAAATATTTTCTTCATCTCGCATATCTGCCCTATGGAAATCTCATTTCCCCATAGCTCGTCCGTCTCAAACTTCTTTTTGAATACCGTGTCGATCAACTGCTCATAATCCAGCTCCGCCTTCGGATCTTTCGCAAACAGATACAAAATGGACGACACGATACAGTCAGCAAGCAAAACGACAATCGTCTCCTTGGAAACAATCTTCTCATCCGGATCCACATACTCTTTTAAGATTTGCTTCGTCTTCGGCGGGAAATGGTACTTTTCACAGATGGCGGACACATTTTCCCACGTGTTTTCCCCGGTCAATTTGCCGATTCTGTGATAATAACCGCACGCCTTCACCGCCGCGTCGTCAATGCCGAGACTCCTCGCCACCTTATCCCCCAGATATGCCGTGTGGATCGCGTGATAATACTCTTCCTTGGAAAGCTCCTTGAGCTGTACCAAAAGCGGGCACTCCGGATCATTGATCTCCATATATCTGTCCCGGTACCTGTGAATCACCATGGAACTGACCATCTTCAGGCTGATCAGGAGCAGGATGCAGCAGACCATCAGATTTATGCCCGGTATCATAAACTGGGCGATGGAAAGACGCTCCTTCGCAAAGAGAATCACGTTCGCCGTCAGGCTTAAGGCAAGAACAAGCAGAGAAATCAGCATCGGAATCCCCACTTTGAACTCCTCATCCAATGTGGCAAACACGAGTATGCCAGCCATGCCGCTGATAAAATAGAGCCAGAAAATCGCGTAGTCGCAGCCCGCAAAATTCACGGACAAAAGCAGGCACATACTCCCCGCTACGATACCCGTCATACTGTTTGAGAAAACGCTCAGCAACACAAAAAACACGAGATAGGGCCAGCCCGTGACCGGCAGAAACGGCAGGAACACCGCAGCCGTCAGACTCGCCAGATAGATAAAGGCAAATCTCCCGTAATGCCCTTCGTTCCGGTAAACAAAAAAGCCGCTCGTCTCACCCATCACATAGGAGAAGATAACGATTCCGCTCCCGGTCAAGACCATAACGATGTTCCGTATCATCATATCCGGCTGGTTGTGATAAAGTTCGCTGCCGAGCCACACAATTACGCCCGACAGGGCGAACATAAACATAAACACTACAATTCTCTTTATAATATTGCTGTTTTTCTGAAGATTAATATTATTTTCCACGTCTGTAATTCCTGTTTCCTGTTTTTTGCTCACTGCGCCGTTTCTCTTTCGCCTCGTAATCGTCATACGCCTTCACGATCCTCTGTACGAGGGGGTGTCTGACCACGTCCTTGCTGCTCAAATTGCAAAAGGAAATATCGTCTATTTTTGAGAGCACCCGCACCGCCACATCCAGCCCGGATTTCATGTCCGGCGCCAGATCCTTCTGGGAGGCATCTCCGGTAACTACCACCTTGGAACCGAACCCGATTCTCGTCAGAAACATCTTCATCTGTGCCGGTGTGGTATTCTGCGCCTCATCCAGAATAATATAGGCGTTGTCCAACGTCCGCCCGCGCATGTAAGCAAGCGGCGCCACTTCGATCAGTCCCTTTTCCATATTCCGCGCAAAGCTCTCAGCCCCCATAATCTGGTAAAGCGCGTCGTAAAGCGGACGCAGGTAAGGATCCACCTTACTCTGCAGGTCGCCGGGAAGAAAGCCCAGCTTCTCCCCCGCCTCAATTGCCGGTCTTGTCAAAATGATGCGGCTGACCTCGTTATTCTTAAAGGCTGTCACCGCCATCGCCATCGCCAGATAGGTTTTTCCCGTGCCGGCGGGTCCCACCCCGAAAACGATCATATTGTCGCGCATGGCATCCACATACTGTTTCTGCCCCAAAGTCTTTGGTTTAATCGGCTTGCCGCTCACGGTGTGGCAGATGCAGTCGCTGTCCATAGCAAGCAGCATGTCCTCTTTGTGCTCCCTGCCAAGTTCAATGGCATAATCCACGCTCTGTTCCTCCAAAATTGCACCTCTCTTTGACAGTGCCAAAAGCTCCTTCACAATCCGTGCCGCCCTGTCCGCATCCTCCCGCTCCCCGGATATCCGGACCGCACCGTCGCGATCCACAATGATCACGTTCAGATCGTTCTCAATTCTTTTGATATGGGAGTCAAACTCCCCAAACAGGTTTCGCATGTGCTCCACCGGCACATCAATACTGACTGTAAACGCGTCCATTCCCCGCCTTTCAAAACGGCAGCTATCAGTCCGTCTGCGCATTCTCCCCGGATTCCTCCACAGGCGGCGTAACGGTCGGCGTCAGTTTCACCGCCGATTCCTCAAGCTGCATATGGGCATGTAACACCCATTTTTTATCATTCTTTTTTATTGTAACATTTTTTTCTGCAATTTGTACCCCTTTTTCATTTAAAGTTGCGATAATTTTACGCCACCGTTCCTGCAGGATCGTCTTCATCTCCTCCTCCGTATGCATTTTCGGCACAATTTCGTACTCCTGCACCGTTCTTTTTCCGTAGTACAACGGCAGATACAGGTGGTCGAGAAGCTGTACCTGCGTCTTCTCCTCGCTCGTGTCGTAGAAAGCGTAGGGAACTTTCCGAACCCGGAAAGCGACTTCCCTCTCCCCCGATCCCACTACCGGGATTTCAATCATCTCCCCCGTATAGCATTTATCATTATAGGCGATCTCCTCCTCCAGAGAAAGGTTGCGCGCGTAGCTTATGGTAATGTCCGCATCCGCTTCCACATACTGGTACCGGCGCACCGTCGTATCTTCGTTGTAGACAGGAACCGCGCCGCTCACCAGCACATCTCCCTTCTGTACGGTGTCACCGCACGCCACCTGCGGCACCCCGCTTCGGGTGATGATATAAGTCACCACGCCCTCTTTTTCCGCAACCAGATCCATCCCTTTGTCGGTTTCCGCCTTATCCCGGTTATCGTAGACCGGCATCTCATTTTCCTTGATACGGATTAACAACGTCGTACCCCGAAGCTGTACCGACGTCCATGTGATCAGATCATAGTCCTCCCGGAGCGTCTGTTCCAGTTCCGCAATCTCCAGCTCGCTCTTTTTCATCGCCGTGTGCACGCCCTGCTCTTCCAGATAATCCATCAACACATCTTCCGTCAGGGCAAAGTTCCCCTCAATCCGAATATCCCAGATAAAACGGGAAGCAAGGCACCAGAAGAGAATACAGCCGCAGAGCCCCGCCACAAACAGCTTTCTTCTCCACATTTTTGACACAAAAAAAGGCAGGCCGTATTTGCCTGTTACAGCCGCCCTCGTTCCCGTTTTCTTTAAGAGCGGCTTCAAGGCAAAAAATCCCGCTATACTGATCCGCATCGTATGGTAGTCGCCGTGGTCCTCAATATCCCAGACGAGAACGTCGTGGTTGCCGCAGAGATTCAGAAGGCGCTCCACAGAATAGCCCCACACCTTAATGGCGACATACCCTCTCAAATACTGTATCCAATGAAGCATAGAACATCCCCTGCACGCGCGCTCAGATATACCGGAGCGCGTCGATCTTTCCGCTTATTTTCATGTCTTCATTGGTATAGTAATCGATGGACAGGCCGCTCCCCTCAAAACAAATCTTTGCATTCTTCCCCTGCAGCACAATAGACTCCGTCGTATATTCCAAAATTCCCTTATAATTTTCGATAAAAGCCTCACGGTTCCCCGTTATCGTGACAATAGCCGCCCCCAGCATGGTATCCTTCGGAAGCTTCAAAGACTCCACAATCAGTTCCTTCGACTTGGTAAACGGCGAAAATGTTTGACGTCTGTTCTCTCTTCTCATGTTACACTATATGTATCTTGATTCTGATTCATACCCAGAGAATACGAAGTATTCTCTCAATCGAGTGCTTGCACTCGATTTGTTATTTATGATATGGGGCTCCGTTTATGATCCGGAATGCCCGGTAAATCTGCTCCAACAAAACAACCCGCATCAATTGGTGCGGGAATGTCATGTCCGAAAAGCTGACCGCAAGGTCGGCACGTCGCTTTATAGAATTATGTAAACCAAGAGAACCGCCAATCACAAAGACGATATGACTGATGCCGTTTACGCCGAGTCTTTCAATCTCCCCGGCAAAGCCTTCCGAAGTGAATTTCCGCCCGTCGATCTCCAGCGTCACCACATAAGCGCTGTCCGGCAAAAGCTTTAGAATGCGCTCCCCTTCCTTTTCCAGAATCTGCTCCGTCTCCGTCCCGGAAGCGCCCTCCGGCGTTTTTTCGTCCGCAGTCTCCCGCATCTCCAGCTTACAGTAGCGCCCCAGCCTCTTCTCATACTCGGACACCGCCTCGCGGAAGAACTTCTCCTTCAATTTACCGACTGTTATCACCGTTATCTTCATACATTTCCTGATAATATCCGTCCACAAAATTATCCACAAACGCCTCGTCCAAGTTCATGAACTTGTCGTCTATGGCGGCGCGCATCTGTTCCGTGCGCCTGTAGTATCTCTCCTCCTCCGTCAGATCCGCAAGCGTCTCCCCCTCTTCCAAAATCGCCGCGTCTATGACGGTGCCGTCCAGATTTTCCTTACACCATCTGGCAATTTCCGAGCGCAGGGAGTTCTCCGATTTCGCTTTCACCGAAAGCAGTTTGGAATCCCGCATGGACACGAAACCGAACACAATAAAAAGGACAAACATCGCGCCCATAACGCCGCAGACAAGATACTTAGTAACGCCGGCATTCCTGTAAACCGGTATTACATTGAAGAAAATAAGCAATACCGCAATAAAACCGACGCTGCCGACCGCCAGAAGCGTGTACGCGGAAGAGCGGTTATTCTCCGCCTTTGCTTCGCTGCTTTGATATTGGGGCATAAACTCACCCTCCTTATCTTACGAATTGGAAATCCTGCACACAAAACATCCGTACGGTTCTATTTTATTATCCTTTGATACAAATTGCAACTATTTTAACAGCTCTCTGATGCCCTGATTCTTATTTTCCGACTTGTCTATGTCGAGACAAACGGAATGGTCGTCCACATAACGCCACACCGCGCACTCGCCGATGGCGCTCATATCCCGCCAAAGCGTAAATACACCCTCCTTTGCCACGCCGTCCCACTCCTGGATATTGCCGGTATAGTCCACGGTATCTGCATACATGTCCCCGTCATAGAGACCGTTCTTAAAAGAACCGACCACGTTCTGCAAAACCCTGCCCTGCGTGGGCGCAAGTTTGGAAATATCTACGTCGTAGTGCTCCGCCCCCTCGCCGTTTGGCAGATTTCCCGCCCATTCCCCGGAGTAGAGGTGGGACATATATATCCCCATGGCATTATTTTTATTTTTCTGGTTGATGTAAAACCGGAACCATGTGCCTTTGCCGTCTCTCGCCCCGTGGCTCCATTCCCCGAAATAGTAGCTGTTCTTTTCATAGATGGCAAGTCCTGTACCGTGCGGCTTCCCGTCGCTGTCCACATCGCCCTTGTAATAGTAGTCGCCGGTGCCCTCAAGCCCTTTGGAGAGTTTCACGTACCGTTTTAAATGCGCCAGATCCCAGATGGCGTCCTGCTTGTTCTCCGCAAAGTATGGGTACGCCTCCTTCAAAATAAATTCCTTTGTGTACGCCTCGTCGTTTTCATCCTCGATATCCACCACGATAGCGGTTTTCTCATTGTCCGCGGAAACCGCTTCTTCCTCTTCCTCCGGTTCTTCTTCCTCCTCCACTTTCTCCTCCGGCTCTTCGGACGCAGGCAGATCCGCCGCAGGTTTTTTCTCCTCCTCCGAGATAACCTGCTCCTCCATCTCCTGCTGTTGTTTCGCATAGTCCGTAATGGTCTGCTGGAGATCGCTGTCCTTCCCGTCCTGACGATTCTGCCGGCTGCTTACAACTACGGTGAGCAGAACGAGAATGAGAATCAGGAGAACGGCAATCACCGCGAGAAGTATCTTCGTCGTCACCGTTTTCTGCAGGATATTATCCTCTTCTTCCCCCTGCTCCTCCCACTTCTTATCATTGTCCGAATCAGTCAATTTCATAAATACCACACCTTTCTGTGTTTTGATTCCCATCATACAGGAAAGATATAAAGATTGTGTCATGCAAATCATTAAGAATTTCTTAGTAAAAAAATCTGCCCGTCACATTCCGACAGGCAGACCTGATTCACAGCCTTATTTGGAGAGATATTCGTCGATACCTTTCGCCGCCGCTTTGCCGGCTCCCATTGCCAAAATTACGGTAGCCGCGCCCGTTACCGCGTCGCCGCCCGCATAGACGCCCTCTTTCGTCGTTGCACCGAAATCCTCCTCGGCAACGATGCACTTATACTTATTGACCTCAAGTCCTTTTGTTGTGGAAGAGATCAGCGGATTCGGGGAAGTGCCAAGCGACATAATCACCGTGTCCACTTCCATCAGGAACTCGGACCCCTCGATCACCACGGGACGACGTCTGCCGGAAGCATCCGGCTCACCCAGCTCCATACGCACACACTTCATGCCGGACACCCAGCCGTTCTCGTCCGCAAGGATTTCCGTGGGATTGGTCAGAAGGTCGAAGATGATGCCCTCCTCCTTCGCGTGGTGCACCTCCTCCACACGGGCGGGAAGCTCTTCCTCGCTCCGGCGGTACACGATATGCACTTCCGCGCCGAGACGCAGCGCCGTTCTCGCAGCATCCATCGCCACGTTGCCGCCGCCCACGACTGCCACCTTCTTCCCGCGCATAATGGGCGTGTTGGAAGTCTCGTCAAATGCCTTCATCAAATTGCTTCTCGTCAGATACTCGTTGGCGGAGAACACACCGAGCGCCTGCTCCCCGGGAATGCCCATGAATTTCGGGAGACCCGCGCCGGAACCGATAAACACAGCGTCAAAGCCCTCGTCCTCCATCAGCTCGTCAATGGTAACGGATTTGCCGACTACCACGTTGGTCTCAATCTTCACACCGAGGCTCTTTACATTTTCGATTTCCTTCGCAACCACATCCTGCTTGGGCAGACGGAACTCCGGAATACCGTAAACAAGCACACCACCCGGCTCATGGAGCGCCTCAAAAATCGTCACCTCGTAGCCCATCTTTGCAAGATCCCCCGCGCAGGTTAAGCCCGCAGGACCGGAACCGATGACTGCCACCTTTTTGCCCTTCTTTTCAGCAGCCCCCTCGGGCTTCACGCCGTTTTCCCTCGCCCAGTCGGCGACGAAACGCTCCAGCTTGCCGATGGAGACAGGCTCGCCCTTGATGCCGCGGATACATTTGCCCTCGCACTGGCTCTCCTGCGGGCACACACGACCGCAGACAGCGGGCAGCGCCGAAGATTCGCTTATAATCTGATAAGCGGCGGCGATATCGCCCTCTTTGACCTTCTCTATAAAACCCGGAATGTTGATTGCCACGGGACATCCCTTGATGCACTGCGCGTTCTTGCAGTTGATGCATCGGGTCGCCTCGCACATTGCCTCCTCTTTATCATAACCGAGACATACTTCCTCGAAATTCGTCGCACGTACTTTCGAGTCCTGCTCACGCACGGGCACTTTTTTTAATACATCTGCTTCCATTAGTCGTTACCTCCACAGTTCCCGCACCCGCCATGATGCGTGTCTCCCTCTTTGGCTCTCAGGAAATCTCTTCCTTCCTTCGTCTTATACATTTGCTGGCGCTTCATCGCCTGATCAAAGTCTACCTTGTGTCCGTCGAACTCGGGACCGTCCACGCAGGCGAATTTCACTTCCCCGTCCACAGTCAGACGGCATGCGCCGCACATACCCGTGCCGTCCACCATGATCGGATTCATGCTGACAACAGTGGGCAGCTCATATTTCTTCGTGGTCAGACATACAAATTTCATCATAATCATGGGTCCTATCGCCACACATACGTCGTAAGATTTTCCTTCGGATTCAATCAGATCCTCGATCACCTTCGTCACCATGCCGCTTCTGCCATATGAACCGTCGTCCGTGGTGACATAGAGATTTCCGGCTACCGCCTTCATCTCCTCCTCCATAATGAGCAGATCCTTTGTCTTCGCGCCCACGATCACGTCCGCGTCAATCCCTCTCTCATGCAGCCATTTTACCTGCGGGTAAACGGGCGCCGTGCCGAGTCCCCCGGCAACAAAAAGAATCTTTTTCTCCTTAAGCGCCTGCATATCTTCATTCACAAACTCGGAAGGACAGCCAAGCGGTCCCACAAAGTCCTGAAAACTGTCTCCTGCTTTCAAGCTGCGCATCATCTCAGTAGCTGCGCCCACCACCTGAAAAACGATGGTGACGGTTCCCTTTTCCCTGTCATAGTCACAGATAGTCAGTGGGATACGCTCCCCCTCTGCATCCATTCTGACGATGACAAACTGTCCCGGCTGGCATGACTTCGCCACGCGGGGCGCTTCCACGTCCATGAGATAGATATTCGCCGCAAGTTCTTCTGCTTTTATAATCTTGTACATCTCAACGCTCCTTTTCCTTTTATCCGAACTATTCCATAATAGCGAAATTTAGCGATTTTTGCAAGAATAAATATTTGGCATCTACAGTTCAGCCAGCCCTTCATTGTTCTGATAAATCATGCTTGCATGAATTTAGCAGAGCAATGAAGGGCTGAGGGAACGCCCGTTCATGAGCAAAAGCAGCTGTGAAACAGCGGAGAAGCGCTGCAAGCGCGTTTTGCGAATGGACGTGGGCTGAACATTCAACTCTATAATACGTTTGCCATAAACTCCCCGTCCTCGTCATAGCCGAGCTGGGCTACGGTCCCGTTGTAGACCTGCACGAGAAAAACCTTGTCTGTACGGCTGAGCAGTCCCGTGCCGTCATCGTAATACTCGTTGATGGTATAATAATCTTCCTCCCCCACACGGAGCACGGAGCTGAACTGGTAGCTCAAGGTGCCGCTCTGTCTGGGATTTCTCCCCGACGAATCATTCAGATATCTGATTGCCACCAGTCGATTGACTAAATTGGTCACCGCCGTTTCCGTGGGGATGGCGCCCCGAAGCTTAAGCGTAAAGGTGCGCGTTGTCACCTCGCTGGCGATGCCCTCGCTGCTGATGTTCACGAACTTGAACAGGGTCTTCCCGAGGGGCATGGGAATCGGTCCCGTATAGGGCACACTGTCCGCAGTAGGCTCCGACTCGTCCGTTGTATAAAAAGTCTTACAGCCCTCCGCCGGCTCCACGGCAATCATCATCGCCTCCGTATACTCGCCGCTGTACAGTTCCACAACAGGCGCATTCGGCACGGCAAGATTGATCACGTAGGTCTTTGTGACGATATCGCTCTCAATGCCGTAATCATTTACAAAAAAGGCGCTGACCGTATATTCTCCCGTCTCCAGAAAGAGAGGTGACGTATAAATCTGGCTATCCTTATTAGGTTTTGATCCATCCATGGTATAGTAGATCGTTCCCGCCGTGTTGGAACTGAGTTTCAGCGGAATCACTTCCGCATAGCTTCCCTCCACATAGCTGAACTCCGGCTCCATGGCGAGATAACTCTGAAACATACTCACAATCCGCTCATTGTCACAGGCGCGCAGCAGTTCGTTGATCAGCCCGTATTCCTTCTGATTGGCATAGATGGTGACAATCTTGCTGTAAGCCTCCTCCACATCTTCCTCCGGATATCTGGGCACGGCATCCGCATCAATGATTTTCATGAGCGCCGACAGCGCATAATTGTCCATCTGTTGTAAGTAATAATAATCCGCCTCCAGAAACAGAATCCTTGCCTCCTCTGGATAATCCGCGTACGCCGCCTCCAGACAGGCAATCGCCTCGCTGTAAGCCCCCTTCCCCGCATATTCCGCCGCCTTATTGATCTGATAATCCACCGTATGGATATGGTAGGCATAGAGGGTATAAGAAATAAGCGCTGCAAGGAGAAGGATCGCAAAGGCAAGGATCACCTGCGGTTTCCGGCTTCTTTTGCCCGTCCCGGCAAGAATCCCATCTTCTTCCTCCGCATCCTCGTCGATATCCTCATCCTGCAGGGAGACAAGCGTGGAAAGCGTTTCCGTTATGCTGTTTTCTATTTCCGGTTCAAAATCCGGGACGATCTGAATCTCCTCCCCGCACTTGTCGCAGAGCAGATACCCGTCCGGCATTTCATGTCCGCAATGGGGACATTTCATAGGCAGTTCCCTTCTTTGCTATCGTTAACGTTCAGCTCACGCCGGCGCTCGATTTTTACATAGATACAGAATTTGCACAGTTATACATAAGCATGGCGATAGTCATGGGACCGACGCCGCCGGGCACAGGCGTGATCGCACTGCACACAGGCGCCACATCCTCGTAGTCCACGTCGCCGCACAGTTTATTGTTTTCATTACGGTGAATGCCCACATCGATCACCACCGCGCCTTCTTTCACATAATCCCTTGTTATCATCTTCGGCTTGCCCACCGCCACCACGAGAATGTCGGCGCGCCTCGTCACTTCCTTCAAGTCTCTTGTCCGGGAATGGCATACTGTCACCGTGCTGTTCTCCCGAAGCAGTAAAAGCGCCATGGGTTTCCCAACGATATTGCTTCTGCCGATCACCACGCACTCTTTTCCAGCGATCTCAATTCCCGAACGCTTCAACAGCTGGATAATCCCTGCCGGCGTGCAGGACACAAAACCCGGCTGTCCGATACAGAGCGCGCCCACGCTCTGGGGATGGAAACCGTCCACGTCCTTTTTCGGGTCAATGGCGCGGATCACAGCGTCCTCATCAATCTGTTTCGGCAGAGGAAGCTGCACGAGAATGCCGTTCACCTCTTCCTTGGCATTCAATTCCCGAATCAGGGAGAGAAGCTCCTCCTGTGTCGTATCCTCCGCAAGCTCATAGGCAAGGGACTCAATCCCCACATAGGTGCATGCCTTCTTTTTATTTCCTACATAGACGCTGGACGCGGGGTCATTCCCCACCTGTATCACCGCAAGGCACACTTTTTTCCCCTGCGCGGCGAGCGCTGCAACCTGTTCTTTCACCTCGTCCTTAATCTGCGCCGAAATCGCTTTTCCGTCAATTATCTGTGGCATATTTTCCTCCTTAAGGAGCACTTTGTGCGACGCGGCGACGCAAATCTCAAATTTGCGTCTGCCATCAAGGCAATTTGTGATGCTCCTTCGCAAATAGCCGTTCAAAAAATCAGCACATCAGTGGGATTTTTTGAACACATCATCCCTTTCTCTCAAAACAATCCTACAATCTTCCCGTCGTCGTCCACATCAATCCTGTATGCCGCCGGGTTTTTAGGCAGTCCCGGCATAGTCATCACGTCGCCCGTCAGCGCCACCACAAAGCCCGCGCCTGCCGATACGTAGACTTCCCGCACGTGCATCTCGAAACCGACAGGGCGTCCCAAAAGCTTCGGGTCGTCCGAGAGCGAATACTGCGTCTTCGCAATACAGACGGGCAGTCTCCCGAACCCTGCATTCTCCAGCTTTTCAAGCTGCTTTTTCGCCGCAGCCGTGTAGGTTACGCCGCCCGCGCCGTAAATCTCCGACGCTACCGTATGGATCTTTTCTGTCAGCGACAGTTCGTCCTCATAGAGCGGTTCAAAGAAGCTTCTCTTATGTTCCAGCGTGTCGAGCACCTGGCATGCAAGCGCCTCTCCACCTTCCCCGCCTTTCTCCCAGACTTCCGCAAGAGAGAACGCGCAGTCCCTGTCCTCACAGAACTTCTGCACATAGTCGATCTCTTCCTGTGTGTCCGAAGCGAAGGCATTCAGCGCAACCACAATTGGCACCCCGTATTTATGAATATTCGAGATATGCTTCTCCAAATTTACGATGCCTGCCTGCAGCGCTTTCATATCCTTTCTGGACAAGTCCTCCTTCGCCACGCCGCCGTTATATTTAAGCGCCCGTATGGTGGCAACAAGCACCACCGCGTCCGGCTTCAAATCCGCCATCCGGCACTTGATATCGAAGAATTTCTCCGCACCCAGATCCGCGCCGAAGCCCGCCTCCGTAATCACGTAATCCGCCATCTTAAGCGCGGTCTTCGTCGCCATCACGGAATTGCAGCCGTGGGCGATATTGGCGAAGGGACCGCCGTGCACGAGCGCAGGCGTGTGTTCCAGCGTCTGGATCAAATTCGGCTTCATGGCATCCTTTAAAAGCGCCGCCATGGCGCCAACTGCCTGCAGATCCTTCGCTGTCACAGGATCGCCGGAATAATCGTATGCCACGATGATCCGCGACAGACGATCCTTCAAATCCTTAAAATCCGATGCCAAACAGAGAATCGCCATGATCTCCGATGCCACGGTGATGATAAAGTGGTCCTCCCGCACCATACCGTTCGCCTTGCCGCCCATACCGATCACGATATTGCGAAGCGCCCGGTCGTTCATGTCGAGACACCGTTTCCACACGATCTGTCTGGGATCGATCCGTAGCAGATTTCCCTGCTGGATGTGATTGTCCAGCAGCGCCGCCAGCAGGTTGTTCGCGGCGGTAATCGCATGAAAATCACCCGTAAAGTGGAGATTCAAGTCCTCCATCGGCACGACTTGGGAATAACCGCCGCCCGCCGCACCGCCCTTGATACCGAAGCACGGTCCGAGAGAAGGCTCACGCAGGGCAATGACAGCCTTTTTCCCCAGTCTGGCAAAAGCCTGCCCAAGTCCCACGGTGATCGTAGTCTTCCCCTCCCCAGCCGGGGTGGGATTGATCGCCGTCACCAAAACCAGCCGCCCTTCCGGGTTCTTTTTGAGCTTCTCTATGTATTCTTCCGAAAGCTTCGCCTTATATTTGCCGTAAACCTCCAGTTCTTCCTGTTCGATACCGATTTGCCGCGCCACCTCCGTGATCGGGATCAGTTCCGCCGCCTGCGCGATTTCAATGTCAGTCTTCATAATTTCCTCCAAGAATCTGTTCAAACTCCGCCGCGCTCATCAAAATCTTACGCGGCTTGGTCCCCTCTTCCTCGCCTACAACCCCTGCGTCGCAGAGCTGATCCATAATGCGCGCCGCACGGTTAAATCCGATCTTAAACATACGTTGGAGCATACCGATGGAAGCCTTATCCTTCTCGATGATAAACCGCCCCGCCTCCGCAAAGTACTCGTCGTACTCTGAATCCGCGTCGCCGGCACCGCCAGGCGTCCCACCCGTTCCGGATTCAACGGCGATGTTGTTGATCTGCTCCTCCACAGCCTCGTCAGCCGCACTCTCCGGCGCATAGTCCTTCAAAAAATCCACCACGTTTGAAACCTCATCGTCGGAGACGAAAGGTCCCTGTATACGCGCCGGTTTCGGATAACCCTGCGGGTAAAAGAGCATATCACCCTTGCCGAGAAGCTTCTCCGCCCCCACCATATCCAGAATGGTGCGGGAATCCACGCCGCTTGACACCGCAAAGGCAACGCGGCTCGGCATATTCGCCTTGATCAAGCCCGTAATAACGTCTACAGAAGGGCGCTGTGTCGCTATGATGAGATGGATGCCGCATGCCCTCGCAAGCTGTGCCAGACGACAGATGGACTCCTCCACCTCCCCCGGCGACACCATCATCAGATCCGCCAGCTCGTCCACGATAATCAAAATCTGCGGCATCTTATCCGGCGCTTCGGGATCGCCCGACGATCGCATACTCTCCACTTTTTTATTATAACCCTTCAGATCCCTCACGTTGAGATCCGCAAACTTCTTATAGCGTTCCGTCATCTCGGCAACACCCCAGTGCAGCGCCGCAGCCGCTTTTTTCGGATCCGTCACCACGGGGATCAGCAAGTGCGGAATGCCGTTGTAAACGCTAAGTTCCACGACCTTTGGATCGATCATAATCATCTTCACGTCATCCGGGTGCGCCTTAAACAAAATACCCATGATGATCGTATTGATGCAGACGGATTTACCCGACCCGGTCGCGCCCGCGATCAGAAGATGGGGCATTTTCGCAATATCCGCAAGCACGGTCTTTCCGCCAATATCCTTACCGACAGCAAAGATCAGATTCGCAGGGAATTTGTCAAACTCCGGCGATTCCACGAGATCGCGGAAAGGCACCGCCGTATTTTCCTTGTTCGGCACCTCGATGCCCACCGCCGCTTTCCCGGGAATGGGCGCCTCGATACGAATGTCTGTGGCGGCAAGATTCAGCTTGATATCGTCGGCAAGCCCGACAATCTTGCTGACCTTGACGCCCTGCTCCGGCTGCAGCTCGTAGCGGGTAACGGAAGGTCCCCTGCTGTACTGCGTGACACTCACCTTCACGCCAAAATTGCCGAGAATCTGTTCCAGACGTTCCGCCGTCTCCTTCAGCTCCCTGTCGGAATCCGAGCCCTTCTTTGTCTTTCGCGGCGCGAGAAGATCCAGAGACGGGAAGCGGTAACGGTCCTTCCCACTCTTTCCGGAGAAAACTGCCGCCTCTCCCGACTGTTTTGCCGGACGGCTCACCGCTGCCGGGCGTGTCCTGCCGCTTGAAACTGCCATCTGGTTGCCCGTCATGGGCTGATAGGAGTCCATCGGTTTTTTCGGATGTACCGGCTCAGTTTCTATCTCCTGCTCAGGCTCCTCCTCGCTGACGCGGATCTCGTCAAGCTCGTCCGACTCCTGTTCTATGTAATGGTAAGAATGCTGTTCCCGCGCTCTTACCGGCGTCTGTTCTTCCATCTCCTCATCGTCATAATTTAGCGTGATCTCATGGATATCATCCCGCACCTTCTCTACAGCCGCTTTTTCCGGTTCTCTGCCAAGCGCCGTATCTAACATGACACCGGACACTTTCTTGTCCATGCGCAGGAGCTTTTCATTTTCCAGTTCTTCCTCCCGCTGTCTGCGCTCCTTCGCCTCGCGCTCCCGTCTCTCCGACTGCTCCTCACGGCGCTTCGCCGCCCGCTCCCTGCGGTAAGCCGCATCCTCTCTGGATCGCTCGTACACCTTTCGCCCGCCTGCCGCCACACCGCCGATAAAGGACTTCTCCGTGACGATCACCAGACAAATAATGCCGAGCACCAGAATCAACAGTACCGTTCCAACCGTGCCAAGAAACTTGCATGACAGATAGGCGAGCGATCCTGCAAGAATGCCGCCGCCCTTATGTCCCTCGCTGCAGCGGGCATAAATGTCCGCGATCTGGTAACTTTCCGCCTCCGCGGGATTCGTGCTGAAAAACTCAAACGCCATCCCCAGAAGAAGGACAAAAACAATACCCGCCGCCAGTTTTCTCGTGGCAATATGATTCCCCACGTTTAACATACCGAAAGCGATCATCAAAAAGATAATGACCGGCGCCACATAAGCAAGCAGTCCGAAAACGCCGAACATGATACTGCTCACCACATCGCCGAACTTACCGACGACGCCAAAATTACACAAAAATAAAATAAGGGCGAGAGCCGCCAGCACAATCAGCAGAATTTCATTTCTGACTGCCGGGTCCATAGGCGCATCCTGCCTCGCGCTCCGGGACTTTGCCCTGGAAGACGCCGCCCCCGCCCTGCTTCTGTCCGTATTCTTTTTCTTCGCGGATGACCCTCTCGTACCCTGAGCCGCCATAACTGCCTCCAACATGATTCTATAAATTCATAAAACCCAAAATACCGATTCTAGTATAGCATCTTCCCTTTGGCTTGTCATCCCTTATTTTGTATCTGTCCTTTTCTTTTCTACCATATCATGAAGTTTTCCGATGGCATTGCTGATGCCGCCCACTTCGCAGATGATGCCCTCCTCAACCGCTTCTCTCCCCACAAGAACAGTCCCAACATCCTTTGTCAGCATCCCCGTCTCCATCATCAGCTCCTCTAAACGAGGCTTCGGAATTTTACAGTGCTCGCAGACAAACCCGGTGATGCGGTTCTGTATCTGCTTGAAATAATCGAAAGTCTGCTGGACGCCAATCACCATGCCGCTCAGGCGCACCGGGTGGATCACCATGGTTCCCGTCGGTACGATATAGGAATAATCGGTACTCACCGCAATCGGCACGCCGATAGAGTGGCTTCCGCCAAGCACAAGGGAAACCGTCGGCTTGCTTAAGGACGCAATCATCTCCGCAATGGCAAGCCCCGCCTCCACGTCGCCGCCCATAGTATTTAGAAGAATCAGCACCCCGTCCACCTCTCCGCTGTCCTCGATCGCCGCAAGCTGGGGAAGAATATGCTCATATTTGGTCGTCTTCGCATTGCTGCTTAAGTTGTCGTGCCCCTCAATTTCCCCGATGATTGTGAGCAGATGGATTTTGTGGTGCAGCGCGTTCTCATCAAGCGTCACCTGCCCTACCTTCTCAATTCGTTCATCTTTCTGCTTCTCGTTCTCCCGCTTTTTCTCCTTCTCGTTTTCGTCCTTGTTCCGGGCATTTTTATTTTTCGTGTCCTTATTGTTTCCCATGCATGTGCTCCTTTCCTCTGACTCTGCTTATACGCGCATAAGCAGACTCGAGATACTACGTATCTCTCGTTCGCGTTGCTCACCGTAAACCGTCATAGACAGTCTTGTATGCAAGCATACATCCTGTCTCTGCCGTTTTCCGTCTCTGCTTATGCGCGCAAAAAGAGAGAGCCTGTTTGACTCTCTCTTAGTATGACGCATATATGAAATAATATAAGTTACGCGATAAAACTGTTCAAAATGATCTCAAAAATCGAAATCATCCCCCGCGGCAACTTCCAACTGATAGTGCATATCCGCCTCAGCCACCTCAAAATCGTAATCCATTTCCCGCTTCACATGCTTTTTCGGAAGCGGCAGGGGATTCTCGATAAAACGCGGTTTCTCCGCCGGTGCCGCCGCTGCAGGTTCCGCCGGAACGGATGCCGCCACCGGCTCTGCCGCCGCAGGAATGGGCTCTACCGCCGCGTTGATTTCCTCAATCTTCTCCTGCAAAACTTCCACCTGTCCGCCAAACACCGCATTCTTCAAACCAAGCGCCGCCATCACACTCCATAAAAACAGCGCCACGCCGCCAAACCCTACAATGCTGAAATCAAACATGAAAACCGGCGTCACAAAAATACAGGGCAGCAGCCACAAAGAAAAATCCTGTTCGCGTCTTACCCTTATAAACTCAAAGCCCAAAAAAGAGGCAAAGAGAAAAAGAACGGCAAAAAAGAGATACGCATTCCCGATCACACTGAATGTCCTCGCCCCCATTCCCCAAGACAAATAGGGCGAGCGCCAAGACATCCACCCCTGACGAAACCCGATGCCGCTCACAGAAGCGTCAATCCCAATCGCGCTCAAGAATCCCGCAGCGCTGCCCGCCAATATCAGAAGCATACTTCCGATCATACGTTTTCGGCTGCCGCCTTCGCCCATTTTTCCCGTAAAAAATCCCGGCAGGAACAGGAAGAGAATCGCCATGCCGCAGTCCAGATAGCAAAAAACGCCTAAAACAACGCCAAGAAACACCGCTCCCGGCAGACCGCCGAAACCGCCCTTCCCGGAAAGCGCCGCCTTCAAAAAAACGAACAAAAGACAAAGCCCTGCGGCAAGAACCGCAAGCAGCATGCATTCCGGATCGATCAGATATATTTTACGGATAAACGCGTCGGAAAACGACAACAATAAAAGCACTGTACACGCCGCAAATCTGCCCGCCGCTTTTCTCACCGCAAGATAGATAAGCAGAAGGGTCAGCATCTGCAAAAAAATCTGGAACAGCATCGCCGCCATCATACTGTTTCCCAGAAAAGAAAAGACTACCCGGAGGCAGCGCACGAACAGATCGCTCAACCCGTGCGCAAGAGCCGGACTGTCCGCTCCCGCCCTCACAACCGCCATTTCATAATATTCTCCCGGCTCGAAGGAGGGCGACGCCTCATAGATCGATGCCATGAGAAGTCCCTCCTTCAATCTTACGATAAGACCGAATACAAAGGACACGGAAACTGCGAGGGACTCTGTCATAGCCGAAGTATGGGCTGAAACATGATATTTCTTCCGCATCGCCAAAGATATCTGGCGAATCCCCGGATACAGACATAAAAGCAACGGAAAAGGCAGAAATGTGCCAAGCTTTGCAAGAGACGTTCCCACATAGAACACATAGATATGTTTCCCTACATAGGATAAAAGCATCACGCAAAGCCCCGCGTAAATCGCCCATAGCACATAATCAAACCAAGTTTTCCGATAAGTCATAGTGTTATCCTTCTCTTATAAAGCGGAGATCGCCTGCGCAAGATCCGCAATAATATCGTCGATATGCTCGAGCCCGACAGAAAGCCGGATCAGATCGGGCGCCACCCCCGCCTCTCTTAACTGCTCGTCATTCATCTGCCTGTGCGTATGGCTCGCCGGGTGCAGGACGCTTGTCCTCGCGTCCGCCACATGGGTCACGATCGCCGCCAGTTCCAGACGATCCATCATTTTCGCGGCTGCTTCCCTGCCTCCCTTCAAACCGAAGGAAATGACGCCGCAAGTGCCCTTCGGCATATATTTCTGCGCCAGTTCGTAATATTTATTGCCCGGAAGTCCCGGATAATTCACCCACGCCACCTTATCATGGTTTTCCAAAAACTCTGCGCATTTCAGTGCGTTATAGCAGTGTCTCTCCATGCGCAGGGGAAGTGTTTCCAACCCAACATTCAACAAAAACGCATTCTGGGGAGACTGGATGGACCCGAGATCGCGCATCAACTGGCTCGTCGCCTTTGTGATATAAGCCGCCTTGCCGAATTTCTCCGTATAAACAATACCGTGATAAGACTCGTCCGGCGTGCACAGCCCGGGAAACTTCTCCGGATGCGCCGTCCAGTCAAAATTGCCGGAATCCACGATACAGCCGCCCACCGACATAGCATGCCCGTCCATGTATTTCGTGGTGGAATGAGTCACGATATCCGCACCCCACTGAAACGGGTTACAGTTGATCGGCGTGGCAAAGGTATTGTCCACAATGAGCGGCACCTGATGGGCATGCGCCAACGCCGCAAACTTCTCTATGTCAAGAACTACCAGCGCGGGATTCGCAATGGTTTCCGCAAACACACACTTCGTATTTTCCCGAAACGCTTTCTCCAGTTCCTCCGCCGGCGCATCAGGATCTACCACCGTGCACTCGATTCCCATCTTCTTCATGGTGCAGGTGATCAGGTTAAAACTGCCGCCGTAAACCGTGGAACTCATCACCACATGGTCGCCCGCCTCGCAGATGTTAAAGACGGCATAATAGTTCGCCGCCTGTCCGGAAGATGTGAGCATAGCCGCCACACCGCCCTCCAACTCACATATTTTCTGCGCCACACAGTCGTTCGTCGGATTCTGCAGCCGGGAATAAAAATACCCGCTCTCTTCCAGATCAAAAAGCCGCCCCATGTGCTCGGAACTCTCATACTTAAAAGTCGTGCTCTGGTAGATCGGAAGCACCCGCGCCTCCCCGTTCTTCGGCTTCCACCCCGACTGTATGCAGATTGTCTCTTTCTTCATCGCATTCTCTCCTACTCATCCCAATTGTGGTATACCGCCTGCACGTCGTCGTCATCCTCCAAAAGATCCAGCGTCTTCTGCAGGTTCTTGATCGCGCCTTCGTCGGTCAGCTCCACCCATGTCTGCGGAATCATCGTCACCTCGGAGGAGATGGGCATTACCCCCGCCTCCTTGAGCGCCGCGTCCACCTCGCTCCACTGATCCGGGTCGGTATAAACCTCGTAGCTGTCCTCCTCCTCGGAGAAATCCTCCGCACCGGCGTCAAGCGCGGTCATCATCAGATCGTCCGCGTCCATTTCACACACTTCCTTGTCAATGATGATAAGACCCTTTTTGTCGAACATAAAGGAAACGCAGCCCTGTGTGCCGATGCTGCCGTTACCTTTGGTAAACGCGCTCCTCACATTGGCGGCTGTCCGGTTGGTATTGTCCGTCAGGGCGTCAACGATGATAGCAACGCCGTTTGGACCGTAGCCCTCGTACGTGACATACTTATAATCCACGTTTCCGCCTTCTCCTGCCGCCTTTTTGATGCCCCTGTCAATGGTATCGTTAGGCATATTGTTCGCCTTCGCCTTGGCGATGACCTGCGCCAGTTTAAAGTTATTCGCCGGATCCGGACCGCCCTCCTTCACCGCCACCGCAATTTCCCTGCCTATTATGGTGAAAATCTTACCCTTCGCCGCATCGTTCTTTTCTTTCTTGTGTTTGATATTTGCAAATTTTGAATGTCCTGACATCTCTCTCCATCCTTTCTTTATGCTTCTGTCTCTTCTTTATTCTTCTTTGCGGACACACTCTGTATCATATGATCCTTCACTTCCATGATACGGAACGTGTAACCTTCGTAGGTGAACTCGAAGTCCTCCCCCTCCTCGGGAATCCGTTCCAGTCTCGATATCACAAAGCCGTTCACCGTGTCGAAGGGTTCGTCCTCAAAGGAAATCTGCAGTTTTTCCTCCAGCTCCTCCAAGGGCATCATGCCCTGAATCACATAGTGATCCGTTCCGCTCTCTCTGATATAGGTGGCATCCTCGTCATACTCATCCTGAATATTGCCGACGATCTCCTCCAGAATATCCTCCAGCGCCACCAGCCCTGCCGTCTGCCCGTACTCGTCGATGACAATGACCATCTGGATCTTCTCTTTCTGCATCACTTGAAAGAGATCGTTGATCTTACGTTTCTCCGTGATAAAACGCGGTTCGCGCAAAAGCCCCTTGATCTTCCCTATAGGACGGTTACGCATCTTTTCATTCATCTGCATCCGCATCACATCCTTCAAATGCAGAATACCGATGATGTGGTCTATGGTTTCGTCGTAGACGGGAAAGCGGCTGTTGTGCGCCTCCACGATAAAAGCCGCCGCCTCCTGCAGCGTCATGGTGCAGTCTATGGCGATTAGATTGTTGCGGTTGATCATAATATCCTTGGCTTCCTTGTCGCCGTACTCAAAGATATTCGTGATCATCTCCGCCTCGCTGGCATGGAGAATGCCCTGCTCGTGTCCCACGCTCACCATGGAAAGTATTTCTTCCTCGGTCACATCCTCGCGATCGTCCGCGTCACGTACGCCAAACAGGTGCAGAACCATCTTTGAAGTGACAAAAATCAGACTGCTGAAGGGCGATACAATCCGCACATAGTAATAAAAAGGCGTAACCAGCGCGTGCAGCCATTTATCCGGATGCTTCGCCGCCGCTTTCTTCGGCACCATAACACCGATTGTCATAATTATGTACAGCAGAAAAACCGTCACAATAAAAGGAACTGCAATCGCCAGCGCATGCACCTGCCACCCGGCAAGCGCGCCGAACCGGACGCGCACCTGATCCGATACAAGAAAAGAAAAATAGTTGTTCAGCCGATACAGGATAAACGCCCCTAACAGCAGATTGATGGTCACCACGCCGAGCTGCGTCGCGGTAGCATAAGCCGCATGCTGCTCCATTATGTAGGACATTCTTTCCTGCTTCTTTTTCTGTTTCGCCGTCTGTTCTTCGGGTTCATCCCCGCCTGTGCCGCCGTCCTCTCTCTCCGTTCCCCTGCGGTTCTGCATTGCCGTGCTGAAACCGTAAAAAGCCATCTCCAGAATGAGCATGAGCACAAACCACAGGATGCTGTTACTGCCCGAGCCGCCGTCTTCCATAATGTTTATTTGTTTCCTCCTCTTAGTACATGATATACGGATTCATGCCAACCCATGCAGGCATGGCAGCATGAATCTTCGACCTTGATATCATATCAATTATTATCCTGCGTGTCAAATCCCCCGTCCGAACAGTTCCGTTCTTTCACGACTGTTCCGATCTTATGTACTTGTACCCAGTTCCAGACTGATCATCAAGCCATGGTTCACCGCCTGCATGATATCCGAATCCAGATGACATACCCTGTCCTTCAGCCGCTGCTTATCTATGGTGCGCAGCTGCTCTAAAAGAATTACGGAGTCCTTCACCATATCGTACTTTCCCGCGCTCAATTCTATGTGGGTGGGAAGCTTCGCCTTGTTCATCTTCGATGTGATCGCCGCACAGATCACCGTGGGACTGTGTCTGTTTCCCACGTCGTTTTGTATGATGAGCACAGGACGCACGCCGCCCTGTTCCGAGCCCACTACCGGACGCAGATCCGCATAATAAATATCTCCTCTTCTCATTACCTTACACTTCCTTTGACATTTCGCTGCTCTCGCTGTTTTCCAGTTACCAGCAATAGTATTGCCGTCTTTTTCGGTCGTATACAGGATAATGATTGGTTTTCACGTGCGCTCCCTACAGGTTCTCCCCGTAATAGTCCTTTGTACAGACAATCTCCCCGTCCTTTAAATAGACGCGCGGAATCCGTTTCCCGAGATCGCATGCCAGCTCATAGTTAAACCTGCCGGAAAGTTCTCCAAGCTCCTCCATAGTAATTACCTCCCCGCCGTCCGCGCCGATCAGGGTTACTTCGTCGTTCTCCAATGCGTCCGGAATATCCGTCACATCCACCATGAACTGATCCATACAGATCCTGCCGAGAATGGGCGCGCGCTTTCCACGGATCAGCACGCTTCCCTTACCTGAAAGCCCTCTCGGATAGCCGTCCCCGTACCCGACAGGCACGGTGGCAATCCGCATCCGCTCCTTTGCCACAAAAGCGCCCCCGTAGCTGACGGGCGTTCCCGCCTCGATTTCCTTCACATAAACCAGCCTGCTTTTCAGGGAGAGAACGGGGCGCAGGGCAAGTATATCCCTAGTCACTTCCCCGGAGGGAGAAAGACCGTACAGTGTAATGCCCGCACGCACGAGCGAGAGATTCGCCTGCGGCAGGGTGAGAATGCCCGCGCTGTTGGAACAGTGTTTCAAGGGAATCGCTCTGCCCATCCGGCGCTCCGCCTCCTGTACAAACGCCGTAAACGCGGAAAGCTGTGAAAGCGCCGCTGTCTGATCTCTCTCGTCCGCCCTTGCAAAATGGGTAAATATCCCCTCCACCTCAATATGTGCCAGACCAGCAGTCCACTCCATAAACGCAAGCCCCTCCGCATCCGGTCTGATACCAATCCGCGACATACCTGTGTCCACCTTCACATGAACAAGCGCCTTTTTCCCCAGCCTCTCAGCGCAGGCGTTCAAAGCCTCCAGCGCATCCCTTCTGAAAACGGCGGGACGGATCTCCTGCAAGACCAATTCCTCATAACTGTAGGGAAAGGTATAGCCCAGAATCAATATCGGCTTTATAAGCCCGGCGCGCCGCAGGATAAACGCTTCCTCCGCCGTCGCAGTGGCATAGCCGAACACATAGGGGAGTTTTTCCAATTCCCTGCCGATTGGCACAGCGCCGTGACCGTAGCCGTCCGTCTTGATCACGCCAATCATCTTTGTCTGCGGTGAGATTGCCCCGTGCATCCGCTCCATATTATAAAGGATCGCCGAAAGGTCTACCGCCGCATATACTCTCTGATAATTCTCCAACATATTTTTCTCCTGCGATTATTATATTCAAAACTCACAAAAACGCCAAAGCCTTGAGACTTCGGCGTCTATGTATTCGCAGCAGTTTAACCCCCGGCTTCTTCGCTTTTCTCCGTCTGCCCGGCATGTTCTGCTTTCTCCGGCTCTTCCGCCTGTTTTTCCTGCCCCTCGGACTGTTTATCCGGGCTCGCTGTCTGCGCGGCAGTGCCCTTCCTGCGGTATTTTTCCTCCGGGTCGTACTGCATATCAAAAAGCTCGATCACCTCCGCGCCGAATATATCATGCATATACGCATAGAGCTTGTTGTTGACCGCCTCTTTTTCCTGCTTGCGCACTACCTTTTTCTTGAGTTCCCGTCTGATGCCGCTGATCCACTCCTCGATCTCCGAAAGCTCTTTCGTATTCTGCTGGAGTTTCCGATAACACACGTCCATCGTAATCAGCATGAGCTGGTTGTTGAGCTGGTTGATCTGTCTTGGCAGTTCTACCAGTTCCTCCTCATAGGCATCCATCTTTTCATTGCACTCCTCAATGAGACGCTTATGGTCCGACATGTCCTTATCCTGCTTCTTGGTTGGGTGCTCACCCATTGCGTCGGCAAGTATCACAACCTCATCCATCAGCTTTTTCTTCAGTTTTTTCAGCTCCTTGGATTCTGAGTTCAGCTTTGCCTGCCGCTTTAACATGTCGTTTAAGTTCTTTTCCATCCCCTTTAGCTCAGGAGTAAACTCTGACTGTGTAAAGAGCCTGTGCCACTTATTGTCAAGCGTCAATATGGGGATTTTTTTCCCCACAAGCGCCGGTTTGAATACATCATCCGCTCTGGACATTGCCACCACACCTTTCTGCATCGTTGGTATTTCGTCCCTTCCTCATGCCTCCTCCACTGAGGAAAGGTTATAGGACAGCTTCATCAGACTGTCCGACAGATGCACATTCTCCACTTGAATATGCCCGGGAAGCCGCAGATCCACATGGGCAAAATTCCATATGCCCTTGATCCCGCAGTCGGCAAGCCGTTCCGCCACCTCCACAGCCGAAGCCTTCGGGATGGTAAGCACCGCAATATCAATATTATGTTCCCGAATAAAGGCATCCATCTCATCCATCGGACGCACCGTAATCCCGTGAATCTCTTTTCCGCACACCTTCGGATCACAGTCGAATATCCCCTGAAACAGAAAACCGCGCCGTTCAAAATTTGAATAATTGACCAGCGCCTGTCCCAAATTGCCGGCGCCAACAATAATCAGCCTGTACTCCCTGTTTAAGCCCAGTATCTTTCCGATCTCGTCATAGAGATAACCGACATTGTAGCCGTATCCCTGTTGTCCGAAACCGCCGAAGGTATTCAAATCCTGTCTGATCTGCGAAGCCGTCACCTGCATGATATCGGAAAGCTCTTGGGAGGAAACCCTCTCGATCCCCTCGTCCCGCAGTTCTCCCAGATAACGCAGATATCTCGGCAGACGGCTGACAACAGCCTGTGAAATTTCCTTTTCTTCCACAACCGTACCCTCCGTTTTATTCTTCTATCATCTTACGCTTACGTTAATTTTTTGTCAATTGAATCATGCGCCATTGCTCAGCGCTGCGCACATTCCTTACCTTGATTCATTTAGAAGATTGACAGGCACCTCCTCGGTCTGTAAACTGTACAGTGTATGTAAATTAAGAAAGGTCATGGTAAATGTAAGATGATTTTATCCGTCAGCAACATTCATAAATCTTTTAACGAAGTTCCCATACTGAAAAATGTATCGTTCCATATAGAAGACAATGAGAAAGCCGCGATCGTAGGCATAAACGGCGCGGGAAAGACCACGCTTCTGCGCATCATCATGGGTGAGCTTTCCGCGGACGAAGGGCTTGTGACCTTTGCCAAGGACAAAACCGTCGGCTACCTCTCCCAGCACGAAGCTGTCTCCGGAGAAAACTCCATCTATCAGGAGCTCCTCTCCGTCAAACAGGATATCCTCGATATGGAGCTGCAGATGCACACGATGGAGCTGCAGATGAAGACCGCGTCCGGCGACTCCTTATCTAAACTGATGGACAGCTACTCTGTGCTCACTCACGCATATGAAACCGGGGGCGGTTACACCTATAAGAGCGAGATTGTGGGTGTATTAAAGGGACTCGGCTTTGCGGAGGAGGAATTTGACAAATCTGTCTCCACCCTGTCCGGCGGACAGAAAACCCGGGTTGCGCTCGGCAAGCTTCTGCTGCTTAAACCAAATCTGATCATTCTGGACGAGCCGACAAACCATCTGGACCTGCAGTCCATTGCATGGCTGGAAACCTACCTTCTGAACTACAAAGGCGCGGTGATTATCGTCTCCCACGACCGTTATTTCCTCGACCGAATCGCCGGCAAAGTCATTGAGCTGGACAATACAAAGGCGACCGTATTTTCCGGCAATTACTCCGCCTATGCCGCCGGAAAGGAAATGCTGCGCGCCGCCGCCTTCAACGCGTACATGAAACAACAGCAGGAAATTAAACATCAGGAGGCAGTCATTGAAAAACTGAAATCTTTCAATCGGGAAAAGTCAATCAAACGCGCAGAGAGCCGTGAAAAGATGCTGCAAAAGATAGAAGTTTTGGAAAAGCCGACAGAAGTTCGGGCGGATATGCATTTGACGCTGGAGCCGAAATTCCAGAGTGGCAACGACGTGCTGCAGGTGGAAGGGCTTTCCAAGGCGTTCGGTCCCCTCTCCCTCTTCGATAACCTGTCCTTTGATCTGAAAAAGGGGGAACATGTGGCGATCATCGGAGACAACGGCACTGGAAAAACGACCATCTTGAAAATCATCAACGAACTTCTGCCGCCCGACCGGGGAACGATCCGCCTCGGCACGAATGTGGCGATCGGCTACTACGATCAGGAGCACCATGTGCTCCATCCGGAGAAGACGCTGTTCGAGGAAATATCGGACGACTACCCGACCTTAAACAACACGGAAATCCGGAACACGCTTGCCGCCTTTCTCTTTACCGGGGAAGACGTCTTTAAGACCATAAAAACCTTGAGCGGCGGGGAACGCGGCAGACTTTCCCTTGCAAAGCTCATGCTCTCCGAGGCAAATTTCCTGATTCTGGACGAGCCGACGAACCATCTGGACATTATGTCCAAGGAGATTCTCGAGGATGCTCTCTGCGCCTACACGGGGACAGTGCTCTACGTCTCCCATGACCGCTATTTCATCAACAGGACCGCCCACCGGATTCTCGATTTAAACCGTCGGACGCTGACAAACTACCTCGGTAACTACGACTACTATTTAGAGAAGAAGGAGGAACAGATCGCCAAGATTGACGCTGTCCTTACGGGAGCCCAGCCGGGAAAAACAACCAGAACGGTTGATGCGCCATCCGGGGCAAAACAGGACTGGAAGGCGAAAAAGGAACAGCAGGCAGTGCAGCGCAAACGGGAGAACGACCTAAAAAAATGTGAGGAACAAATCGAAGCACTGGAAACACGCAATGAGGAAATTGATACGCTTATGGCTTCGCCAGAGGTCTGTACGGATGTGGCGAGACTGCAGGAACTGAATCGAGAGAAGGAGGGGAATGAAACGGAGCTTGCGAGGTTGTATGAGAAATGGGAGGAATTGTCGCTGGAAGAATAAGAAAACAACGAAACCTAAAAAACGACAGTGCGGAACATCTCTGAATCGCACTGTCATTTCATATATCTATAAGGTATCTAAAGTTTTTCGGATTTCCTTGATAAAATTCTCACTGTTTAAGACGGTGACATCTTTTAAGGAAGTAATCAGCGCCAAATCTTTCGTCATCCTGCCGCTCTCGATGGTGGTGAGCGTCGCCTTTTCCAGTTTATCCGCAAATACCATGAGCTCCTTGTTGCCGTCCAGCTCGCCGCGTTTTCTAAGGGCGCCGGTCCATGCGAAGATGGTTGCGACGGAGTTGGTGGAAGTCTCCTCCCCAGCCAGATGCTTATAATAATGTCTCTGCACCGTGCCGTGTGCCGCTTCATACTCGTAAACGCCGTCGGGGGATACGAGTACCGAGGTCATCATGGCAAGAGAACCGAAGGCGGAGGATACCATATCGCTCATCACGTCACCGTCATAGTTCTTACAAGCCCAGATAAAACCGCCTTTTGCCTTCATCACGCGCGCCACCGCGTCGTCGATCAGGGTGTAGAAATATTCAATGCCTGCGCTCTCAAACTTCTCTTTGTACTCTGCATCGTAAATCTCCTGAAAAATATCCTTAAAGTTGTGGTCATACTTTTTGGATATCGTGTCTTTCGTGGCAAACCAGAGATCCTGCTTGATATCCAATGCGTAGTTAAAACATGCTTTCGCAAAGCTTGCAATGGACTTGTCGGTGTTATGGATTCCCTGCAGGATGCCGGGACCTGTAAACTCGTGGATGGTCTCCCTGATCTCCGTGCCGTCCGCAGCGGTAAACACGAGTTCCGCTTTTCCCGCACCGGGCACTTTAATCTCTGTATTTTTATAAACATCCCCATAGGCATGTCTCGCCAGCGTGATAGGCTTTTCCCAGTTCTTCACGCAGGGCTCGATGCCCTTCACGATAATCGGCGCGCGAAATACCGTGCCGTCAAGAGCGGCTCGGATCGTGCCGTTGGGGCTCTTCCACATCTCTTTTAGATTGTACTCCGTCATTCTCGCCGCGTTCGGCGTGATGGTGGCGCATTTTACAGCCACGCCGTATTTTTTCGTCGCTTCCGCAGAGTCGATCGTCACCTGATCACTCGTCTCATTGCGGTATTCCAGTCCGAGATCGTAATATTCCGTCTTAAGGTCAATATACGGCAATAACAGCTCATCCTTAATCATCTTCCAGAGGATTCTTGTCATCTCGTCCCCGTCCATCTCCACCAGAGGCGTCGTCATCTTAATTTTTTCCATGAATTTTTGTCACCTTTCTCTTATTTATTTTCTTCGTCGTCTTCGCCCGTGTTTTCCCCGTAAATCTCTTTCAGACCGTTTTTCACCATATTGTCGTAGGCGTTGATCATATGCTGGTTTGCGAGCTTTTCCGCAAGCTCAGCGTCCCCCGCCTTGATCGCCTCCATAATCTGCCTGTGCTCGTCGTTGGAAGCTCGTCCCCTCGTGTTGGTAGCGAGCGTCTTTTGCCTGACGCGCAGCACATAGCGGTGAAAATCCCGCAGCGTGTGCTCCAGCAGTTTAGAGTCGCACGCCTCATAGAGAATGTCGTGAAAACGATTGTCCAGCTCCGCGATCTGATCCAGATGCCCCTTCTCCTCGTGGAAGTCCGCCAGATAGATGTTTTCCTCCATCTCCTCCATCTGCTCCTTTGAAATCTTTTCCGTTGCCAAACGAGCACACAGCCCTTCCAGCAGGGAACGGATCATATAAATGTCCTTCACGTCCTTCGCAGTGATTCCCGTCACGTAAGCGCCCTTATTGGGAACAATCCGGATCAACCCTTCCAGTTCCAGCTGCCGGAACGCCTCCCTGACCGGGGTACGGCTCACGCCAAGCTCCTCCCCGATCGCCACTTCCTTCAATTCTTCGTGCTCCTTGTACTTGCCGCTCAAGATATCCTCCCGCAGCTTCTGGAACACACGCCCACGCAGAGAATACTTGTCGTTTGCATCATACTTCTTATCATAGTTCGTCATTTCAATTCCTCACTTCTGCACCGCATTTTTTCTGTCGATTGACGGTGCATAAACAAGACTGTGCGGCATAAGCAAACACAGCTCCCGTTATCCCCTTACCCCGTATAATTGTATACAATATACCTTGCCATGTCAATAATATCTGCATAAATTTTCTATATCAAGCATCCCCCATCCCTGCCTGCTCCACTCCACGCCCAGATCCCTTGCCGTGTAAATCATCTGTCGCTTTACCTGTGTGTTATTGCAGAACGGGTACTTCTGCAGATAGAGCGCAGCCGCGCCCGAAACAATGGGCGTCGCCATGGAAGTGCCGCTTTTCTTCGTGTAGGAATCGCGGTACACACCCCTTCTGTCCCGGCGCCAGTTTAAGTTGCAGGAAACAATATCCGTGCCCGGCGCCACCAGATCCGGTTTTCTGTAAGGCAGATCTTCCCGCCCTCTGCCGGAATAATTTTCGCAGAGATCCCTTCTCGCTCCAAAATACCCGCCCTCGTGACAACCCACGGTGATGACTCTGCGGCTCTCCCCCAGCGGAGAGAGCGTCCCCTCTCCCGGTCCCTTGTTTCCGGCGGCACAGACTACCACCACCCCCTGCTCGCTGACCGTCTCCAAAAGCCCCGCCAGCTCCTCCATACGCGTCCTGTCCCCATCCTCGCCGATACCGACGGAAATGTTTAGCACGCGGATGCGGTAGCGCAGACGGTTCTCCAAAACCCAGAGAAGACCGTGGTACATGTTTTCTATGCTGCCTTCTCCCTTTTCGTCCAAAATCTTTCCCACGCAGAGCCTGCACGTTGGAGCAATCCCGCTGAAACGACCATTAGAGAGACGTCCGCTCCCGCCGATACAGCCCGCCACGTGGGTCCCGTGCCCGCTGTCGTCGTAACGCTCCTGCCTTCCGTTCACAAAATCATGAAAGGCAACCACCCGATCCTCAAAATCAGGGTGATTGCCAATCCCCGTATCCAAAACCGCCACGCACACCTCCTCCGTGGCAATGCTGTACTGTATGTTCTCCGTACATCCAAGCTGTCTTTTCACCCTGTCCATGGCATAAAACAAAACTCCCGGCTTTAGATATATATTATGCCGGGAGTCATTTTATGCTTCTTTTATTTTTTACCGCCAACCCTGCGCAGTTTTCTCTTCCACCTCGCCCATGTCGTTTTTTGGTAGAAGAACACCGCCATCGCCGCGAAGAACAGCCCTGCGCCGAGGAAATACTTGGGATGAACACTGTAATCTCCGGTATCGGGTGATACATCCTTCTTTCCTAAGGAGGTAAATACCGCCTGCCCGTCCCTCACGTCCGCCACCGCTGGACCTGTACCGTAACTATAAATACCGTACGCCGAGAAATGCGACGCTTGGAATGTCACCGCATCCTTGCCGTCCAGAGAAACAATCCGGCTGTCCACCTCCTCGAGCTGCCCGTCCGCATCCAAACACACCACATGCATATTTTCCTGTAATACGCCGCTGGGCAGGGGCATAGTGATCTCCACCCGCTGTTTCCCGAGTCCGGTGATAGGTACGTCGGTCGTCGTCTCTGTCATGGTAATATCATAAGCATGCAGGGAATGCGGCAGTTTATTGCCGTAGATCGACTTATACACATCCCCGATCTTTGCCATCGCCTCTTCGCTGTCGGCAATATCTATCCGGTAAGAACCCTCACCGCCCTCCATAACCGCTGTCACTATGCCGTCACGCGGTATGGAGTAGCTGTTATTCTTTACAGTAATACCGTTTTGCGCATCCTCGCGCTCCGCGTCCAGAAGCGTTTCCTTACCCGCCTCCAGCGTATAGGTACGCCCGTCTATCTCCACGGTTTCCCCGGGACCGGGACCGCCGCCCCGCCTTGCAAGGATGGTGAGTATACCGCTGTCCTCCGGCTGCTCCGCGGTCTCCGCTTCCGCGACTTCCTTTGCCGAATCCTCCGGCGCACCGTCCTGCTCTTCCTCCGCAGTCTCGTCCGCCGCTTTACCTTTTCGACAGATTACACCCATAAAATCGCCGCCTGCCCTCGACAGACAAGTGCCCGTCAAATCGGTTACGCCTGCCGGAATCACGGCAACGCGGGTGCCCGTAAATACCTGCCCCCTGTAAGTGTCCCGATAAAGCTTCGTGGATGTATTTTCAAAGGAGCGTACCGGAAGCTGCTCTCCCGCAAAATAGATCACGCCATCCTTTATCTTCCCATTATCAAAAGCGCGAAGCCCGATCTGCTCCACGGACGCAGGAATAGTAACTGTTCTGATCGGACAGCCCGCGAAAGCTCTGTCTCGTATCTGCCGCACGCCCTCCGCGCCGCTAAACGCCGTCAAATTTACACAGTCCTCAAAAGCGCCCTCCCCGACCACTGAAACGCTGTCCGGTATGTGTACGCTCTCCACACTGCTCAAGCCCTTAAACGCCTCCGGACCGATCGTCTTCACAGAATCCGGAATCGACACCGCGCCGCCCTTTCCTCTGTATGCCAGCAGAATGCCGTCTCCGACGATCAGAAATTCACCTGCCTCGCCCGCATTCGACTTCCATCCGGAAAGCCACGGCGTCTTGTCAAAAGCGGAGACGCCAATCTCCCTCACACTGTTCGGGATGACCACATCAGTCAACCCATCGCAGTGATAAAATGCTGCATAGCCGATCTCCTCCACGCCTTCCGGAATCCTGACCGTGTTCAATGCGGATCTCGCGTAGGCAAACTCACCGATCCGACGGATGCCGCCCGGTATGTCGCAGGACGTCATATCATCATTATAATAAGCCTGCGCCGCTATGATCTCACCGTTCACAACCGTATATTTCGGGAAAGAACCGCCCTTTGCGTCCTCTGAACCTTCCAGTCCCGGAATGGTGTCCAGGTCAGGCTCTTCCACCACCGGCTCACCGCCCAGAATCTCCCCGGTACCTCCCACATTAACGGTAGCCTTGGCGTTGTCCACCAGCACATAGACCTCCCGCCCTACAACGCGGGATTTCCCCTTCACACGGGAATCGTCCTCCTCCGCCTCCATGGCGTTCATATGGGTCACCTCATGGTAGTAATCCACAGGTCCCACAATCGGCGCTTCCCCCTCCGCCACATCATTTTCACTGACTGTTCCGGGAATCGGCGCTTCCTCATACTCTGACACGTCAATATCGTCTAAAACGAGCGACTGCGCAAAGCTCTTCGCATAAGAACCTGCCTCCGCATGGATATTCAGCTTCGTACAGCCGTCGAAAGCGGTAGAATGGATCGTGCTGACTGAAATCGGAATCGTGATATCGCGAAGCCTCACACAGTCCTCAAACGCCTTCATATCGATTCTGTTCACAGAGAACGGAATCGAAACTTCTTTCAAATTTTTACAGTTGGAAAATGCGTAACCCGAGATCTCCGACACACTGCCGCTGATGGTCACACTCTGCAAATTGTAATCTCCCCAGAAAGTGTAGGGTCTGATTTTATTCACGGAAGACGGCATACTGTAGGAATCCGCTTTTCTGCCCGCAAGCACCTGATAGAGCACATCCCTGCCTTTTTTATTATAGATCGCGCCGTCGTCGCAGACAAAATACGGGTTGTCACTGCTGAAGTTTACGGACGATAAGCTGTAATCTCCTGCAAAAACACCATTTCCGAGACTCTTAAGCCCTGTGCCGACAGACACGTTTCTCAGGGAAGGGCAATCGGAAAATGCCGCATTTTCGATGGTCTCCACGCTGTCGGGAACCGTCACGCTCTCCAGATTGGCGCAATCGGAAAAAGCCCTCGCGCCAATGACCTCCACCTCGTCACCCAAAGTGACGCTGCGCACATAGTCATTCCCCGCGAAGGCTTCCGCCTCAATCTTTTTTACCTGATTGGAAAGAGACACGTTCTCAGCCGTGCCGTTATATTTCACTAATGTAGTTCCATCCATATTAAAATCAGATGCGGCGGAGGAATCCTCCGCCTCCACATCTGATACAGGAATCTGTGTCACGACAATCGCTGTCACTAAGAGCAGCGTGCCGATCAGCTTTCTTAACTGTTTCCCCATAGGATTCCTCCTCGGGATCATCATCCCTTATGCCTTTGCCTTCACCTTTTTGTCCTTTTTGAGGAACAAAATGATCGACAGACAAGCCAGCCCGAGCGATAAGAACCACTTCGGATGAATCGGGTCACCGGTCTTAGGCGTCACGTCAAGCTCACCTGCCACCAGATTTCCGGTGTCCACATAAATCGTATAAGGCGAGAAGTGCTCCGCACGGAAACGGATACAAGGAACACCGTTTATCGTGGTAAAGTTCTCATTCAGGCTTTCTAACTGATCGCCGTTAATTACCGCACCCGCCATATTATTGCCGCCGTAAGCCACAAGAGAATCCGGAATCGGGATTGTGATGTCTACAGACAATCCTGTGGTATCCGTAATCTTTGTGGTTCCGGTAGAGTCGTAAAGACTGATATCCATCGCATAGTACAGAATATTGTCCAGCGTACCGTACTTGTTCGTGAGGGCTGCCGCTACCGCGCGCGTCGCCTCATCCGTCTCGGAAATCTTCACGATAAAGTTATCCGAAGAACCGTTCGTATTTGCCGTCGCCAGATCTCTGTTGGAAATGCCCGGCTTATCTATATCGACTCTCGTACTGCCGTTTCCGTTTGTCGTGCCTGTGTTATTGCCGGTATTTCCGGTTCCGCCACCGCCGCCGGTGTTCACCGCTACTGTCGGCGTCGCCGGAGCCTCCACATAATTCGCCTTAACCGTCACGTTGTTTGCCGGCATGGTAAATGTCGTCGTGGTCATAGTCGTGCTTGCCAAAGCAACACCATTCGACTCTGTCGTCCACTTCTCAAACCGCATACCTTCCGCAGGCATATAGCAGGAGATAATGACTACCGTGCCCGGCGAATAGCTGCCGGAACCACTGCCGCCTTCCACAAATACCGTAAACTGTCCCACTGCGCTCGTTGTGGAAGAAGAACTTGTGGAGCTGCTGGAGGTAGAACTGCTGCTACTGCTGCTGCTCTTGTTAGACGATGAATTTTTACTGCTGTTAGATGATCCACCGCTGGTAGAACCCCGGCTTGTAGAGCCACCGCTGGTAGAGCCGCCGCTGGTGGAACCGCTGCTGGTAGAGCCACCGCTGGTATTTCCGTTACCTCCGTTCTGCCCGAATAGCGCAAGCACCGTCATATTCCGGTTAATAATCGTCTCAGGTGTCCATACCTCACCTGTATCCGTCCTGAACTCATTCAAGAAACTATAGCCATCCTCAGTCGGATTCGGTGAAGGTACAGGTGTCGGCAGATCACCGTTCAAAGGATCTGCAAAACTTGTTCCGGGTACAATCAGATATCTGTCGTTATCATCCGCGCCACGTCCGCTGAACGTCTGACCGGTACGCCCATGTACAAACTGTACGCTGCACTTGCCGTCCACCAGCGTGCCGTCGCTGGTATACTGCGCTACGAAGACAGTCATATCATTCTCTATCGGATCGTCCGTCGTCTTGCCATCGTCACTCATCCACTTATCGAACTTATAACCCGACCGATGATTTGTTTCATACACAACCTTAGCCGCCGCAGGGATCGTCTCCTCTGTAAATCTGTACCCCTTATCCACGGTCACCATATCGCCAAGCATCGTGCCATCATAATCATAGAACCATACGCGGAACGCATCCAACGGCTCAAATCTAATACCATGCCGATCCGCATACCGCTGCGATGCCGAATCTTCATATGAATAAATGATAAATTTATCTCTCGGCATGAATGCGCTGTCAGCAATATCTACCTCTCTGCCATAAATTGTCACATTCATAAGAGCGGCATTAGCCGGATTTGTCCGGAGGAATGCATCATCCGCAATCTTGTTCACCGACCCCGGCAGAACCATCTGACTAATCCCGTTACAATCCTTGAACGCATTCTTTGGAATCGTCTTTAACCACTGTGCGTCCGAAAGATTGACGGAAAGAATATCTTCACACCCTTCAAAGGCGCCTTCCGCAATAGCCGGAAGAAGTGTCACTCCGTCTCCATCCTTATCTGTCTCGCAGACCTCACAAAGGAATGGAATCAGGCTGTCTGTCGCTGAGGATATCGTATTGACAGAAAGTTCCGCATTACCGCTGCTCGCCCGTCCCCTCGCAAGCAGACACTCAATAATCCGATATCGATCATTGCCGTCCGCATCCTTATGCTTTTCATAGAGAATGCCTCTCTCTGCGGGATAATCCGGGCTGCCAACCAGATCAATCAGGTTTTTACAATCCCTAAACGGCATCTTGCCCACATCTTTTACTGCCGGCATTTCCACTCTGGACAACTGCTCACAGTTATCAAAGGCATAATCCGGAATCGCCGTTACAGAAGTGAGAATCACACTCTTAATCGTATCGTTACCTTTTACTGCGCTCTCTCTGTCATCATCATCTTCATAGTCTTTATAGTAACCGCTGAACAGCCCCGGTACCGCGCCGCCCAATGTAGACGTATACATGGTATCCGCCGGACTATTCTTAATATATTTGTTATAATTATCGCTGTTCTGCTCCATATAAGAGATTACATCGATGGAGTCTACCCCCGCCGGCACATAGACATCCTGCGTTCCGTGGATAAAATTCCATACCTTCTGCGGTACCTGTTTATATTCCGGCAGCGCGTCATAATCTATCGTCGGATCCAGATAATTATTATAATTATCCATAAAATTATACGGATGCGCTTCAAAATAAGGTTTCGGATCCGTAGCCGCCTCCGCTATCAGAGGTTTAAATAAGAAATCCCCTATCGAAGCCTGGGCGGTTTCCCCTCCATCAGACAGATATGTCTTCCAGCCCCCGTCACAATAAGCCGGGTTGATCCAAGGACCGTACCGCATTTCCATCGCGTCTTCCATGTCATCAGCTACTATCGTTTCCCCACCAGGCAGCGTCACGGAAGCTTCCACCATACGCCATGCATTATGAATGATCGCGTACTCCCGCCGCATGGTATTAACCGCTTCGCTGTCCGTATTATAAACCGTGTAGTAATAATACTCCTCCATATCGCGGCAGAAGTCCTGCAGCTCGTCGTCTCTGGTCAGATTCTCCAAATCCTGAAGCTTCGGATAATCCAGAAGGGTCACTTCTCCCGTCTTCTGATCAGGCATCACCGTCAGATGCGTTCCCTGTTCACTGTCCCAGAGACTCTGATAACAGATATTCACCCCGGGAAAAGTCGGACGGTCAGGATCTCTGAGCAGATTGTCTTTATCAGTCGCCAGTTCAAACGGTCCATATCCCTCCACGATGTCTCCATGGAAAGTAAGATGGTCTCCGGTAGTAACGAAAGCGTTCTCACCGATATTCTCCCGTTTCAGAGCCTCATATCCGCCGGCAGGCTTCGTAAAGTACACATCATACAGCTTTGAGCAGCCCGCAAAGGCATTCGCTCCAATATTTGTCACGGAATCGCCAATACGCACTTTCTTTAAGTTTTTCAAATCGCGGAACACGCTGTCCCCAATGGTACTAATAGAATTATTCTTTATCGTAATACTGCGAATCACAGCTCTTAAATCTTCATCCTTAAAACATCCTGTGCCGATATTCTTAATCTGAATATCACCGATCTTCTCAGGAATCACCAAATCTACCATGCCTGGATTTCTGGTGATCAGAGCACAGGAAATCAGAGAGCCGTCCTCGCTTGCCGCATAGCGGTACCTCGTACCGTCTTCACTCTCCAGTGCCATCTCGTAATACAGTTGACCGTCCTTCTCATAGACATAAGTAATTCCCTTGCCATCTGTTCGGATGGCATCCCATGTACTGGTTCTCGGACCTGACGGCTGTCCGCTGTAAAGTTCCGGTCCATACACACGGAAATCATCCTCTGTCACATCCTTAAAGAGTTCTTTGTCAAAAGTAGCTGATCCACACTTATCTGAGAACTCTACTCTCTTCAACCCAAAACAATTATAGAAAGTATTGACAGGCACTTTTCTGGTATAATTTTCAATATAAACATTCTGCAGCCCCCGCCGGTTCGCAAGGACATAATCGTCCATGGATTCCAATCCCTCACTCGGGAAATGGAAATCCGTCATCGTATCGCCGCTGGGCGCAGCAATGGCAAATGCGCACTTACCGATCTTTTGAAATACTGTTCTGGCAAAATTCACGGTAGACAGTCTGGTATCCCCGTAAAAGGCAAAGTCCCCAATCGTACAAGCATCTCCGGTCTCAAAGAACTGCATCTCAGTCAAATCCAGACAGTACGCAAAAGCGCCATGTCCGACCGAGCTGACATGCTTCGGCAGATTCAGCTTTGTGTTGATTCCCGACCCGTAAAAGGCTTCCACGCCGATAGTAGCCGTAGGTGAGTTGTCGCTGAAAGTAACTTCTTTCAGACTCTTACAACCGTAAAACGCCCGGTCCCCTATCGTTATGGCATTACCGATATCCACGCTGGCAATATCCGCTCCCTGAAACGCGCTGCGCTCAATCGTTCTCACATACTGGTCGATCTGGATGTTCTTGACATTATGTACATCAGCAAAAGCCCTATAAGCGATGGACGTGATCAAAGTATCATCCTGCTCTACCAGATAACCGCCCACATCCTTATAGTTGGAATCCGCCGGCACATTACCGTCGCCGTGAGCCACGTACACACTGCCTTCGTTAGCTGCCAGTCTTCTGTCAGAGGCAAGCTCCAGATTATAACCCGGCAGCCTGCTAAGGATCCTGTTGTGCTCGCAAAAATATTTTTTCCGATCTGTCTCATTATTGATATCGGAAGCCGCCCTCTCCAGCGAACCGGGCTTTGTCATGGCATCCGCCGCATCCTTCTGACCTTCCTGCTCCAGCTTCTTATACTCTTCCCAATACGTCTTAAACTCCTTGGTATAAGTGTCATAATCTCCGCCAAAATAGGTTTCAAAAAAATGGATGGTTTCCTCATCTAAAAGAACTTCACCTGTCGCCTTACTCACGTCTCTATATGTATAGCTAATCTTATTTGTCGGATAGAACAGACTTGTAGGACTTAAATTATCCATCTGCCCGGGGGACAATTTGATCGTCTCTTTCTCTTCCCCTTCCGGTCCCTTGTCTGTATTTAAGTAGTCCGGATTATTAAAATACAAATTAAAGGCATTCTGATGCACGTTAAAGTAAGAACGGTTCGGCTGCAGACCAAGATTTACCAGCTCCGCCGGGAACTCGTCGTTATATTTCACCAGTCTTCCCGTTTTATTGCCGGTGGGCTCATACAAAAACTGCCATGTGAGATAGAGGTTCCCGCCATAAGGGGTCACAATCTCCGTGGGCACCAGCTTCGAAGGATCATTGATGGCATCCATAATATTCCCCTCGACCGCAGCCTTTGCCGCTGCCAGCGCCGTCTCGTCTGCCGTGCCGTCCTCCTTTTTATACTCCGACTCCGGTTTCGGTAAAACATAGGGATTATTTGTAGAGCCTGTCGGCGTCCCTTCCTCATATGCCACCGGAGATATTACAGGATCGTCATCTGCACGGGTATCCACCGCCAAGTTTTCCGGCACAGGAATCGCAGCAACAACGACCGCCGTGATCATCAATACCACCGCGAAACTCCGCCGAACCGTCTTTTTTAATCTTCTCTTAGGCTTCTTCACTGTCGTTTTCTTTGCCATGGTGTCTCTCCCCATTTCCTTTACACATTCTGATTTTATCTGTATTAACCGGCTCCTGCCTGTCAGCCGACCCTCTTTGCCACTACCACAAATCTGCCGTCGGTCTCGGAGCTGTCACATGTAGACAAAGTCAAAAGCTCATCTCCGTAGCTCGCCGTCACACCAGTATCATACAGGGACAGCGCCGCCATCTCCTGCATGTTGGAGTTAAATTCCGTCTCGGAAGCGGCATCCAGAAACTGATAATACTTAAACACCACTTCATCCTCATTGTAAATTCTAGAGCGGAACACATACATCACCTCGTAAGTGCCCTTCTCATAAATCGTGTCAAACTGGATCCGAGAATGTTTCTGCGCATACTCCTTACTACTGTAGCTGTTTAAATTGCCAAACATCTTTCCGGATTTCATATGATGTCCATATATGATCAAATTGGTATTCCTGTGTACCACGTCACAGTCTTTATCGAGGAACAAGCTCCCGTTTTTGTCGTACTCCTGATTGAAATTGTGATCCAGATAATACTCGTTATTGACCGTCTGCATCACCGGATAATCTATAACTGTATCGTCAATTTTAAGCCATCCGATTAGCCTTTTGTTCTTATTATACAGTGTCTGGTACTCCTCCAGTACTTCCAGCTCTATCTCCTCTTCCTCTGTATAATGAATAATCACTCCCTGAAAAAGACTGCCTGTCAGGGAACTGTCCCCCTTGAGCTGGGCGAGATCCGCATAATCCATCTTATTTTTTTCTGCAAAATACGAATACACACCGAAATAGCCAAAACAGCCCACTGCAACGACACTGCAGAGAATAACCAGAAGTTTGCGGCGTCTGTCACGCTTTTTTATCTGCGCAAGAATCGCCTTCTGCATATCGGCATCATAATCATCCAAAGAGACCTTCTCCGGCTTCCGTTTTTCTTTTTTGCTCTGTTTTGACTTTACCTGCTTATTTTTTGCCTTTTGCTTTCTCTTTTTACCTGCCGGAAGTCTGCTGTTCTTGTTATAGCCCTCTTTCTTGTACTTTTCAGCGAGCTCGAAAACTTCATCGTCAAAATCGTTTCCGACAACCGTCTCAAAACGGTACTTTCCGGCCTGCATATCAGAATACAGGGTAATGACCTCACCCGGCTGCTCCATGTCAACCTGAGAGCGAATCTTCTGAATGCATTCCTGATCCCGGAGAGCGGCTTTATACTCCGCCTCCGTTCTCAGTCTTCTCCCAGCAACTTGAAACCCCGTCATATAGGGATCGCTCCTTCACAACATACTACATATAGTCGCAAAATTTTCTCCCCGCATGTTTATCATACACATGCATACACTTCTATTTTACTCATTTATGAAAATTATGCAAGCATTTTACACGAATCACCCGAACAATTTAAGCATACTCTTCCCTTTGATCTTAAAGGATACGGTCTTCGTACCGCCGTAATTGCCCTTTCCCTGAATCGTAAGCTTCGCGGTGCCCTTATTTATATTGTTGGTATAGCTTATAATCTCATATTCCTCAGAGGACACGGGCATACCGTTCATTAATACCGAAATATCCTTCGCTTTCGGTTCGATCGCTTTTCCCGTATAAGTCTGTGTAGGTACTGCTACCTTCGCTTTGGCAATATCCGCCCTTGTGATAGAGTAGACACCCTCCGCCGAACCCGTATAGTTACTGCCGGCGGCGTTTACCTTCACCTTAATCTTGGTGCCGTAAGGAATGATATCCCCGGGATCTACCGCATCTCCGACGTTCCTGTCCTCACCGTCAGCCGTGATAACCTTCTGACCTTTCGGTAATACCGAATACGTGTAAGTGACATTCTTGTCATAATCTTTCCCGGCAGAGAGCTGTTTGCCGTTGATGTCATACACGCGAACCGTTGTTTTATAAATATTAGCCTTTGCCTGATACACTTTATCCGCGGGCTTCACCGTCATATTGGACAGATCCTGTATGGTAACCAGATAACCCTTCACAACGCTCCCCGTAAAGTTGCCCTTACCTTTGACAGTCATGGTCGCCGCTTTTCCCGCCGCATTATTGTTCTTGTAGGATAAGGTGTAGTCCGTTCCCTCCGTCAGCTTCTTCCCATCAAATCTGACAACGGGTTTCGGGGTGCTTCCTCCCTTCATGTAGGGATAAGCCTCCAACGTCTGAATCTCCACTTTTTTGTTCGGATTAGCCATTAAATCGTAAGCGTTTATCTTGTACGTCTTTTTCAGGGTGCCGCCATAAGCGCCCTTTCCTGTAAACACCGCCGTCGCCGTCCCTGCCTTCACATTGTTCTGGTAGACCACGGTGTAATCCGTGTCTTTGACCAGCTGACGCCCGGATATCGTCACCGTGCAGACAGGCTCCACCGCGCTCCCCGTGTAGACAGACGCACCGGTAAACTGCACCTTCGCCTTGTTCATCGTAGCGGCAGCCTTAATCTGGAAGGTCACACGCTTTACGCCGAAATATTTGCTCCGACCACTCACTCCCGTGCCTGTAATCAAAACAGAAGCCGTTCCTACTTCTATATTATCTTCATAGGAAAGTATATAGTCCACACCCTCCCTGAGCTCCGTCTTGCCGTCCTTTACCGTAGGCTTTGGCTCAAACGCCACACCTGTATAGGTAACAGCAGCAATTTTGCTGACAGTCAGCTTGGGCACGGGCGTCCCCTGCGTGATTGTGAATGTGATCTTTCTCTCACCCGTGTAATTTCCGGTGCCAACCAGCGTAATCGGATAACTGTCCGCTTCAATCGGCGCCTCCGAACCAGTGACAACACCTTTTCCAATACTAACGCTATAATCCTTTTTGCCGGAAAGCTTCTTGCCGTTCCATGTGATTGTCGGAACAGGCTTTTGCAGTTTGTTATTAAACGCAACCGTTAAATCATCCGTCTTTACATCCGCATCCCCGATATTCTTGGGTGCAATCGTGAAAGTCTTTAACAGCTTTCCTTCGTAATTGCCCTTTCCAGTAATCGTGATGGTCGGCGCTTTGGTCGGATGATCCTTATCCGCGGCGTTGGTATTGTTCTTGTAGGATATGGTATAATCCTTCTTCTCTTCCAGCCGTTTTTTATAATCGTAAACCCTTACTTCCGGCTTGATAGCCTTGCCCGTATAGACATACCCTCTCACATCCGTAACCCAGAGTTCATCGGGAATCGGCAGTTTGTTGCCGTTATCATCCTCAGGTACATCTTCATCCGGCACCTGCGGGTTGTCGGGATTATCCGGGTCGTCCGGATCGTCCGGCTTTATTGTTTTATCCAGATAATAGGTAACGCGAAGCTCCGGGCTGTCATTCTTTCCTTCAACCTGTGTAACCGCCCGAATCGTCATCGTGCGCCTGATTTCAATGGGCGTTTTATATTCCCTGCGGGTCACAGAATCCACTGGATTATCCGCCTCTACCGTATAATAAATTTTTCCGTTCTCTTCTGCGGTGGAAAGCTGTACTTTCGTTCCCGAAGCGACCTTTCCGGGCGTAACATCCGCTATGGGTCTCAACGCCTGCCCTTCACACGCTTCACGCACGCTTACGCTGACCGTCACAGTCAGTGATGTGTCCGCATCCGCATATACCAATTCAGGCAGCGTTACCGTGCCTTCCATTTTAAAAGTCTGCGCTACTTTACCATTGCGGTTGTATGATGTGCCCTGCGCCGTTTTCGTGGCATTCCATACGATATCCGCCCTGTCCTCGATGTCTTCCCCTGCATCCGTTCCCAGTGCCGGCGCTTTACCGCCTCTGTACAGATAAATGGTTGCCTTTTTGGGCAGATAGCTCCCCGCTATCTCCTCCAAAGTCGTCCCGTTGGGGATATTCGTAACCGCTTTCAGTTCACCTTCTATTTTGTGAAGCTGCCCTTTTACGGTCAGTTTGGCATTGTTCCACGTAATCTCATAATCAGGCCATTCAGACTCCACAAGACCCGACAACTCCAAGTCATAAATGCCGGATACATCAGCCTCCACGTCCTGCCCTGGCACAACCGTCAGCTTTTCCGCAAGTTTCTCTTTGTCGGCATCGAGCGCCCCATCTATTGTATATTGGTTCTCAAAACGCTCTGGCAGGGCGGTTCCCGCCTCCAGCCTGCCGTCTCCCACGTACATTTCCTGTCCGTTTACAGTAATTGTCAGCTTTTTTCTCTTAATTGCGAAAGGATATTTCCATTCATTCTCCACATAATTATACGGTTCCTGCCTGATAAGTTTTACATGCAGTACATATTCTCCCGCCTTATCAGGCATACCCGCAGACGGAGCATCCGGATCGATCGTCTGAGAATAATCCTGATAACCGTCCGTGCTGTAGACAGTCGTTCCCGTTATCGCGAATGTCAGCTTCGCCTTCTCTGTAATGTCCACACCGCCGTCCGTCAGCAATTTCGCGTTTGCAATCTGACTAGACAGATTAACCGGGTTGCCGTCATATTCTTTATCCGTTATGCCCGTCATGCCACCCAGCTGCATCTCTTTTTTCTGAAGAACCGTGACATAGAATCCCTTCTCAAAGAGGGCATCGCCGTCATACTCATATATATCCTTGTCAGCCTCCGAAAAAATTTCCAGCGTATACCGTCCCACGTCAACAGGTGCAACCTTTTCATAACGTTTCACAATTTCCGTAATCGGAACATGCTGTTCCTGCTTAATATAATCCGGAAGTGTATCGCCGCTATCCGGGTCCTGTTCCTTCTCCGCCTCCCGTTTTCTCGTCTCATCCGTCACCTGAATCGTATAGAGAAAAGAACCGTCGCTCTCATCGGTCGCGTAACCGCTTATGCTGTGCGGTTTACTGTCATACGTTTTATCCTTCACCTTGATGGACGTAAAATCAGCTCCAAATTCCTTTCTTCCTTCCACCGTCAATGTTCCATTTACGCTGTTCAATGCATAATTGCTATCTTTTATCGTCACGCCATCCGGTATGATGTCATAGGTGCCCGCTCGGGCAGACGATATGTTTTCTTCGCTGTACTTCAGGGAAAGTGTGCCGTCCAATACTGCAGCCTGCGTATCGCCCTTCAAAAGACCGGTCACCTGAATATCATCCTTCAAAGAGTCTGCCTCCGGTACGCTCTCTCCAGCCGCAACCTTTTTCGATGGCGCGGTTATGGTAATCACCTTCTGCTTAATCGTAAATGAAAAAGTATCAGCGCCCTCACGAATGGCATATTTTTTCGCATCCGCCCCACCCAAAGTAAAAGTCAGCTCATAATCACCTGCCTGCGTCGGTGCATCAGCAGATTGATACGAAACGCCTCCTTTGGTGGTTCCGGTGTACGATGGCACTGCCGTAACATTGGTAACTGCAGCAGTTCCTCCGGAAACCCGCACCACCGCCTTGTCTCCATGGGGCCATTGTGACTTGTCATAAGTGGTATCCAGCTCCGAGGGCATCCCGGCAATGATTACCGGCTGTGGTACAAATACTCTGACTGTGAGAGTTCCCGATATATATTCAATCTCCGTCTCGTAATTATTTTTTACAGCATCAGTTATCACCGCACTGCCCGGAATAATATCATAGGTGGCGGCGTTCTTTGTATCCGTTATTGCACACTGAAAAGTTGGTCCCGAAGCAAAGGAATCTCCCTCCGCCAGCCCGGAAACCGTATATTCATACTGATATGCCCCCGTCTCGCTGCTGCCGGGAAGCGGATCGCCACAGTAAATCGTCTTGCTCGTTGCCCTGATTCGGAGTTTTGCCTTCTTAATCTGAAAGGTTTCCGATTTTGAATTCGTATAATTATTCTGCCCTGTCACAGTGACAGTAGCCGTTCCCGCATTTACATTATCCTGATAAGACACGGTATAATCACTGCCAGCCAGCAGATTCCTGTCGCCGACAGAAACCGTCACATCCGGTTTTTTCTCCGTCCCGTCATAGGTATAGCCATTTTGTGGTATTGAGAGCATGATATCCGCATACTGCCCCAAATCACAGCTCACAGTCAGTTCAACGCTGATATCGCTGCGCGACTGATACTTAGAACTAGAGTTAAAATCCGCCAGATATGTCTGTCGTCCCACTCTATTCAGCCGCTGTGAGCCATCCTTCCATGTCCAAGTGCCCTCATTATTTTCAGGCAGCGTAATCTCAGAAAGGGTCTTCCCATATTGAGCAGGCAGCTTTGGCGCTTCAATCACGAGTATTTCAAAATATTCCGACTGACCATCATATGTGATGGTCATTGTCTGTTTCCCTACACTGTTAGAATTAAACGCAACCACCGCATTCTTTATATCAACCTGTACAGTTTTGCCATCCGCTGTATAGCTAATCGTGGCACCCGTGATGTCAACGCTTTCGCCCTTGAGATAAGTTGTCTTCGTGGGACCTTTAAACACATATGTTATTGGATCTGCCTGCGGCGCAACTACATCATCCAGCGCCGCTTCCTCTTCTATTTTTTCTATTTCTTCTGTTTCTTCTACTTCTTCTATCTCCTCTGTTTCCTCTATCTTTTCAATATCTTCCTCCCCATCCGCTTCACCCGGCTTCGACGGAGTTATCGCATCCTGCTTAACATCCTCTTCGTTGTCTTTAGGCAGACTGTCATCCTGCTTTTCTGGTATATCAGGCTCTTCCTCAGACACGGTCTGGGGTTGACCGGCTTCCGGCTTTTCTTCTGTATCCATCAGCATCTCACTCTCCTTTGCCGATACATACAACTGTCCCTGGGGCATACAGGTAAACATCACCGCTGCCGCCATAAACGCTGAACCAACTCGATAAAGCCTGCTCTTTTTTAGATTCCTCATCGTGCTCATCCCTCTTTCTTCCCCTAATTCCATTATATGACAAAAAGTATGTAGTAATCCCGTCCAACATCCGACAAGACACAGTCAGATATGATTTTTGAATATTTTAGCACAATTCTTCCGTTTTTTCAATATTGTGCCCACAAAAAAGACCCCTTGTCTTTCCGACAACGAGCCTCTTTCTTATAAAGCATGATTACATATAAGCCGATAATAATATTCGCCGTTACTTCTTTCTTTGGAAATTTTCACATCAAACGTAAATTCCACATCCCTTCCCGAACAGCGGAAACAAACTCTTTTATTTAAAACATTCTTTAACAAATCTCTTGTCAATTGAAGCACCGGCAGTCGTACACCCGCCTTTCTTTTTGCTAGCATCACCGTCTGTCTTGCGTCATTTTCCATTTCCTTTATCGTTTTATCTAATTTTTCAAATTCTGCCTGAATCCTTCCTGTGTCAAAATTGCGTGTAATAACACCTATATTCCCTTTTTGATTCATCGAATTGTCCACCAAAATGTTTAACACGGAATTTTCCAAGTATAAATATGCCGCCCTCCATTGCTCACACAAATGTATGATCACATCCTGCCCTCCCACATCCTTTTTCACATCATAAAGCCACCAACGGCACATGCCAGCTTCTTCATTTATGATAAATGCTGTGATATCTATTACCTTTGCATCCTCCTTTGCCACGGTATCCTGACGATATTCTTCCGCAAAATACCCCTTTTCGTTTTCCCCCAGCTGATATTCCACATCCACCACATCTCCGACTTCCTGCTCGGAAAATGTAATAATCCTGCTGTCTGTAAACTCGTTCAGTACACCTTTCTGTGGTTCTTTGCCGTTTTTCAGCTTTCTCCCTTGTATATGCATCCTTGCACTCCATTATTTTAATATGATACCCGTCTCGTTATATAATTCGTCCAGATTTCGCGTAAACAAATTAAAATCATACCCTATATATGGCACTGTCTGAAATTTCAGTTCTTCCACACAACTGCTTCCATCCGCCTGATTGACAAACTGATATACATGAACCTTTGCGTCAAACAATAAATCATCTACGCTTAATCCCAGTTCCTTTAGCTTCTGCTCCCGAGTTTCCCCCGAATCTTCCGAAAAGGACAACAGCAATAAATTATTCAGTTTGCTTGCCATTGTATCACTGTGGGTGCTTACAATCATTCTTCTCCCACTGTTGACCAGTCTGATGATCAGCCGTGCCATTTCACCCTGCTTCAATGGATGGAGACAGGTTTCCACCTCATCATAAAAGATATATTTATAATTGTGTATTCCGCTCATTGCTTTTATAATAGGGGTAATCTCATTTACCAGCGACGATGCCAGATAAAGTGGAATGTCTTCCCTATTCTCCGTCAAGGCATCCGGATGATAATAGATTTCATCCCCCACATATTTCACCTGTCCATCAATCAGATGATGTTCTATAAAGCTGAGCAATTCTCTATTCCTCTGACTCATCTCTACCCGCAGATTATATCGGAGTAAAAACTGCAGAAAATCATAAACCGGCATTGTCAGCCCGAGTTCATTTCCTGTGACATCTTTATCCACTTCCTCATCTTCATCCCCAAAATCCAAGACGCTAATTTCATTTACAGCCTTTCTGTCTCTCTCCGCAAAGAAGTATTTACTTAAAAGCTGCAACCCCGTTCTTGACGCTGGTAAAAACAACAAATCTTCACTAACAGCATTTATGGTGTTTGCTTCCAAAAGTATCATTTTCCATATTTGACCAGCTAATATCCTTTTTAAAGATTCCATATCTGGCTGATGACCAAAACCAATATATGCCCTTCTTTTTCGATTATCAGCATTCACATTCATGACATAAATATCTATCATCATTCTCGAAACTTTTGTAACTATCTCTCCTTTTTCCCCACTCATTTTATCAAATTCGTGGACGCTACTCTCACATACATATTTTTCATTCATATTTTCTAAGCGAATATACATTTCACCGATTTCAATGTCTTTATGAAATATCCTTCTAACAATCTTCTTTTTATTTTCCGCCAGATAGTCATTCACCCGCGTTTCCATGTTTTTAAACCATTCCACGCCATAAATAAGTTCTTTTTCCCCCTGCTCCTCAATCCCTTCCAGCGCAGGTTCCATATTACCCAATTCTATCAGCACACCATACAGCAACTGCATCATAAAAGTTTTCCCGCTGTTGTTATCACCTACAAACAGGGTAAAATTGCTTAACGTAATCTCTGCGTGTTTTATTTTCCCAAAATTGGATACCCCAAATAATAATTCCATCGAAGTTCCTTTCTCATCCACTCACATTTTCTATAGCTTTATACTATCATTTTTCCAAGAAATTATATTCCTCATTCTCTACAGATACTGTAACGCAAAACAGCAGAACTGTCCACCCCTTTTCAGATTCATTTTGCGCGTTATTCCGTCGCCCTCCCCAGAATCTCCCCCACATGATTCTGCAGAAAATTATCCTGCCTGCCGGACAGCCCCATCTCGTTAAACGTCTGCACCAGTACATTGCAGACCGCCTCGATTATGAGCACCCTGCCGTCATCCGTGTTAAGATGGTACAGATAATCCGTGGGCGCCGCGCCCTCCCATGCCGCCGCCGGGTCGGGAATCTGGTAGAGCAGCGCAAGCATATCCCCGATTTCGCTGCCGACGGCAAGCTCCTTCATCCCACGGTGCATCCACTTGTAGAAGGGGGCGTACTTTTTGTTCAAAAGATAAACAATCTGCATCGCCTCCCTCACAAACTCCGTCAAGGCAAGCTCCGCCGCGACACGCTCCCCCCGCTTCATGGCGCGGGCGTAGTTGTACTGCCCTGCCTGTGCCGCCCTTGCTATGCTCTCCGCCAGCTTTTTCAGCCACACTTCACGGGGATAGTAGGCGAGAAGCCCTTCCCGCATTTCGGTAAACTTCCCGCAGGGGTCTTCAAACACCGCGCCGTTTGTCGCCGTGGCGAGGGCGGCTTCCGGGATCGCAAACCACTCCGCCGCAGTCTCCGGCACGCTGCCCCTCCCGAGAATTTCCAGATAAAAGTCTTCCAGACAGAGCACGCCCACACGTCCTTTTCCCTGTTCTTCCTCCACGCGCGCCGCGCAGCCCATAAATTCCTTTGGCAGCGCGTCATAAGCCGCCTGCATCCTGCTCCCGTACTTTGCGTAAAGATCTCTTGGCAGCCAAACGCAGAAAGACGGACCGTAGTCATGATCCGTCGAAACCGCATCGTCAAACCCAAGGCACTCGGAGCCGTAGCCCACAAGCCCCGCCGCCGTCTGATCCACAATATCGGGAAACTGTTCCCGTATCATCTGCCTGCCGAACGCCTCATAATATTTTCGTGATAATTCCAAACCTTTCATAGCCGTCCCATCACTTCCCGCGCCTTATCGGCATATCTCTTCTGCTTTTCCTCGTCTCCCATGCTCCCGCACACGGCGGCACAGTTCTCGCAGAGAATGCCGTAGCTCATATTTTCACCGTAGTGTCGTTTCACGTCCTCCAGTGCGCGCTCATAGTAGGACAGGGACTTCTCGTATTCCCCGTCCCTAAAATATGCCTCTCCCATGCCCGCCAGCGCGCCGCTGTAGTGCTCGTTGATATTCTCTCCGCCCTGCTCAAAGAGGGCGATCGCCCGTGTCAGGCACTTCTTCGCCTCCTCGTTCTCGGAGAGTTTAAAATAGACCATCGCCAGATTGGTGAGAGTGGTTGCCGTCTGCGCCTCATTGCCCTCCTGTTTCTCAATGATTGCCAGCGCCTTTTCCGCGCTCTTCGCCGCCTCCTCGTTCTCGCCCGCCTTCTCCAGCATAATACTCATGTTGTTGTAAAGACTCGCCCACCGGTAATCTTCCGCCGGCAGGAGCCTTTCGTAAATCTGCATCGCCTGCCTGTAGAGCCGCAATGCCTGCGCGTAATCCCCCGCCGCGCTGTAGGCGGTCGCCGCGTTTAACAGGGTGGTGGCAAAGTGCTCCGTATCTTCCAGTTTCAGCTCCTCCATCAGAAGAAGCACATCCTCCGCCGCCGCATAAGCCTTCTGAAACGCCGACACACTCCGGTAAAAGCCGATCATCTCATTGCAGATGGAAATATATGCCGCGTAGTCCTCTTCCTCCTTCGCCTGCGCCAGAGAATCGGTCAGAAACCCGTCGACTTTCTCCACCTGATTTTTGTCAAAATACGAATCCAATTCCTCAAAAAATGCGTCAATGTTCATAGATTCCTGCCCTCCATCCGCGAAATAATTCTTTTCTGTTTATAAAAGTAATAGCCGCTGACCAACGCCGCGCACACGATCCAACTGATGGGATAACACGCCACGATCCGCTTTAGCCCCTGTCCCGGCGTAATCAGGCTCACCCATATAATCCGGAACACACACACACCGAGCACGGAAATCACCGTGGTCACAAAGGTATAGCCCTGCGCCCGAAGCGACCCGGAGAATATTTCGATAAATGCAAACATCACAAAAAACGGCGCTATGTTGTACATCATGGTCATCCCGATTTCCACCACCGCTGCGTCACCTGTAAAAATTCCGAGAAGGAACCGCCCCGCCGTCATCAGTACCGCTGTCAGGCATACCGCCGTGCCTACTGCCATCCCCAGACAGACCCCCGTACCCTTCTTCACGCGCTCCCATTTGCCCGCGCCGAAGTTCTGCCCAACAAAGGTGGTCAGCGCAATGCCGAAGGAAGAATTGATCATCCAGAACACGCTGTCAATCTTTCCGTAAGCCGTCCACGCCGCCATAGTGTCCACACCCAGCAGGTTGAGCGCCGCCTGCACGATCATATTGGAGATGCTGTACATGGATGCCTGCAGCCCGGAAGGGAACCCGATCTGCAGCATGTTGACAAGCACTTCCCGGTGAATCCGAATTTTCCGAAAAGACAGTGTCATGCAGTCCACTTTATGCATCAGCGCCCACGTCACCAGCCCCGCGCTGATCGCCTGAGATACAAGCGTCGCCACCGCCACGCCGAGCACCCCGAGCCCGCAGTAGAGCACGAGGAGCAGATCCAGCACAATATTTACCATACAGCATACCACAAGATAATACAGCGGTCTTTTAGAATCCCCGATGGCGCGCAGAATTGCCGCGCCCATATTGTAGATAAATACGAAGACAAGCCCGGAAAAATAGATTCTGATATAAAGCGTGGACATTGCCATCAGCTCCTCCGGCGTATTCATGATGCGCAAAATAAGCGGCGCCGCCGCCACGCCTAAGATGCCAAGACCGATCCCGCCTATGATGCCGAAGGCGTAAGAAGTGTGCAGCGCCTCCTCCATCCTCCGCCTGTGGGAAGCCCCGTATGCCTGCGAAATCAGAACCGTGCCGCCGGCTGTCAGTCCTGTAAAAAAGCCGACCACCATATTGATAATCTGGGACGAGGAGCCGCCCACACTGGACAGCGCCTCCTTGCCTGCAAACTGCCCTACTATTACCGTGTCCACCGTATTGTACAGCTGCTGAAAAAAGGTGCCGATCAGAATCGGAAAGAAAAAGAGCAGTAACTGTTTCCAGATCACACCTTCCAGTATGCCGTTTTGCTGTTCTCTCGTCTCCATGTCAAATATCTTACTCCCCAAAATAGAACTTTTCCCGTATGCCGCCGGTATATTCCATAATACATGCCAAAAACCGTTCCCCGTATTTTTCGTACTTAAAAGCGCCCATCCCGTTCACATCCATCATTTCCTCCCGGTTCATGGGCAGCCGCACACACATATCCACCAAGGTCTTATCGGAAAATACAAGGTAGGGCGGAATCCCTTTCTCCCTCGCAATCTCCCGTCGAAGTTCCCTCAATTCCTCAAAGAAGGCGAGCCCTCTTGTATTCAGAATGTCGGCTCTTCTGCCTGCGCTGCCCTTGATTCTGTCGTCGTCCTCCGCCATCCGGCTGCTTCTCGGCTCCAGCTTCACGACCACCTTACAAAGACCGTCCACAATGTCCTGCGCTTTCCCGGTCGTCTGCAAAAGCGCATATTTATCCTGCGTCTGCCGCAGATATCCTTCCTGCACCATCTGACCGATCAAGTCTTTTAATTCCTGCTCCCGCCATCTGCCAAGGCTTGCGTAAGAAGGATACTGTTCTACCCGGTATTCCCGCAGTTTCGCGTTCTTTCCGCCAAGAAGCGTACCAACGACCACCTGTATGCCGTATCTTTCCCCCTGTTCTTCCAGACACCGGATGACCTGCACCGCTTCTGCCGTCATGTCCTTTTCCACATACTGTTTCTGGCAGTTCCCGCATTTGCCGCAGGCGCTCCCGCCCTCCTCCCCAAAATACCGGAGAATGTAAGTACGCAGGCATTCTTTGGTATTGCAGTAAAAAATCATGGATTGGAGCCGTTTCTCGTCCCGCTCGCGAATTGCCAACTGTTCTTCCGGTGTAAAATCGGCGCTGTTTTCCTTGTTTTCCAAAAGGAAACGATTGATCATAATGTCCTGCGCCGAGTAGAGCAGAATACAGTCGGACGGTTCTCCGTCCCGCCCCGCGCGCCCCGCTTCCTGATAGTAATTCTCCATGCTCTGGGGCATATTGTAGTGGATCACATAGCGCACGTTGGACTTGTCAATCCCCATGCCGAAAGCGTTGGTAGCCACGATTACGGGCTTTCTGTCATAAATAAAGTCGTCCTGATTCTGCCGCCGTTCCTCCGGCGATAATCCCGCGTGATATCTGGTGACAGCTACGCCTTCCCGCAAAAGCTGTTCGTACACTTTCTCCACATTTTTTCTTGTGGCGCAGTAAATAATCCCGCTCTCTATTCCCCGGTCCGCCATATAGTGCTGCAGATAGCGCGAGCGGCTCTTCGTATGTTCCACCGCAAAGAAAAGATTCTGTCTGTCGAAGCCCGTCACCAGTGTTTTTGGATTTTTTAACTCCAGCACGGAGACAATGTCCTCTCTGACCTCTCCCGTAGCGGTCGCCGTAAACGCGCTTACGATGGGGCGCTCAGGGAACTGTTTGATAAACTGTACGATATGTAGGTAGCTTGGTCTGAAATCCTGTCCCCACTGGGAGATACAGTGCGCCTCGTCCACCGCCACCATGCTGATCTCCACCGCTTTCGCAAAGCGCAGAAACCGCTCCGTTTCCAGCCGTTCGGGCGCCACATAAATGATTTTGTAGCGTCCCTGCTCCGCAAAGGTCAAAGCCTTGGCAATCTGCCCTTCCGTGAGGGAGCTGTTGATGTAAGCGGCATGGACGCCCGCCTGATTGAGCGCCTGCACCTGATCCTTCATCAGCGAAATCAGCGGGGAAATCACAAGCGTAATCCCCGGCAGCAAAAGCGCGGGCACCTGATAGCAGACAGATTTCCCTGCCCCCGTCGGCATGATACCAAGCACGTCTTTCCCCGCGAGGATATGGTCAATCAACATCTCCTGCCCCTCCCGAAAAGAGCGGTAGCCGTAATATTTTTCTAATACTTTATATTTTGTCATTAGTATCTTCCGTTAAAAATCTGTGTAATCGGAGAATCCTCCGTCAAAATCACCGTCTTATTGTCTCCCACCACGCTCTCTTTTAACGCGTCAAGAGCGCGCACAAAGGAATAAAAATCCGTCTTCTCCGGGTCGGCGTATGCGCCCGACAATATCCGCATATACTCCGCCTCGCCCTCCGCGACTGTCGCCTCCGCCTTCGCCTTCGCGTCGGAAAGCATGATGGAAACCTCCTTGTCCGTCGTGTTCTCGATCATCTTTGCCTCGGATTTTCCTTCCGCCGTGTACTGCGCCGCAATGTTGCCGCGCTCGGAAATCATGCGGGTATAGACCGCCTGCTTGTTGTCGTCCGGCAGATCCAGTTTCTTCACCTCAACCGCAACAAGCTCGATGCCGTACTGGTTCTCCACGTGGTTGATCTGTCCCATCACTTCCTCAGTCAGAGACGTGATCTCGATCACTTCCTCCTTTCCTTCGGAGAGATCCAGATCGTTTCCGGAAAGCTCCGCTCCCGATTCGTCCACGGTGATCGTCATCTTGCCGTCACGGCTTCTGATGACCTCGTCCTGCTTCATGTTGGAGATGGTATTTTTCGTGGCATTGTAGACAATCGCGTCAATACGCCCCTCCGCGCTCTTTACGGAGCAGCTCAAAGTCTGGGCAAACCGCAGGGGATCCGTCACGCGCCAGAGCACATAACTGTCCACGATCATCGTCTTCTTGTCGGAGGTGATGACGTCCGACGCCGGCAGGTCGTAGATCAAAAGCTCCTTCGGCACGGTGTCAATGGACTCCACAAATGGCAGCTTAAAGCTTAATCCCGGCTCGGACACCACCCGGTCCACACGACCAAACTGTCTGATTAGCTTAAACTGGTTCTGTTTTGTCACCACCATACAGTTGCCGAGCAGAAAGACCGCAAGCACAAGCAGCACGACAAAGAACACGCCGAATTTCCTGCCGCCTTTGCCGCTTTTCTTCTCCTTCTTCTTCGTGCCGTCGGAATTATATCGTTCAAAGTTCTGTACGTTTGGATTCTGTGTAAAATCAGCCATGGTTTATTCCTCCTCCTGTGTTTCCGCCGTCTCGTCTTCCAATGTATTGCCGTTTTCATTGATAGAAGAAGACTCCTGCGTTACAAAACTGTCAAGAGGCAGCATAGTTGTCGTCTTTCCACCCTCTCCCTCGATCACTACCTTCACGTCCGGAAGCACGTCCTCGATCGCCTCGTAGAACATGCGCTTCTTGGTCACCTCCGGGTACTTGGCGTACTCCTGATACATGGAATTAAAGCGCGCCGCCTGTCCGCTCGCCTCGTTGATGCGCTCCTGCTTCTTTGCCTCCGCGTCCTGCAAAATTTTATCGGACTCCGCCTCCGCGTTTGGAATCTGCTCGTTTCTGTATTTGTTGGCATTGTTCAAAGCGGTTTCCTTGCCCTGCTTCGCCGTCTCCACCTCCTTGAAGGCGTTCTCCACCTCGGCGGTTGGAGGCGTCGCGTCCTGAATCGTAATATTCACAAGCTGAATGCCAATATCATAAGACTCCAGCTTGTCCAGAATCATCTGCTTGATGTTGGACTGAATCTCATTTTTCCCCGTGGTGAGCACGCTGTCCACGCTGTAGGAACCGATGGTCGTTCGGATGCAGTTCTGGGCAATGTTTTTCAGAACCAGCGCCGGATTCTCCGAAGCATAAAGAGCCTTGACCGGATCAGTCACTCTGTACTCGGCATAGAAATCCACGTAAATAAAATTGTAGTCGGATGTAATCATCAGCGCATCCTCGATATCGTCCCCCGCCGGGTCGTCATCCGTCCCGTCCCGATAGCCGATATTAAAGCCCTGAATCGTTGTATTCACCTTCGTCACCGTCTGGATAAATGGTATCTTAAAGTGAAGTCCCGGCGTGGTGACCGCCTTGGGTGAACCGAAGGTACAGACCACCGCCTGCTCTTCCTCCTGAATCGAATAGTAGGAGTTTCCGGCAAGAATGGCAATCACGGCAACTACCAGCACAATCTTCGCGGCTGCCGCGCTCTTTCCCTTCGGAATGCCTATATTAGTTTCTCGTTTTTTTCCAAACATACTTTTCAGTCCTTTCTTATCGCTTGTTTTTCTTTGGCGACTATTATATTATATAACAGTATTGTTACAAATAAAAATTAAAAATTTGAGAAGCGAGGCGCGAAACTTATGAGAATCATCTTTATCAGACACGGAGACCCTGACTATGTGAACGACTCCCTGACGGAAAAGGGTGTCCGGGAGGCGAAGCTTTTGGCGAAGCGGGTGGCAAAGTGGGACAATATCACGCAGTTTTACTGCTCTCCCTTAGGGCGGGCGCAAAAAACCGCCTCCTACTCTCTGGAAGCGGTCAGCCGCGAAGCAATCACCTATGAATGGATGAAAGAATTTGCCTATTTTATCGACGATCCCGTGACGGGACGCCACGGCGTGCCTTGGGACCTCATGCCCGCATACTGGACGGAAATCCCGGAAATGTACGACCGGGAGGGCTGGAAGAGCACGGAACTTTACCGTTCCAACGAAGCCTTGCTCCCCGCCTACAAAGAAGTCTGCGAAGGGCTGGACGGGCTGCTATCCTCCTACGGCTACACAAGACACCACAACTACTATCTCACAGATCCCGCAAAAAAATGTGACAGAGAAGATACCATCGTGATCTTCTGCCATCTGGGCGTCACCTGCGTGATGTTGAGCCACCTTCTGGGGATATCCCCGGTGCCCCTGCTGCACGGCTTTTTCCTTGCGCCCACCTCCGTCACTGTCGTGGCGAGCGAGGAGCGGATGGAAAACGACGCCATCTTCCGCGTGCAGGTGATGGGCGACGTGACCCATCTTCTCACCGGCGGGGAACCCGTCTCCCACGCCGGCTATTTCACGGAACCATTTCAAGGATAGACTATAAAAGTCAGCAAAATCACCGCCACCCCTGCCCCATCATGGGCGCGGGGGTCGGACGATTGTCCGGCAGCTTCGCGATCGCAACGCCCATAAACACAATGGTAAACGCGACTCTGAACAGGAACGGCAAAGAGAGATCTGCAAACGGTATCAGATCGAGGAATGTCAGCACCACAAACATCGGCACCTTCGCATACACCGCCGTCCGATACAGCGCCTCTCCCGGCACCTGCTTGTTCATAATAGAATTGATAAGCATTCCAAACAGCATATAGACCGCCGCACACAGGAAATACCAGAGAACTCTCCACAAAAAGTAGACAATATACGCTATCACAATGATAACCTTGACAAACGGCGCAAGCCCCGTCGCGATCCACTCTCTGCTCAGTTCAAAACTGCTCCCCAGATCGCTGAAGTCAAGCTGCTGATATTCCCCATTCTGCATAATGGAAATACGATCCCGTCCCACCAGCATCACATCCTGATAGCCTTCATCCGCTATCTCATCCGCATCGTCGTAGGAAAAACTGTCGATATCATCCGTCATATAGACAAACACGCTGCCCTCGTCAAACATAAAATCTTCTTTCATATACAGCTGTCCGCCCGACAGCTTAAATTCCGGCATCTGTGCTGCGATTTTTTCCATATCTATAGACGAAAAAGCCACCATCACCGAGCCGAAGGAAAGAAGCGTGGCTATCAGGGCAAGAAGCGTCACAAACAAAATCATGCTCCCGACCTTCACCTTCGTCAGCCCGTGATACAGAGGCGGCACGAAAGAGTAGGCAAACTGTTTCAAGATGTTTGGCGCATTCTGCGATTCGTCGTCACTACTGTAATTCCCGTAACCGCCTCCCTGCTGATTATAATTTCCCTGCGGGTAGACATTGCCCTGCTGATAAGGATTTCCCTGTTGGTAAGCGTTACCTTGTTGATATGCATTGCCCTGTTGATATGCATTGCCCTGTTGATATGCATTGCCCT
>ERZ779637.26-NODE-26-length-97503-cov-18.371254_pt1 | contig 97503 bp, 86 predicted proteins | sample MGYA00514196_ERZ779637 | MGnify/ENA primary metagenome ERZ779637 (study PRJEB29562, sample SAMEA4376700) | mouse gut metagenome | isolation source: Cecum | study: EMG produced TPA metagenomics assembly of the A DSS colitis mouse model was used to assess the...
TACACCAGAGTAAATTCCTTCGGAATTAACTCCTGAAGAATGCTTCGCATTCTTCGCGTTGTCGTCATGCTCAAAACCATCTCACGCAGGCGACTTTCATATAATAGCAGAAGAATAATTGGATGTCAACGGGTTTTCAGGAATTTTTTTGAAAAATTTTTAAGGAAAAGTCAAAGCACATAAATTCCGAAATGAGCGAGCGCTTTATAGGAAAAATATGCCAGCAGACAAGCTTCTGCTGCGCCCATTACCGCGCCAAGTAATTTGTTAATACCGCTCACTATGGAAATGCTGCCAACCGCAAGAAGCGGGGCGAATATCAGACGGCAAATCTTAAAAAGAATCCCAAGCAAAACCAGCGCGATAATACACACTGTTAATATATGCGTTGATTTGTTCATTGCGCTTGTAACGGCAAGAAAAACCAGCGCCACACACGCAAGGGAGATCACGCCCGACAAAAGGTTGACAACTTCCTGCATCATGCCGCAGGCATACCCTCCCCGTATTCTCCATATAAATAGTAAAAACACAACCGCCGCGAAGGCGAACGTAAGCATTTCCTGTCTCATTATAATATCAACCCGGTTTATCTCAATTCTATCGTATCAATGGAATCCGGCGTCACTACCATATAAGTGTAGGACGCATTCTGCGGTATCAGCATCAAAGCCGTTTTGTTAAATTTCCCCTCATATTTCTGCATGCCCCTGCCGTTGTAAATCCGGCAGTCGGACTCATTATATATAATGATCTGATCCTCGTGGAACAAAATATCCCTGCATTCTATATCATATGCAATAGAACAGACAAAGTCCCCCGATTTATGGTACACATCCAGACGGTATCTGCTGCCGCTCTCCCTGCTGCTAAAGACCAGCCCCACGTATTCACTCCCGTAATAGATGCCCCGTACCTCTTCGTCGAGCAACTTTTCCGCTATGGTGACCGGTTTCTGCGCACCGCCGAAAAACATAATCCTGTCGTCGGACACCGCGAAAAGAGAACGGTTGTCAAGAAAGCGCGCAAACGGCACCACCCTGTCTATGTAATCATAACCGCTCACATAATTGTCCGTATTATTCTGACCCACCGCGCCAAAATTATAAAAAGCCACGCTGGATTTCATATGTCCGCTGTCCACATACAGATAGGAAACACACACAAGCTCACCGCTCGGTGAAATAGATACCTCCGCCGGATAGCCGCTCTCTTTCATCGTTGTCCGAAAGCGCACCAGTTCTGTCCCTTTCGCGTCGTAGAGGCATATTAAAGTGACATTTGTGTCATCTAATACTGCCGCCACCACCCCGCCCGCGGACACGCAAAAATCACGCACCGGTCGGTTGGTCGTAATATTGCCCAGCACAGACTCCGTGTTCATCACATAAATCTCTCTGCCGTTGTAATCGCCGACCGCCACTACGTTCTGGTTGATATCCACCATGGGATTCTGCATTTCAAAAGTCTGATTCCACACCGCATTGCCCTTGGTGTCCATACAACTGATTCCATCTTTACTGTATGTAAGAAGATTTGATGCAAAGGGCATCATCTGCGCATCGGACGGAATCTTGATTTCCACGTTGGAAAGTTCCACGCTCTCCGTATAAACCTTGTTCTGCCATTGTATATAAACGACTGCGCCTGCAGCGGCAAAAAGCATTAAAACCAAGGTCACCCTGTAAAACACAGTGAACTTGTGGCTCTTGATCTTTTCCCGGTAACTGATTCTAGGCGGTTTCTGTTCCTTGTCCCGCTTTTCCTTTTTTCTGAAATATTCTCTGATATTTGCCATCTGTCGTATCCTTAAATTCTGGTTGCAGCCGCAGTGCCTTATTCCATGCACTCCGCAGTGCCTTATTCCATGCACTCCGCAGTGCCTTATTCCATGCACTCCGCAGTGCCGCTCGATTCCGCTTTGCTTCATCTCGCTCGCGGGCTTCGCCCTATGCATCCATTCGGATAAACGTTTCGGTGAGCAAGCTCCCCTCTCCGTTTCTCCTCTGTCTGCGCACTGCTCATTGCCAACGCGTACATTATACCACAGCCTTACTTACTTTTCTACGGCAGGATTATTCTTTGCCCGGAACGGATTTTGTCTGGGTCGGAAATTTGGTTCACTTCACAGATTTTTTCCACACGGGAAGTATCCCCGTAAATCTTTTGGCTAATCGTATAGAGTGTGTCCCCTTGTTCCACCTCATAATATCTAGTTATGCTTCTGGAAAGCGCCTCCTCTTCCTTGTCGGCATCACTTGTCCCCTCATTATCGACATCCTCTTCCTCTGGCTCTGCCATTTCTGACTCTTCCTCCTGTGTCCGGTCACCTGCCGGTTCATCCGAATCCGAAGCCTGCACAGGTTCTTCTGCTTCCTCCTGTTTTTTCTCTTCTGCCGGCTCTGTCTCCCGCTCTGCCGCAGCCTCTTTCTCCGCCGCTATATTCTCTTTTTCAAACACAATATCCTTTGCCGAATCCCCATGCACGCCCCCGGAACCCTTATCTTGTGCCTGAGCGTCTGTGTCCTCTCGAGAATCCGTCTCCAACACGCGTTCGCCCGCCTCCTGATTTTCTATGGCAAAGAAAACCTCCTTTGCCGAGCGGTTCAGTTCCTCCATCTTGTCGTAACTGTCCGTAGAAGTAATGACAATAGCCACCAGCACCACCAGAATCAGACACAGCTGCACAGACATGGCGCCGTGGGGCGTCCGCTTCTTCTCTTCCTCCGGAAATACCAATGGAACAGGCATTGTGTCCGGCACGCTGCTTTTTTCCGCATTTTGCTTCTTGCCTGCGCTGCTTGTCCACTCCAACAGATAATTCTGCATCGCTTCATTGTTATCATAAAATACCTGAAAACCGGATGCCCTGCATTCCCCGTCCGACTCCCGCACGAGAAATACCGGACCCGCCTGAGTAAGACGGCACACCAGCTCAGGAAGCGGCTCATATTCCGCAAACGCCGCAATTCCCCTGTCACGCCCCGCCCCGTAAACATAGAGTTTCCTGCCGTTCTCCTGACGTGACCCGTAAAAATATATCTCGGACAGTTCCAGTGAATCCGACTCGCGTCTCAAATATGACAGAACATATTCTTCTACATAAATATGATACTTTTTCTTTCTTTCCTCTCTCCCAACAACTGCCGACCCGGACTCCATCTCTTCCCCCTGCGCCTGTTATAGATTTTCTTTTGCAAGGAGTATATCACAATTCCACTGAAAAAATTGACATAAGGCGCGGTGACTGACAAGCCGCATAACTGTGTTTCTGACTCTGCTGCGCCGCGCATATAAACAAACGCAAAAATACCGCCGTGTTCTTCACACAGCGGCATTTTCTCTCAAGCTCTTTATACAGTTATGCGGAAACGCGATCAATCCGCGCCGCCTCATTCTACAAAAATTGATAAATCGTCTCCGACTCATAATCCTTACCCGGTCCGAATACTGCCTGCGGAAAATTGGGATGATGAATGTTGTCGGGGAAATAATGAGTCTCCAGACAGAATCCCGTGCGGGGCGCATAGTGCACGCCGCCTTTTCCTTCCTGCTCGGCGATACAGTTTCCGGCATAGAACTGCATCCCCGGCAGCGTGGTAAATACCTTCATTCTGCGTCCGCTCTTCTCATCCTCCGCCTCCGCAGCCTCCCGCATCGTGCCGGCAGCTCCGTCAACTACAAAGTTATGGTCATAGCCCAGCACCAGCTTAAGCTGTTCATTATCCGCATTGATATCCCTGCCGATCTGTTTCCTTTCGGTAAAGTCCAAAGGCGTGCCTGCCACCGACGCAATCTCTCCCGTTGGTATCGCTCCCGGAAGCACCGGCGTATAGTTGGCGGCATACAGACGCAGGAACTGCCCCTCTATGCTGCCGGAATCATGTCCCGCCAGATTGAAATAAGTATGATTCGTCAAATTGAGCACCGTGTCCATATCGGAAGTGGCATGATATTTCAGCTTTAACTCATTGGCATCCGTCAGCGTATAGGTCATGGTAACCTTTTTATTTCCCGGAAAGCCCAGCTCGCCGTCCTTACCCTCAATCGTAAGTTTCAGGCTGCCGCCGTCCTCCTCCGCCCTCCAAAATCCTTTATGATAACCGCCGTCCATATCGCTGTGCAGGTTGTTCGGTCCGTCATTCACCGGCAGATGGTACTCTTTCCCGTTCAAGGTGAAAGCCGCTCCGCCAACACGGTTCGCATTGGGTCCTATGGTCACGCCAAAAAAACTGGGATTGGAAAAATAATCTTCTCCCTTGTCAAAGCCCAGAACCACATCCGCAAACTCCCCGTTTTTATCCGGCACCCAAAGTTCCACTACCGCCGCACCGATGTTCGTAATTTTTACTTCCAAACCGTTCTTATTCTTTAATGTATACAGGCAAATCTCTTCCCCCGTTTTCATTGTGCCAAACTTCTCTTTTACGATCCCCACTTCCCATACCCTCCTTCATTTTTGCTCTATGGCATGTTACAATTCCACCCTGCCTTCCAGCGCCCGCAAAAGCGTTACCTCATCGATGTATTCCAGATCGCCTCCCACCGGCACGCCGCTGGCTATCCTCGTCACTCTAATGCCCGTAGGCTTAATCAACTTGCTGATGTACATCGCTGTAGTCTCGCCCTCAAGACTGGAATTGGTCGCGATGATCACCTCCGTGACATCGCCTTCCAGCCGCTTCATCAATTCTTTCAGCCTGATATCCCCCGGTCCGATTCCCAGCATGGGAGAGATCGCACCATGCAGCACATGATAAACACCCGTGTATTTCCCCGTTTTCTCGTAAGCCGCCAGATCCCGCGCATTCTCCACCACCATGATAACGCTGTGATCTCTGTTCGCATTCGCACAAACCGGACAGATTTCTTTATCCGTCAGCGTAAAACATTCCTGACAGTAGCGAACGTTTTCCTTCGCCTCCACAATCGTCTTCGCCAGCCGCTCCACCCGCGACTGGGGCATGTTAATCAAATGGAAAGCAAGCCGCTGCGCTGACTTGTGCCCGATCCCGGGCAGTCCCGCCAGCTCCTCTATCAATTTATTGATATGTCCGCTGTAAAGTTCCATGTCAGAAAAATTCTCAACCTTTCGTCAGGCATTTCATTTTTTATAATGCCGAATTGTCTCAATAGACATTTAGAACGGCAGACCTCCGCCTAACCCGAGTCCTCCGGTCATCTTATTCATGGCTTCGGCATTCGCCTCCTCCGCCATGCGCAACGCCTCATTTGCCGCCGCCATCACCAGATCTTCCAGCATTTCGATATCGTCCGGATCCACTACCTCCTCGGAAAGCTTCACCTTCGTGATTTCTCGTTTACCGGTCACGGTAACTTCCACCGCACCGCCGCCTGCTTTCGCCGTAAACTCTTTTGTCTCAAGTTCTTTCTGGCTCTCCTCCATCTGACGCTGCATTCTCTGCGCCTGCTTCATCAGGTTACTCATGTTGCCGGGCATACCGCCGCCCGGAAATCCGCCTCGCTTCGCCATGTTTCCAATTTCCTTTCCTATTCTTCTTCTATTTCCATATGAATCAGCTGTGACAAATCCACATAACTCTGCTCGAAAGTCTCCCTGTTCGGCACCGTCTGTACCGTCACGTCAATCTCCTTGCCCGTCATGTCCGCCAGCATCTGCTCCAGCAGTTCCTTATGCCCTTCCTGCCGCAAAAAATAATCGGAGGCAAGACCATCCTCCACAACTACCAACAGCCGACTGTCCCCGCCCAGACTCAAGCGCGCCTCTTTCAGATACTGTTTCATGGGCATATCCGCATGTGACACAATATCATGCCAGCGCTCCACCGCCGTCTGCACATCCTCCGGGATTGCCTTCGGCAGAGGCAGACGCTCTTTTGCCGGAACGGACGCAGCGACACTCTCCACCGCTCCCGCAGCCGCCACAGCCACAACGCCGTTTTCCAACTGCTCCTCTATCACTCTGACCCGCTCCGCTACGGACCCGATATCCCGCTCCATATCGGGTCTGCAAAGTTTGATAAGCGCAATCTCAATTAGGATTCTCTTCTGCGGCGCATACTTGATCTGCCCGGAGAGTTCAGAGAAAATGCGAATATAGCGCATAAGCGTCTCTGTCTCCAGCATCCCCGACTCCTCCTTCAATCGAACCAGATTGTCGGAAGACACGTCGATGATATCCTCTATGTCATCGGACGACTGCAGCAAAAGAAGATTTCTCAGATACCATGTAAAATCCGTTACAAACTGCGAAAGCTCCCTGCCCTGCATAACGATTTCTTCCAAAAGCCCGATACAGCCGGTCACCTCACGCCCGATCACATGGCGCAGAAGCCTGCTGAATACTTCCGTGTCCACCGCACCGAGAACGTCAAGCGCTTTATCGTAAGTCAGTTCCTGCCCGAAATGAAACGCGATGCACTGGTCCAACAAGCTCAGCGCGTCACGCATGGAGCCATCCGCTGTCTTTGCAATATAGCGGAGTGCCTTCTCCTCCACCTGCACTTGCTCTTTTTCCATCAGTTCCCGCAGTCTCTCCGCAATCGTCTCAATCGAAATCCGGCGGAAATCATACCGCTGACAGCGGGAAAGTATGGTAATCGGTATCTTGTGCACCTCGGTGGTCGCCAGAATAAAAATCACATAGGAGGGCGGCTCTTCCAGCGTCTTTAACAGCGCGTTAAAAGCGCCGATGGAGAGCATATGCACCTCGTCAATAATATAAACTTTAAACCGTCCCTCCGCCGGAGAATAGGACACCTCATCCACAATCTCACGGATATTGTCAACGCCATTGTTGGAGGCGGCGTCAATCTCAATCACATTCATACTGGCGCCCGCCGCAATCGCCTTACAGCTCGCGCATTCCCCGCAGGGACTTCCCTCCACAGGGTTCTCGCAGTTCACCGCCCGCGCAAATATTTTCGCTATGGAAGTCTTACCCGTACCTCTCGTCCCGCAGAAGAGATACGCGTGACCGATGCGGTCCGCCTTAATCTGATTCTGCAGGGTGGTAACTATATGCTCCTGCCCCTTGACGTCCTCAAATCTGCTCGGGCGGAACTTACGATACAGCGCTGTATATGACATAATAAGTTAATCTCCGTTACTGTTCGCACCGCGCCATGCACTTGCTGCATGGTGTCAGAGCCAGCGCCAAAATGCCTGTTCTTCGGCATTTTGTGTGCATCCACTGCTGCCGTTTACGCCTTGAATAAATTCAATGATACCACTATCAGATATGGCGTAGGCAGCAGTTAATCTCCGAAACTGATACCAACCATCTTTGCCTCTTGAACAATGGTAGCATCAGGTGATACCATTTTCAGCTTGCCTGCCACTTCCTCAAGCGGCACTCTCACGATCTCCCTGTTCTTATAGCCTACCATGAAACCGTACTCGCCCTGCAGAATCAATTTGCCTGCCTCCGCGCCCAGTCTGGTCGCAAACACTCTGTCATAAGGGCAGGGACTTCCGCCGCGCTGCGTGTGACCCGGAACGGTAACGCGCACATCCATGCCGGTCTTTTTCATAATCTTATCCGCGATTTCGTAGGAAACCGAAGGATACGGATAATCCTTCATCTTCTCCTTGTATTCCTTCTTGGAAAGTTTCGCGTCCTCCTTCGAGATCGCGCCCTCCGCCACCGCCATAATGGTGAAACGGGATCCTCTCTGCGAGCGCGCCTTGATCGCCTTGATCACGCTGTCGATGTCATAAGGAATCTCAGGAATCAGAATGATATCCGCGCCGCCTGCGATGCCGGCATTCAGCGTAAGCCAGCCTACTTTATGTCCCATAACCTCCACGATGAAGATACGTCCATGTGAGGACGCCGTGGTATGAATGCAATCAATGCAGTCTGTTGCAATATTGACCGCGCTCTGGAAACCGAAAGTCATATCTGTTCCCCACAGGTCATTGTCTATGGTCTTAGGCAGCGTGATGACATTCAGCCCCTCCTCGCGGAGCATGTTCGCGGTCTTATGGGTGCCGTTGCCGCCAAGGATTACCATGCAGTCCAGCTTCAGCTTATAATAATTCTGCTTCATCGCCTCGACTTTATCCAACCCGTTTTCATCCGGCTCACGCATCAGCTTAAAAGGAGTTCTGGAACTGCCGAGAATGGTGCCGCCCTTCGTCAGAATACCCGCGAAATCATGCCCTGTCAAAATTCGGAAATCCCCGTAAATCATTCCCTTGTAGCCATCCAGAAAACCATAAATCTCCACGTCCTCACTGCTGCAGGAAAGGCACTTAACAACACCTCTCATAGCAGCGTTTAACGCCTGACAATCTCCACCACTGGTCAACATTCCGATTCTCTTCATCCCGCATCCTCCTTACTATACCCTTTACTCATTTTTTTGTGCGAAACGCCCTCACTCCGGCATCTCCTGTGTGATGAAAGTCTGTGCCACATACTAACGCCTTCCTTCCACACGTTCCATATACAATTATAGCGTATTTCTCCACACCTCACAACTTTTATTTCACAGTTTTTCCTCTCCCGCACCTTTCTCCCCGTCGTCGATTTTTGTCTGTAAAACCGCTTCCGCCGCCTGCTTTTCCCTCCGCTGCTGCTTTTCTATCCGGTTCCTCTCCCTGAGTTCCACAAAAAAGTTTTTTAAAATCGACTGGCACTCCTCCTCCAGAACGCCCCGCCGCACGATCACCTGATGGTTAAACTCCTGCATCTCCAAAATGTTTAATATAGAACCGCCGCAGCCCGCCTTCGGGTTCATGGCGCCGATCACCGTCTCCGTAACCCTCGCCTGCACGATCGCCCCTGCGCACATCTGGCAGGGCTCCAGCGTCACGTAGAGCGTGCACTCCTCAAGACGCCAGTCCTTTATCGCCCGGCTCGCCTTATTAATCGCCGTGATCTCCGCATGCGCCAGCGTATTCCTGTCCGTATTGCGGCGGTTGTATCCTCTGCCGATAATTTTATCCTGATACACAATCACACAGCCGATCGGCACTTCCCCGAGAGCATAGGCTTTTTTCGCCTGCTTGATCGCCTCTTTCATATACTTTTCATCCCGCGTCATGCCGTCCTCCATATATGAGTCACAGACCTCTCCGTCTGCGGAATCTCAAATCAGTGCGGAGAATGCCTGTTTTGGCGGTATTCTCCCGTGTGAGACTTAGTGCTTCTTAACGAAGCAGCCTTTGCTGCTGAATTTTAGAAGTACTTCTCACACTACTATATTTTACCACATGTACCATATTCAGGACACAAAAAAGATTTCACAAAAGTTTTTTGAGAAAAACAGTAGACAAGGCTGTCTTTTCAACATATAATCTTATTCGTACGGAGATGTATCGAAGTGGTCATAACGGGGCGCACTCGAAATGCGTTAGCCCTCCGGGGCACGAGGGTTCGAATCCCTCCATCTCCGTTTCCGTGCAGCCGGGGCGTTAGCGGTGCCCTGTACCCACAATCCGCTCTAGTGGGGGTGATGCTTTATCGAGGGTCTGCGCCTGCGTAGCTGCCCTTTATAAGTGGCGTTGAAGTTTGGGTCTCACGCAATGAGAATCCATGAACCGTGTCAGGGTGGGAACACAGCAGCACTAAGTGGAACCTTTCATGTGCCGTGAGGGTGCCTGGCGGAGTTAACTGTAAAGGTAACGTACATGGGTTACGGTTCGACATAAAGCGCACGGTTTTGATTTTTCTGGCATATTTCTGCCGTAAACTCACTATGATGGAAACAGAAATGAAAAATACCGACCAGTCTATTTACGAAAACGAAACGTGGCGTGAGCTTTCGGACTGCACGCTCTGCCCGAGGGAATGTCACGTAAACAGAAACGCCGGCGAAATCGGTTACTGCGGACAGACCGCGAAGCTCGCTGCCGCGAGAGCAGCGCTCCATTTCTGGGAAGAGCCCTGCCTGTCCGGCAAGAACGGTTCCGGCGCTGTTTTTTTCAGCGGATGTAATCTCCGCTGCGTGTACTGCCAGAACCACGAGATCGCGCAGGGAAAAGCAGGTCGGGAGATCACGGCGGCACGCCTGTCCGATATCTTTTTGGAATTGCAGGAGAAGGGTGCGCACAACATCAATCTCGTCACGCCCGCCCACTTTGTCCCCCAGATCATAACCGCCTTACAGACAGCAAAAAAGCAGGAACTTTCCATCCCCGTTATCTACAATACTTCCTCCTACGAAAAGGTCGAAACCCTCCGCAGACTGGAAGGGCTGATCGACATTTATCTCCCCGATCTGAAATACTTTGACACCGCCCTGAGCGAAAGCTATTCCCACGCGCCGGATTATTTCGAGACGGCAACAGCCGCCATCACCGAGATGATCCGTCAGGTCGGCGTTCCCGTTTTCGAGGATGGGGAGGATTCACTGATGCGGCGGGGCGTCATTGTGCGCCATCTGCTTTTGCCCGGCTGTGGCAAAGACACCCGCAAGATACTCCGTTTTCTCCATGAAGCCTTTAAAAACAACATATATGTCAGTATTATGAACCAGTATACGCCTCTTGCACAGGTTTCCGGCATACCCGCGCTGAACCGACGAATATCGGACGCAGAATACGAAAAAATAGTTGACTTCGCCGTCCGCATCGGCATTGAAAACGGCTTTATTCAGGAGGGGGATACTGCTGCGGAAAGTTTTATTCCCGCTTTCGACTGCGAGGGAATTTGATTCCTCACAGTTCCACTTTCCTCAGATAATACCCGAACTCGCCCGCCTTCGACTCGCCGCTCTCGCACTCGAACGCCTCGAAGCCAAACATCAGCGCCACCATCTTTTCCCTCTCATAGAAAACGCCGGGGACGCCCAGATAATATGTCTCTCCCTCTTTTCCCAAAATTACATGCCGATAATTATAAAATCCGTGCAGCAAAAAGCTGTTGTTTACCAAATGCTGATATTTTCCGGACAGAATGATAAAATCCTTCGGCTCTAATTTCACATAGACGCGCTCGTCGTCGTAGGGATGGATGTTGTCGTAAGTGTCCAGAATCTGCTCCCACTTATCTTCTTTTAGCCCTTCTATGACAAGGGCATCCGCCATCAAGGGTTTCCGCGGCTGATCCGCGACGGCGCCGCTCTCCCTGCCGCTTCGTTTCTGCACGGCAATGCGCTCTATTTTTTGCGGCTCTGACTGGGGTGCGGGCGATTCTGCGGCAACATGTTGTTCCGGCACAGGCACAGCGGATTTCCCAGCCGCTGACTGCTCTGCCGCGGCATACGGCTCCCGCAAGTCCCGATCCGACTCCACAACAGCCGACCGTTCATGCTCCGCGAGCGGTTTTGCATCCTCCTCCACAAAGGCAGACTGTTCTTCCCGAGACTCTACCGGCATTTCTTCCTCTTTCTCGACTGCCGCCTGTCTCGCAGCCTCCTTGCTTGCGCCCTCCACCAGATAGCCGCCCGGCAGCACAATCCGGAGGCGGACCCGTTCCGATAAATCCGGCTCCTGCTTCTCCCACTGCCCGCTGCCTGCCCGCACGATAATGCCGTCCGCCTCTTTCCAGTCCGATCCGGTATAATACCGCACCGGGTATTTCCCGTCTATGGAGTGCGGTACATTTTTCACCACCAAGGACATGTTCCCATCCTTGTCCCGTTTTTCCACCTTGAGAAAGCCCGCGCTCCCCAGACGGTCCCCGTCCTTGTACAACCCCAAATATATGATTTCCTTTTGATACATAACAACCTCCGTTCCGGAGCGCCCGTGCGACCAGACGGCGCAAATCACAGATTTATATTCCTTGTTCATATATATGCGCGCATGATTTAAAATAGAACCCGAAACGCAAAGAAGAGCGGTCCGTCCGAGCCGCTCCTCTGTCCTGCATCCATATTTATCTGTGTCAAAAATCCAGAGAATCCAGATATCTCATATAGTTCACTACCATCAGCGCAATCTTGAATGTCAGCGCATCGTCGAAGACGCGGATATCCAGTCCCGTGCTCTTCTGCAGCTTCTCAATTCGGTACACAAGCGTATTTCGGTGTACAAAAAGCTGTCTCGACGTCTCGGACACATTGAGGTTATTCTCAAAAAATTTGTTGATCGTCGTCAGCGTTTCATCATCCAGTTCAGCCGGCACATTCGATCCGAAAATCTCGTCGATAAAGAGCCTGCACAGATTGATCGGGAGTTGGTAAATCAGACGACCGATTCCAAGCGTATTGTAAGCCGTCACTTTTTTCTCCGCGTAGAAAATCTTACCCACATCAAGAGCCATCTTAGCCTCTTTATAGGACTTCGACACTTCCTTAAGTTCCTCAACAATCGTGCCATATGCCACACGCACGTTGAGCATCGCCTCCATATTCATCATGTCCGCAATGGTGTCGGCGATCTGCTCCAGCCTCTCATACCCCTCCTCGGGGGCAAGCGCTTTGATCAGAATTACATTACTCTCGTCAACCGCCGTAATATAATCGCCGACCTGCGCCGTGAACATGCCGTTCAGAAGCTCCATCGCCGTGCCGTCCTTCTCCTTATCCGTCTCGACAAGGAAGACCGCGCGCGGAACCGCTGCCTCAATGTGCAGCTTCTTTGCCCTGTTGTAGATATCCACCAGAAGCATGTTATCCAGCAAAAGATTCTGGAAGAAGTTATTTCGATCGTACCGCTCTTTATATGCCACAATCAAATGCTGCAGCTGGCTGACCGCAATCCTGCCTATCATATAGGTATCTTCGCTGCCGCCCTTTGCATCCAGAACGAAAAGCACCTCCTCTTCATCCCAAACCTTAAGAAGATGATGCACCCCGATCACCTGACTGTCAGCGGGGGAATCTACAAAACCCGAGATCAGCGACGGGGAAATATCGTTCGTCTCAAAAGTCGCCGCGATCTCCTTCCCCTCCGGATCCCACACCGCTAGTGCAACCTTGGAAATTGTTGAAAGTTCCTCTATACTCGCCTTAATAATCTGACTTGAAATCATATATTCCTCCATACGCGAAAGGGGAGGGGTGCTTACGCCTCCCTCCCCTGCAGTCTTTGCTATTAGTTCGTGATGGTCTGCTCTGTCTCTTTGTCGAATACGTGAATCTTCTCAACGTCGAAAGCAAACTTAACTGTGTCACCCGGTCTTGCTGTCGTACGGGAATCTACTCTTGCAGTAATCGGGAACTCAGCGAGATCGAAGTATAAGTAAACTTCTGCACCGAGCAGCTCGTAAACCTTGATGGTAGACTCGAATACGCACTTAGCAGTCTCGATAAACATCTCGGAATCATATACGTCCTCAGGACGGATACCGAATGTAACGGTCTTGCCTACATAGCCACCGTCGATCAGCTTCTTGGACTTAGCGGGCGGTAACGGAATGGTCTGACCTGCAACCTTAAGGTTAGCGGTATCACCGTCTTTCTCAACAACCGCATCAAGGAAGTTCATCTGCGGGGAACCCATGAATCCTGCTACGAACAGATTCTGAGGCTTCTGATATAAGTTCTGAGGAGTATCAACCTGCTGTACCACGCCGTCTTTCATAACAACGATTCTGGTACCAAGGGTCATAGCCTCTGTCTGGTCATGTGTTACATAGATGATGGTGGTGCCCAGTCTCTGGTGCAGCTTGGAAATCTCAACACGCATCTGTACACGAAGTTTTGCATCCAGGTTGGACAGCGGCTCATCCATCAGGAACACCTTAGGGTTACGAACGATTGCACGACCCATAGCTACACGCTGTCTCTGACCACCGGAAAGAGCCTTCGGCTTACGATCAAGGAGTGCCGTCAGATCAAGGATCTTAGCTGCCTCTTTCACCATCTTGTCGATCTCATCCTTCGGAACCTTTCTCAGCTTAAGACCGAATGCCATGTTATCATACACGGACATATGCGGATACAGAGCGTAGTTCTGGAATACCATTGCGATATCTCTGTCCTTAGGCTCTACATCGTTAACAACTCTGTCACCGATCTTCAGCTCACCGGAGGAGATGTCCTCCAGACCAGCGATCATACGAAGAGTGGTAGACTTACCGCAGCCCGAAGGACCTACGAAAATGATGAACTCCTGATCTGCGATTTCAAGGTTGAAATCTTTTACTGCCTCGAATCCGTTAGGGTATACCTTGCAGACATTCTTCAAAGATAAACTTGCCATGATTGCCTCCTAAATTATTTGTATTTTTTTAGTTTCTCTTCGTCCGCGGAAATCGTTTCCCGGACGATTAATTCTGTAGATTAGTATAACGGACTTTTGTCCCCTTTACCATACCACTATTCCACAAAGATTTCGTTTCCGATTGTAGATTTTGCTTACATTATTAAATTTTTTTTAAGACACACGGCAATTTGACTAAGAATGTACCGCTTTCCTGTGCATTTTGCCTAAACACCCGCAAATCGACGTTTATATCGCACCGATATGGCACGTTGGCAGCCACCGCATCCAAATTTCGGGGCAGTCCGTCAATGCCGGTTTACGCTGTCCGGCACCCTTTCACCTCGTAGCCCGCCTCCGTCACGGCGCCTGCAAGCGTCTCGTCGGCGATCTCGTTCTCCATCGTCACGCTCGCCGTCTTGTTCTCCAGACTGACCTCTACAGCCGTCACCCCGGCAACGCCCTCCAGCGCTTTCTGCACATGCGCCTGACACTTCGCGCACATCATGCCCTCCACATCCAATACTTTAATCATTTTCTCGTTCTCCTTTCTTTTTTCTGTCAAATCCGGCATAGGAACCATATGCGCCCTTCTGTCTTTCGCCGTGCTGCGGACGGAAAACAGGTTCAGCCGCAGCGCGTTCGTGACCACGCAGAAGCTGGACAGGCTCATCGCCGCCGCCGCAAACATGGGATTCAGCGAAAGCCCGGTAAACGGCACGAGCACGCCCGCCGCCACAGGAATCCCAATACAGTTGTAGAAAAACGCCCAGAACAGATTCTCATGGATATTTTTCAACACCTGTCTGGAAAGGCGCACCGCTGCCGACACATCTGTCAGTTTTGATTTTACCAGAACAATGTCCGCCGCGTCCAGCGCCACATCCGCACCAGCGCCTATCGCTATGCCCACGTCCGCTCTCGTCAGGGCGGGCGCATCGTTGATACCGTCCCCGACCATTGCCACCTTTCCGTATTCTGAGAGCCGCTTAATCACCGTTTCCTTATCGCCCGGCAGGACATCCGCTACCACAGCGTCGATGCCTACCTGTGCGCGGACAGCCTCCGCCGTGCGCCGGTTGTCCCCCGTCAGCATAACGACATGAATGCCCATGTTTTTAAGCTCCTGTACCGCCTGCGCACTGTCCGGCTTCACCACATCCGCCACGGCAATCATACCGAGCAGGGTGTCATTCACGGCAAAGTAGAGAGGTGTTTTTCCCTCCTCCGCCATATTCTCACCCTGTCGCAGAAATGCCTCCGTCATCAAGCCCCGCTCGGTGAGCAGCGCCGCCTTTCCGCCTAAAGCAAGGATCCCATTCAGCACGCCCTCCACGCCCCATCCGGGAAACGCCTTGAAATCGGTGACCTCGTCCGCCGCAAGCCCTTTCTCCCCGGCATGTTCGCAGATCGCCCGCGCAAGGGGATGCTCGCTGTTCTTTTCCAGAGACGCCGCCGCCCGCAGAAGCTCCTCCTCGGAAACGCCACCCGCCGGGCAGATATCCGTCACGCGCGGTTTTCCCTCCGTCACGGTCCCCGTCTTATCCAGCACCACAAAGTTCATTCTGCCCGTCTGTTCCAGAGCCGTCGCATTTTTAAAGAGAATACCCTGCCCCGCGCCTCTGCCGTTTCCCACCATGATCGCCACAGGCGTTGCCAGCCCAAGCGAGCAGGGGCAGCTGATCACGAGCACGCTGATCGCGTAGGAGAGCGCTTTGCCGACACCCGCCCCCGCAAGCAGCCAGACCGCGCCTGTGATGAGTGCTAGCGTAATCACCACCGGTACGAAAACGCCTGACACCCGATCCGCAACCTGTGCAATCGGTGCCTTCGTCGCCACCGCGTTTTCTACCATGTCTATGATCTGATTCAGAGTGGTGTCGCCGCCCACCCGCGTCGCCACGCAGGTAAGCGCCCCGTTCTGGTTCAGGGTCGCCGCGCTGACCCGATCCCCGACGACCTTGTCCACGGGAAGGCTTTCACCCGTGAGCGCCGCCTCATCCACCGCGCTCTCGCCGCCTGTCACTTCGCCGTCCACAGGAATGCTCTCGCCGGGCTTCACGACAAAGATATCTCCCACCGCAACTTCATCCGCATCTATCGTCACTTCCACGCCGTCGCGGATCACATGGGCGGTTTTCGGCGCGAGGTCCATCAGACTTCTAACCGCGTTCGTCGTCTTGCCCTTGCTGTAAGCCTCCAGCATTTTGCCTACCGTAATCAAGGTAAGTATCATTGCCGCCGATTCAAAGTACATGTCGTGCAGACAGTGCATTGCCATTTCCATATCACCCGTGCCGTATGCGCCGCCCATGCGGAACATAACCGCCGCGCTGTACACAAAAGCAGCCGCACTCCCGAGCGCTACCAGCGTATCCATATTCGGCGCGCGGCGAATCAGCCCGATAAAACCGTTAATAAAAAATTTCTGGTTAATAACCATCACAAGCCCTGTCAGTAAAAGCTGATACAAGGCGATCGCCCACGGACTCCCCGCAAGTCCCTCCGGTACCCGCCAGCCCCACATCAAATGCCCCATGGACACATACATAAGGGGAAGCAGAAGGCAGAGGGAAGCGATCAGCCTGCGCCGCAGCTTCGGCGTCTCATGGTCCACAAAGGCATCCGCCGTACCGCCGCGCTGCCTCGTCGCACCGTTCCGGCTCTCCCCGCCGCCCGCGCCTGAGGACGCACTGTCCCGATTTCCGCCGCCCGCACTGACAGGAGCCGCGCCGTACCCGGCTTTCTCCACAGCGCGGCAGATTGCATCCTCTGCGACATTCTCCCCACAGGAAACCATCATATTGTTCATAAGTAAGTTCACGCTGACCGAGCCGACACCCTCGACGCCGCGCACCGCTTTCTCCACATGCGCGCTGCAGGCGGCGCAGGTCATACCCGTCACGTTGAATTTTTCTGTCTTCATGCCCAACTCCCAACATTCTCTGTTCAGCCCACGCCCATTCGCAAAACACGCCTTCGGCGCTCCTCCGCCGTTTCACGGCTATTTTTGCTCATATTCGGGCGTTCCCTCAGACCACTATTTGTCCGCCAAATTCATGCAAGCATGATTTGTCTGACAAATACGGTCTGGCTGAACTGTTACTTTATCTTTTTCATCAGCTCCACAGCCTCCGCGAGAATCTGCGTGTCGCCCCGCTGCACACCCTCCGCCACGCAGCTCATCATATGCTCCTCCAAAATCACGTAGCCGAGACTCTGAAGGGCGCTCTCCACCGCGCCGATCTGCACCAGAACGTCGCCACAGTAGCGGTTCTCCTCAATCATTCCCTGGATCCCCTTTAGCTGACCAATAATCCGGTTGATACGGTTCTGCAAATTTTTCTGTTCTGCCGCGTCCCGGGGTGTACTCTTGTGCCGACAGCAGGCGCACACGTCGCCTGCGGCTGTCTTTTCCTCACTCATCTATTCTCTCCCAATTTTATGAATTTAAGTAATGGTTCCATGCACGCCGAATCATTTTATGTCTGGCATACGTGTTCCGATATAGATATAATATACCCCATGGGGGTATATGTCAATAGCAGCAAAAAAAAACCGGGGACGATTTCCGCCCCCGGTCTGCAACTCCCCCTATAATAAAAGGTACCCCCAAAATACACAGACCCGTTTTTGCAAAGACACTTTAGCCCTTCACCGCTCCGGCAACCATACCCTTGATGATCTGCTTGCTGAACGCGAAGTAGAAAATCACGATGGGCGCCATGGTGATCAGCATAGCCGACATGATCTTCGGATAATCCGACGAAAACTGACCGGTGAACTGTTTGAGCCCCAGCGGCACCGTGTACAGCGCCCTATCCTTGATCAGAATCAAGGCAAAGGAGAACTCGTTCCAGCAGCTGAACACGTTGATGATTGCAACCGTCACCAGAATCGGCTTACACACCGGAAGAATGATTCCAAACAGTGTCTTGGAGAATGTGGATCCGTCGATGGCGGCAGCCTCCTCAAGCTCCGTCGGAATGCCCTTCACATAGCCCTGCACAAGGAAAATCGACATGGGCAGCGCGAACGAGACATACGGTAACAGCAGTGTGTACCAGTGGTTGGAAAGCCCCATCTTGGAAAAGATGATGTAAATGGGAACCATCAGGGAGTGAATCGGTATCAGCATTCCCATCAGGAACATGACATACAGAGGCTTATTCAGTACAAAGTCAATTCTCGAAAGAATATATCCCACAATAAACGCAATAATTACAATGAGCAGAACGGACAGGATCGTCGTCCTCGCGCTGTTGCCCACCGACTGCATCAGACGGTAGTCCTTGTTGGACAAAATCTTGGTATAGTTCGCCAGAGTCGGTTCCTTCGGCAGACCCATGATATCCCTGTTGAACACTCTCTTCTCTTTCAGAGAGGAATAAAGCATCCAGAAAAGCGGGAAAATACAGGTCAGCGAGAAAAACCACAGAAAAAAGTTAATCACTACCGTAAGCACGCCTCTCTTCACGCGGGTGCCTGCCGAATTGTCTTCTACTTTTGTCATTTTCATTTCTTTTGCCATAGCAGATCCCCTCCTTTACTTGCCTGCCTTGCGGGCTTTTATTGCCTGTTTTCTTGCCTTCTCGATCTCTTTCAGATGCTTTGCCTCCTGACGGTCGTAGCTGTCCGTCATAAAGTAATTCATCAGAATCTGGGAACCGCCGATCACGGCGAGCGCCAGTACAAAGATGCCGACAGAAATACAGGACCCGTAGCCTAAGTTGGACTGTTCAAAGGAAACCTTATATCCGTACATTGCCATAACCATAGAGGAATAACCCGGTCCGCCGGAAGTCATGACGTAAATATTATCGAATGCTTTCATGTTACCCGCCACGCAGAGGGTGATACATACAAGCAGTGTATTCTTAATCAAAGGTAAAACAATGTAACGCGCGCGCTGGATTCCCGTCGCGCCGTCGATCTCCGCGGACTCCAGAACCTCCGTACTGATGGAAGAAACCGCAGATAACAGGATTACCATGTAGTAACCGATAAACTGCCAGATCAGGGGAATGGACACTAGCAGCATTACAAGGCTCGGCTCATTCAGCCATACCTTCCGCAAGTCTTTCCTCCCAATCTCCTCCAAGAAGTAATTCAGCAGACCTCTCTTGGAATCGTAAATCATCTGCCAGATAAAACCGATGCAGACTGCCGAGATCGTGCTCGGGAAAAATCCGAACGTTCTGTGGATGCCCTGCAGCTTAGTGACTTTGGAGTTAATCAGCAGCACAACGATAAACGCGATGCCAATCTGTCCGACGATACACACAATCACCAGAAAGATATTGTGCCAGAAGGAACTCCAGAAAACTTCGTCGCTAAATAACTGTGCGTAGTTGGCAAAGCCGTTAAAAGTCTTAACCGGTCCGCCCTTCCACTCAAAGAAACTGTAAAAAAGAGCTGCAACAAGCGGTGCGAATACCGTGAACACATAGAGTGCCACGGGCACGGCAAGATATGCAGCTACTACCCATTTTTTCGGTTTGATAGATTTCAGCATAGATTCGCCCCCATTTCCTTTTTGCTCACTATTAACGTAACTGAGACATACCCCAAAAGCGAAACGAAGTCGTTTTCTGCGCTTCGCCATAATTAAGCCTGCGCTTAATCAAAGACCCTGTCAGGTGAGCATCCGCCCCGGAGGAAACCCTCCCAAGGCGGCGCTGCCTGTTTATGTTGCAAAACCTTCTCAGCCTAAACTAAGCCGATATTGAACCGAACCCGCGTCAGCGGCGCTCGCAATTGAGCGTCAGCTCAATTTATTACTGTCCTAAGTATGCTTTGTATGCAGCCTGTGTATCTGCCGCAACGGTCGCGGGATCTTTGTCGCCGTTAACCATTTCCTGCATCTCGGTGTTGAGTACGGACCAAACGGAACCGTCTACATAAGAGTCGTAAATCTCACAGCCCTTGTTGTCCACATAGGAGAAGTTGTAGAAATCCTGTGTGTACTGGTCAAATGCGGAAAGGTCTACATCGGAGCTGCAGAAACCAGCCAGTGCATAGTTCGCACCTACAAACTCGGAGAACGCGGGACCTGTCAGATACTGGCAAAGGTCGATACAAGCCGCAAGCTTGTCGGGATCCTGAGCTGCCTTCGCGCTGATTGCCATACCGTAACCAAGACCGATATTCTGGAAGTTCTCATACTTGCCAGCGTCCGCTGCCTTAGGAAGAACCGCGAACTTTGTGGTATCCTTCTTCGGGTCGCCTTCCAGAGTAGCCTGAATGTAGGAAGCATCCCAGTTACCGCCAATGAATGCTGCCGCATCGCCGGAGATGTAGTACTCACGAGCATCCTCGTTGGTGATTGCATTGAAGTCCTCGTTGAAAATGCTTGTGTCGTGGAAGAGACGCTGTGTCTCTGTCAGAGCTGCCACGAACTCAGGCGCCTCAAAGTTGCCTGTGCCTGCAATGATATCGGAGAACCACTGTGTACCTGTGTACTGATAGCCAAGGCAGGATACGAAGCTGGAGTTCAACTGCCACTGACCGCCGTTACCGAATGCGATAGTGTCGATGCCCTGTCCGCCGAAGTACTCAGCCGCCTTCTCTACGTCAGCCCAAGTGGTCGGGAAGGAATCAAAACCTGCCTCTTTCCACATAGCCTCGTCGTAGATTACTACGGTACAGGTACCGCCCGTCAGAGCGGGATAAGCGTAGTACTTACCGTCTGCGGTGAAAGGTACAAGATAATCCATGTTATAATCAGCAGCATAAGGAGAATTCTTGATGCTGTCAGTCAGGTCATAAACGATACCCTGTTTTGCCCAGCTGATGGTATTCATACCCTGCAGCAGGAACACGTCCGGAAGATCGTCCGCCGCTGCGCGGGTAGCAATCTGTGTCTTGTAATCGTCGTTCGCCAGAACTTCCTCATCCAGCGTGATGTTGCCGTGACCATTTTGCCAGTTAGCAAGGCATGTTCTGAAACCGTCGGAACCGCCGTTACCCTCGGACTCCTCAGATGTGGAGAAGTGCATGATGGAGATGTTTCCGCTGTAAGCGAGATCGCCGGATGCTGCCGGAGCCTCTGCCTCAGCCGCAGGCGCCTCTTCTTCTGCTGCAGGCGCTTCCTCCTCTGCTGCCGGAGCTTCCTCCTCTGCCGCAGGAGCTTCCTCTGCTGCGGGCGCCTCTGCTGCCGGATTGGGGTCGCTGCCGCAAGCTGCAAGCGTAGCTACCATAGATGTTGCCAATAAGATGCTTACTACTTTCTTCTTCATACTTTTTCATTTCCTCCTTTTCAAAGACAAAAAATAATGGTTACACAAAAAGCGTTTTTACTTAAACGTTTTCGTAATGTTGGTCTAGCACATATTTCCCATATTGGCAACCACTTTTTTAAAAATTTTTATTCAATGTTTATAATTTCTTATTTTATTGACTTTATTTTTCTATCTATCCAACCAAAATTCGTCAAAAAGCAAAGAAAATTGCGGAAACATGTGCCATTCTTGCTAAATGGTTTACGTTACCGCAATTTCCTGCAATTGCCGCCCTGCTGACAGACATGTGCATAAAAAAGGAAGGATCAGGTAAAACCCATCCTTCCTGCTTTCACTCATATTCCGCCGTCGTTTACTCTTCCGCCGTATCAGGCGCCTCCTCCTGCGCCGCCGCTCCTCTGTCCCGGTAAAACGCGAGCTGGTTCTTTCCGCGCTTCTTAGCTTTGTATACTCCCTGATCTGCCGCTTTATAGAGCGTCTCAAAGTCGCTGCCTTCCTGTGGGAATACCGCCACGCCAATACTTGCAGTAGCCTTATATTTCACATACTCACCAGCCTGAAAGTTCTTAAAGAAAGTCTCCATTTTTTTTGCTTCTTTCAGGATCGCCTCATCCGTCGAAACATCCTTAAGAAATACCATGAACTCATCGCCGCCCACACGACCTATGATATCGCTGGCACGGAATATCGCTCCGATCTGAATACCGAGGGAACGCAGCACCTCATCACCGAAAGCATGTCCCATGGTATCGTTGATCTTCTTGAAATTATCGACGTCAACCATGAACATCATGCACTGTTTATCGGGATTCTTCGCCATGTATTCTTTAATCTTGCGCTCCGTGGCAAGTTTATTATTTAACCCGGTCAGAAGATCGGTATCCGCTTTATCTTCCAGTTCTTTCTTCTTATTATTGCTTCGTATCTTTCCGACGATATTGATTACCATCACGACACAGAAGAATATGGCGATCGTAAGCGCCAGTGCAAACACCATGTCCCTCGTGTTCTTTCTGATATAGTTCGCCTGTCTCTCCGCATATGCCTTGCTGACGCCAAGTATCAGGCTCCAGCGGTTCGTCCCGAGGGGCACGGAAGTCAGCACCTGCTCCTGCTTGCCCGTCGCTATGTCCACGCTGCCGCGGGAGCTGTTGCTCAGACGGTTGCGGATCGTTCTGGCATTTTCCTTATTCTCCGCCTCTATCGCCGTGAAGATATTGTCTCCCTTCACACAGGCATTCGTCGTCGCGCCGCTCACGCCCAGTATATTTCCTTCCAAATCCACTACTACAAGAAAACTGGTGGAATCGTAACCCGACTGCAGCAGCATGTCCCCAAACCGCTCCATCGGATAATAAAGCATCAGATATCCTTGTTTCGCGTCCGTTCCGACGTGCTTCACCACGATAACTGACTTTTCCTCACTCGCATATACATAGGGGAACTCCCCCACAAGCGCCTCCTCGAACCACGGTTCCTGACTGATATCGATAGTCTTGCCTGTTCGGTCTGCCGCCTGCCCGTCAGCGGTGCAGTACAGAACTTTATCTACATTCGCGCACGTCGCCGCAATATCCAGCACTTCCATCATGCGGGCATCGTCGTCCGTCCCGATTCTCTCAAGTATTTCCCCTGCCGTCTCACCGACCTTGCCGACTTTCTGCAGCTCATGCAGAAAACGATCCCCGTATCCTTCCGCCGAGGAGATCAGCGTCTTGGAAACCGACGTCTCCGCCTCCTTATTGCTCTTCGCCGAAAAGCTGAGCAGCATAGCAACAACGACCACCATCATAATGCCCGTCGGAATAACCCACTGTAATACACTAGACTTGTCTTGATTATTCATCGATTTCCTGATTCCCCTCATCAATTCTCAGAGAAAAGTCCATATCATCAGCGACTTTCTCTGTCTCCGGCTCCAGTTTCTTAAAAATACCGCTATATATCCACGCCGCCGCGTAAGCCGGTGCCGAGATACCGAACATGAATGCAAACACGAATGCGTAGTTTGAATAATACACAATCACAACCGGCAATACATAGCATCCCACCATCAGCAGCGTCTTCGGCAGATTGGCAAAAGCCAGTATCATCGCGTTCTTGAGCGTATTCTTCACCGTATTCTCAAATCTCGCCTGCAGCGGGAAAACATAGACCGCCGCCATCACAAGCAGGACAGCCACCGCCACCACAGCGATTACAAGCGGTTTTGGAAACGACAATCCCGAATAGTTAAAGATCAAGGAATCCCCCACATAGACACCGATCACGAGAAGCATCAACAGCCACATAATGGTAGCCTGCTTGAAATTCTCCTTAAAGGACTTAAAGAATCCCCTGATCAGATACCCTTCTTCCCCGCGCACCATCTTGAGAAATACATAATGCATCGCCGTAAATGCCGCCCCGGCGGTTATCACGGGAATACAGCAGAGAATCATTAAACAATTCATAATCATCAGATCCCCCACACGGTTTAAAAACCGCATGAAAGGACTGTCCATATCCAAAAATCTGCCCACGTTTGTCACTCCAAAATTTACTCAGCTACATAAGATTATATATCACCGGCGCACGAAAATCTATAAAAAAGATAAAAATATGTAAAAAAACCGACCAATTTAGATCTTATACTTCGTGCTGACCTGCTGATACTGCATATTGAGCGTCTGGTACATCTTCAGGATTCTGGCGGTTTCTTTCTTCACGTGCGCCATCACTTCGTCATAAGAATCCACCAGCACCATAACCGGCTGCCTCTTAAACCGGTTCTTGTCCGCCTCTTCATTCAGGAACCGGAGTACCTGCTGTTTCGATGCGGCATCCCGGTAACTGCGCTTGTTCACGAGGGCGCTGACCACGTCCCCCACCTGCAGTACGCTCTGCTGGAGGCTGATCTTCTTGTCGTTCAGCCGTTTGGGATAGCCGTTGCCGTCCCCTCTCTCGTGATGCGCCAGCGCTATGCCGACCACTTCGGCGTCCACCCGCCGCTCCAGCTTCTCCTGCGTAATCGCCACATGCGTGCGGACATGCTTGATCTCCTCGGGTTTCAGCTTGCGGGGCGCCTGCAGAATATCCTGCGATATCCCGAGCATCCCCAGGTCATGCAGCAGCGCCGCATAGTAAATCATCTCCCGCTCATGATCCGGCAGGAAGAGACGGTTGGAAATCTCACCGCAGATGCAGATCGTGGTGACCGTGTCAAGCACCATGCTCTCCTGCACAAAGCCCATGCAGTAAATCAGCATATCCATGAAAGTCTTTTTCCCTTCATTGGAAAAGATCATGTACTCGGCGATCTCATCCAGCTCTTCCTTATAAGAACCGTCCTTAAGTTTTTCCAGAATATTATACTTCGCGTCACACTGGTAAAAGCGTTCCAGCCCCACGGCGGAAAGTTTAGTCCCCGCCTGTTTCTGGAACATACGGACGTCAAACTGCGCGCCCATCGTATTAGAATAAATGTCTATCTTCTCAGCGATGTTGACGTAAGCCGCCACATCCTTGTACACGTAATCCACCGTCTGCAGCTTCTCATAGTCGCGGCAGTGGTACATCAGCACCTTCGACATGTCCGGCACCGGGGACAGATACTTAAAGAACAGGTACCCGTAGATGGAATGCGCCATGCTGTCCCGCGTCTCGTACTGCAGCATATCGTTGATTCTGGATTTCTCCGTCTTGTATGCGCCGATATCATGCATCGTCGCAACCATAACGATATCCGCCAGCTCAAACTCCTCGTACCTGTTTTCTTCCTGAAGCATCTTATAGACAATGTAAGCCACCCTCGACCCGTGCTCCATCAGCGTCGGATTAATCAGCTTCAGAATGTCCCTCATCAACAGATAAATATCTTTGCTCCTAATATACTCCATAAATTTCCCCCGTCCCCGATTCCGTCAAAGCACAAATTCCATCGGTGTGTAAATGATGCCGTCCCTCTTTTCCTGCGGACGCAGATCCCGAAATCCCAGCCTGTGGTAAAACTCTACCCCGTAGGGCGAGGAGTCGACCGTCACGCGGGTCTCCTGCTGCTCCGTCAAAAGATAGTTCGACATATACTGGATTAAGGCACGCCCAATGCCCCTTCTGTGGTATTTTTCATCCACAAACAACAGGGAAATGTGCACTCTGTCGCGAAGGGTGAGCATACCCACAAGCTTTTTCCCGTCAAGCGCCACAAACATCTGGTAAGCGCCCATGACAAACATTCTGTAAAGCGTAGAATCCGTGATAAAGTTCTCGAAGTTCTTCACGCCCTCGGGCGAGTAGACGTCCGCCTCGAACTTCATAAAAGTACGCCACGCAAGCGACATGGCATCCTCCCATTCCTCCCGGTATGCGCTTCTGATCTCATACGGTATCTCCAAAACAATCAGTGACTCCTTTTCTGTCTTCTTATCATTTTACCGTACTTTCCCCAAAATTTCAACTTCTGTAACACACTGTGGGTTTTCAGACGAATCCGGATACATCCGTCGTTATTTTACCGCCTCGCTCCCCACCCGGTTAACCAATGGCAGACCGTTTTCCAACGCATAAGCGTTTTCCAATGTCACTTTCGCAATCGCCTGCATTGCCTCCTTTGTAAAAAATCCCATGTGCGAAGTGATCAGCACGTTCGGAAAAGTCATCAGTCTGGCAAGATTTTCGTCCCGCATGATCTCATTGGATTTGTCTTCGTAGAAAATGCCTTCCTCCTCCTCGTACACATCCAGACCAACGCCGCCAAATTTTCCTTCTACCAGCCCGTCTATCAGCGCGTCCGTGTCAATCAGCCCGCCGCGGGATGTATTGACGAGATACACGCCCTTTTTCATCTTCCCGATGGTATCTGCATTAATCAGATGCTTCGTCTCAGAAGTAAGAGGACAGTGTAAGGAAATCACGTCGGCGCGCTCCATCAGTTCCTGCACCGATACATATTCCACATCCAAATTTTTATTCGGATAGGGATCATATGCGATCACCTCCATACCGAATCCGTTACAAATACGGATCATCGCCTGTCCGATTTTTCCCGTTCCGACAATACCCGCCGTTTTACGGTACAAGTCCACGCCCATCAGCCCGTGCAGGCTCATATTAAATTCGCGCGTTCTGTTATATGCCTTATGCGTATAGCGGTTTACGGTCATCAGCATGGTCATGGCAAATTCCGCCACCGCCTCCGGGGAATAGCTGGGCACGCGCAAAACCTGAATCTTATCCTCAGCCGCCTTCACATCCACATGATTGAATCCCGCGCTCCGAAGAAGGATCGCCTTTACCTGCATATCATAAAGCTGCTTAATCATATCCGCATTCACATAGTCGTTCACAAAAATACAGACAGCGTCGAAGCCTTTTGCAAGTGTCACAGTCTCCTCGTGAAAAGGCACTTCATAAAAGCGTATTTCAAATCCGTACTCCTTTCCCATAGGCTCAAACCAGATTTTGTCATAGGGTTTCGTACTAAAAAAAGCTATTTTCATGTTTTTACCTCCTCTTTTCCTTATATGATAATAGAGTATATACAAAAAACCGCCCTGTCATCCCGACATCAGCGGTTTTCGCCTCACTTTTCATTTTCATCTCCCCGAGAAGTCAGATTTTCAAAAAAATCATTTATGCTTTCTTTCATACTCTGGAAAAATCCTTCTTTTGCGCCTTCCACCGCACTTTCCACCGCTTCCTCAAACGCCTCGTCCGCCTGTGCCACAACGTCGCCCAGTTTTTCATCCGCCTGCTCTACAACATCATCCAGCTTTTCATCCGCCTGCGCCACCGCGGCAGCGCCATACTCGTCATACATGTCCTTCACTTGATCCACAAGCTCGTCCGCGCCGGACTCGATATCCTCTATCGTGGGTTTTTCGCCGTTTTGCGATTGTGTAAGGGCAAGATATGCCACGCACAAAATCGCCAGCAGGCAAATCACACTCATAAGTTTTTTCATGTTTCACTCCATTTCAAGACGTTTATGCCGGGGTGTTTCGTCAAATTCCGGGCGCAGCGCCGCAGTCATGTAACGTTTTGCAATATAAACCGGTAAATATCCCCGTAAACGTCCTGCCTGTCCGCCTCGTTCAGTATTTCGTGCCGATCGCCGGGATAGAGTTTTAACTGCACGTGCTCCATGCCCAGCGCCTCAAAGGAATGGAAGACTTTCTCCACGCCTTTCCCAAAATCACCCACCGGGTCTTCCTGCCCCGATACAAACAAAACGGGCAGGTCTTTCGGCATCTGCGCCAGCTTTTTCTCGTCGTACAAGTTCAGGATCAGGCGCATCAGCGTCTGGAATCCGTTGGCGGTAAAGACGAAATTACAAAGCGGGTCTGACCGGAACGCTTTCACGTTCTCCGGATTCACGCTGACCCAATGACCGGAATCCTCAGGACCGGCTTGGAATTTCAGATTATAAACGCCAAAGAGCGCTTTGTCCATGCCTTTGCACACATATTTAGAGCCGAGAACCGTGCTCAGGAAGGACGCCTGCAGCCAGCCGAGACGCACCGCGCGCTTGGGCTGCATACCGGTTCCCATAATGACTGCCCCGTCAATCCCGTTTCCGTAGCGCATCAGATAGTTGCGCAGGATAAAGGATCCCATGCTGTGCCCCAGAATAATATAGGGAATGCCGGGGTACTGCTCCTGCATCATCTTTTTCAGCCTGTGCTCGTCCCTCACCAGCACGGTAGCAGCGTCTTCCTTGCAAAAATAGCCCCTGATTTCGCCGTCCTTCACGGAAAGACCGTGCCCTAAGTGATCGTCGCCCACCACGAGAATGCCCTTTCCGGCAAGATACCTCGCAAAATCCTCGTAGCGTCCGATATACTCCGACATGCCGTGTACGATCTGCAAAACGCAGATCGGTTTCTCTGTCTCCGGAAGCCACTTAACCGCATGAAGCTTATGTTCGCCGTCCCGAGAGCCAAAGTAAAATTCCTCTTTTTCTATCATGTTTCTCCCTATTTCCAATCTGCCCGAAATCACAGTCTGCCTGAGGCAGCGTCCGCAATTTCCAGCATCTCACAGCCGGATAACTCCCGGCTTTCCCATAAGCTCTACATCAATCAACAAATCTCTGCACCTGCGGGCATAAACCGCTCCGGCGTCATAACGGCGAGGTTTCCGTCCTCGTCAGCCGCGCTCAGTATCATTCCCTCCGACATTTCTCCCGCAATCTCTCTGGGTTTCAGATTTACAAGCACCATGACGCGTTTCCCGATCAGTTCCTCCGGCTTATAATACTGCTTGATCCCCGAAAGAATCTGTCTTGTGCCGCCGCCCACCTGTATCCTAAATTTCAAAAGTTTTTTGGACTTTGGCACTTCCTCGCAGGAGAGTACCAGCCCTACCTGAAACTGGCATTTATCAAAGTCATCGTAGGTTATCTCCGCCTTAGGCTCAAGTTCCACAAATTTTTCATCCATACCTGAATCCCCCTCAGCGTCCTCGCCCGCCGCCATCTTTCTTTCGGCAAACATAGCTTCCACCTTCTCCATCACCTCTGCGAGATCCTGTCTTGCGAAAAGGATTTCCGGTGTCTGCGTCACCTGTGTGCCGGAGGGATAGAGTGTCGATGCCGTAGCGGTATCCCGGTCAGCGGCGCATTTTTCCAATATCGCAAAGTCGATCAGCGGCGCATTCATCTGCTCGGAAATCCGCTTCGCGGTTTCCGGCATATAAGGCTCTAAAAGGGAAGTGCCCACCATAATTGCGTTTGAGAGATTGTAGAGCACCGTCGCCAGCCTGTCCTTTTTCGTCTCGTCTTTCGCAAGCGCCCAAGGCATAGTTTCATCAATATATTTGTTGCTGCGCTTGAAAAGCGCAAAGATCTCCGTGATCGCGTCCGCCACCCGCAGGTCATCCATCTTCCCCACAACACGGCTGTAAGTGTCTGTCAGAACGCGGAACAGATCGGCATCCACATCCTCCGCGCCCGCGTCCACGCCCGTCTTTTTATTTTCCACCACGCCTCCGAAGTATTTGTTGCTCATGGAAATGGTGCGGTTCACCAGATTTCCCAGCGTGTTTGCCAGATCGGAATTCATGCGCTCCACCATCAGATCCCAAGTAATCACGCCGTCATTCTCAAAAGGCATCTCATGCAGAACAAAGTACCGCACCGCGTCCACGCCGAAAAAGCGAATCAAATCATCCGCGTAAATCACATTTCCCTTGGATTTGCTCATCTTGCCGTCTCCCTGCAAAAGCCAAGGATGCCCGAACACCTGCTTCGGCAGCGGCTCTCCCAGCGCCATCAGGAAAATAGGCCAGTAGATCGTATGAAAACGGATAATATCCTTTCCGATCAGATGCAGATCAGCAGGCCAAAGTTTCTTATACTGATCGGTGCTTTCGCCCTCCGCGTCGTAGCCGATTCCGGTAATATAGTTGGACAGTGCGTCCAGCCACACGTAAACCACATGTCTGTCGTCAAAATCCACGGGAATCCCCCATTTAAAGGAGGTTCTGGATACGCACAGATCCTGTAAGCCCGGCAGAAGGAAATTGTTCATCATTTCATTCTTGCGGGACACCGGCTGGATAAACTCCGGGTGCTCGTTGATGTGCGCGATCAGCTTGTCCGCGTACTTGCTCATCTTAAAGAAGTACGCTTCCTCTTTGGCGGGTTTCACCTCGCGGCCGCAGTCCGGGCATTTCCCGTCCACAAGCTGTGACTCTGTCCAGAAGGACTCGCAGGGGGTGCAGTAAAGCCCTTCATAAGCTCCCTTATAGATATCCCCCTGCTCGTAAAGCTTCTTAAAAATCTTCTGTACCTGTTTTTCGTGAAAATCGTCGGTGGTGCGGATAAATTTATCGTAGGAAGTATCTAACGAATCGCAGATCCGCCGAATTTCCCCCGCCACCTTATCTACATAGGCTTTCGGCGTAACACCCGTCTCCTGTGCCTTTAGCTCAATCTTTTGCCCGTGCTCGTCCGTACCTGTCTGGAAAAATACGTCATAGCCGTCTTTTCTCTTAAAGCGGGCGATGCTGTCCGCCAGCACAATCTCATAGCTGTTGCCGATATGGGGAGTGCCGGAGGTGTAGGCAATCGCCGTCGTAATATAATATTTTCCCTTATTCATGACACGCTTCCTTTCCTCATTACTTCTATTGATAAAGTCTATCGTAAAGGGGCGTGATTGTCAATTCCCGCAAGGGTTTTCCGAATAACAGTGCAGGCGGCTAATAAAAAAGAATGCCGCTGCTGCCCTTTATCGTCGTACCGGCGGGCAATCCTGTCAAATAATAGAGCCCTACCCGCACATTAAATCCGTTTCTGGCATATTTGCGTCCGAAAAGCTTGGTGAGATTTTTGCAGCTGCTCACCGTCAATACAGGATCTGAGCCGGCGTGATTGCCATCGACGCCATCGGTGCCATATGCCGTTGTCACCACATAGGCAAAGGCTGCCGGCACATCTTCCTGAAGCGTGTATTCGCCGGAAATCGATTGCTGCCTAAGGCTGTCTCCCCCGTTTCCCTCCTGTGCCTTGAATGCCTCCTCCAGCGTTTTCGCTATGTCCGCTCCGGTGCCTAGCTTTAGCTCTCCATTGACCCATGCCGCCGTCCCGGCAGACAGGTTTTCGGCGGATGCCGGCTGAATGCCGATCGGTTCTGCCCCGTCCGACTCGCTTGTGCTGAGCGTTCCGTCCGCTTTTTTGTAGAGAGTCGTTCCGGCAGGGAATCCGTAAGCGGTCGGATCTGACGGGATGCTCTGGCTTACCGCAATCCCCTCCAGAATGGTCGCAAAATCCAGCGAAAGCGGGTCAGCCTCCTCCCCGGACTGCGGTTTTTTGTGTACCGCATAAACCCCCTCCGCACTTGTCATTGCCACGTCTCCGCCGGAGCGTGTCAGATAGGTGCTCATAACCCCCAACTGTTTGACTGCCCGCACCTTAAACAGATCCAGCCGGTCCGCCAGCGTATAAAAATCCGCCGAGTCAATAATCACATTCCCCTCCCCGCCGGAGTAGCGGATTGCTCCCTCAGATCGCAGATCCGCTTTCGTGGCAGAAGGGTTCTCCGCCGCCGTTGCCGCCATACACGCACTGACCATCATGGTTACTGCCATTATCATTGATAAAATTCTATTCCTCATATCCGCCTCCCTGTTCTACATTCTCATTTTCTGCTTCATTCTCATCCGTCGGTGTCTCCCGTTCTCCCGGATTTTCATCCGCATTTTCACTTTCTTTTCCTGCGTCCGGATTCTCGTCTCCTGACTCCTTATCCGGATTTTCCGTTTCCATCCCTTCTCCCGGGCTTTCATTTTTTCCCTCTTCCTCCGGGTTCGGGCGTTCGTCTCTGGTTTCCGCGCCTGTATTTTCTTCTTCCGTTCCTGCGTCCGGCTTTTCCGCATTGCCGCACCAGCAGCGTCCGCCACTGCCGCTATCCCCGCCGTCAGCCTCACCGACGCCTTCTCCGCTGTCGTTCTCCCCATCGTCATCCGTGTCCGAAAGGTTGAAACAGCACGCTTCCTCACTCCGATACCCACAATCCATGCATATTTTTTCATGATGCAAGCCATCTTCGCAGGGTTCGTAACAGTAAGCATAATGTTCCTCTGTGAGCGGTTCATATCCCGGGCAGAATCCTGTACCGTCCAGTCGACATCCGCTTCTGTGCCCGTTTTCATCCACCGCCTCAAAGAACAACGTATGCGCTTCCTCCCGCTCCCATTGGTATCCGCAGACGCAGGTATAGCGTATGCCGGGGTACTCTGCGCCATCATGAATAAGAGAGCAGCTTTCACGCCGTTCTGCCCTGTGCGCGCACACCAGATCAAACGCAGTGCCACAGGCGCCGCAGTGCCTCCTGTGCGTCTGCCCGTTTATATCAAGATACTCCCACCGGTGGGTATGCGTGTAACAGCCGGGTTCAAACACCGTATCGGGAATCGTATCCAGCCTGTCTTGCAGGAGAAGAAAATCCGCCGTATATATATGTGCGCCTTTGTCCGCCTCCCGGTAGACCAGACTGCCCCCGGAAGACAGCCCAGCCTGTGCCAAGGAATAACCCGCCGCCTGCGAAGCTTCGGTTCGCATCGTCGGCGCAGCGGCGCTCAGCCCGAAGGTCAATGCCAATAATACCGCCGCAATCCTTTTTCTTTTCCATGTGACATTATTTTTTCTATTGCCTTTTTCGCACTCCATATCGTTCCTCCCCTACTTGTCGGATTTATTCTGCCCCGGCATCAGATAGAGCGTGTTCGTCTGCTCCTCGTAGCGGTAGGAGAGCGCTTCCGACGAGAGAGCGTCCATCTGCTTATCCAGCTTTTCATCCAGTTTTCGGTTCATTTCCTCATTGTTTTTCTGCATTTCCTCCAACGCTTTCCTGAGTTCCTTTTCCAGACTATCCATATCCTTTCCAAGTCCGTCCAGTCGTTCATCCAGATCGTCTAAATTCTCATTTACGGTCGTCTTTAGGCGCTCTTCCACTTTGGAAAGTTTATTCCAAAGCTTTTCGTCCTCCCGCCGAAGTTCCTTGATTTTATCACAGACCCCCGACACATCGGATCGCACCTGTCCCAATTCCACCCGGAGCTCTCCGATCTGTCCCTGAATTGCGGGTATCTTTTCCCGATCAATCGTCTGCACCACATCCGATAAGCTTGTCAATTTACCCTCCAGCGTTTTGACACTCTCCGCAACAGTCTTGGTTTCCTTTTCCAACACCGTGAGTTTTTCCGTCACTTTTTCAGAGGACGTCGAACTGCCTTCCCGGTATTCTCTGAGAATCTCCGTCACCTCCCTCTGCACCTGTTCCAGCGCTTCCTGCAGTTCCTTCACTTTCTCCGATAAGGAATTTGTATTCGTGAGGTATTCCTGCCGCAGCTCTTCCCCGGAATCCCGTGACATATATTCCTGCATTTTTTCCTCATAGGTGGTAGTCACAAGCCCCTGTGCATCCTGCAGGGCAAGCGCGTCCTGTGCGTCCTGCATTTGCTGCGCTTCCTGCAGTTCCCGCGCCTTCGCGGCGGCTTCCTCCCGCTTTTTCTCCTGCACACCGTACCCCCACCACAAAAGCATTAAGATACCCGCTGCCGCTGCAACGCCCACTGCAATAATGATGAACCGCGGTAATGTTTCGTCCTCCTTTTCCGGATCTTCCCGCCACTCGTTCAAATAATCTGACACCTTTGTCATAAATTCGCGCATAATTTTCCCGTACCTCCTTTTTAATCCTTTCTTTTTTCAATGTGCCTTGACGTCTCCAATCTTTTTCGTCTTTTCTGTTGGAATATCCGGCGACCCGCCACAGACCCGTACATAGAAATCCAAAGAATATAAAATGTACGGAATAAAGTATACTTTAATCTTTCCAAAGATTGTATGATTACCTTACCAGATGTCATTCTCATTTACAATACCGGAATATTGCACAAGTTTTTTAACGTGAAAAAGCCCAGATGCACCTGTAATCCTGATGCATTCGGGCTTTTACCTTTCCAAACGAAATAACGTTTGCCGTATTCTCCATCAAATTCTTGCAAGAAACGTTTCCGCCTCAATATGTTAATATCTCATAACCGTCCTCCGTCACCGCCAGCGTGACCTCCCACTGGGCGGAGGGCTTGCCGTCCTCGGTGTAGACCGTCCAGCCGTCCTCGTCGTCGATGTAAATATCCGCCTTCCCCATATTTACCATAGGCTCAATGGTGAAGACCATTCCCGGCACCATCAGCATTTCCGTGCCTTTGGGGGTCACGTAGCTGACAAAAGGCTCTTCGTGAAATTCCAGCCCGATACCGTGCCCGCCGATCTCCCTCACGATGGAATAGCCGTTCTGCTTCGCGTGATCGTTGATCGCCTGCGCCATGTCCCCGAGAAAGTTCCACGGTTTCACCTGCGCCAGCCCCACGTCGATACACTCTCTTGCCACCCGCACAAGTTTCTGCGTCTCCTCCGGCACATTCCCCAGCATAAACATGCGCGAAGAGTCTGAAAAGTACCCGTTATATATAGTAGAAACGTCCACATTTACGATGTCGCCGTCCTTTAACAGCCGGTTCTCGTCTGGAATACCGTGGCACACCACCTCATTGATGGAAGTGCAGACGCTCTTCGGGAATCCCTCGTAGCCAAGAGGCGCGGCGATGCCTCCCATCTCCTTCGTCATATCGCAGACAATCTTATCAATCTCCTCGGTACTCATGCCGATATGAATCCGTCGCTCGATCTCATCGAGAATAGCAATATTCAGTTTGCTGCTCTCCCGGATGCCCTCAAGCTGTTCCGGCGTCTTCAGGATATCATGCCGCGGAACGATATGCCCCTGCAGTTCGATGCTCTCAATTTTTTCATCCATCGCCATATGGCACGCCTTGTATTTCTTGCCGCTGCCGCACCAACAGGCGTCGTTTCTGCCCAATTTTTTCATAGTATGTCATCTCCGTTTCCTTAACCCTACCTATTGTAGCACATCGGAGTGAAAAATGGGAGGGGTATTACGCACCGCCGCGAACACAATTCCCGGTCAGCCAGCCGCGGATCGTTTCTCCAATGCCGCCAGAAAAATATCTACATTTTCCCGCTTCCAAAATTCTAAAAACTGCCCCGCCATCTCTCCCAGATAATCTTTTTGCGGGATCAGTATCTGATAGTAAAATACCCGCCCCTTCCTGTAATGCTTTAAATATCCCTTTTTGACAAGCCTCGCTAAAAAAGTGGAAACTGTCTGCGGTTTCCACTCCTTATCATATAGCTCATTTACTCTCTGTGTGATATCCGCCAGTTCCAGCTCCCGCTCCGCATCCCACACTGTCTTCATTACCAGCTTTTCACAATTTGTTAAACTTTGAAGTTCCATTTACGTCTTCTCCTTCCGCGCTTTCCCACTTATCGCTCATGGTTTTTGCTTATTTCATCATATTTCATCATTCACATAATGGCAAGCCGGAATTTTCTGTATATTAAACATATTGTTTATTTTTTCAAACCTTTACCACATTCAAAAACCCTTAAAAACAAGTTGCATCCGCCCCGCGAATACTGTAGAATGGTGGAATGAGACTCTTAGAAAAAACACGGCACAAGTTCATCGGAGACAAGAGCTTTTACAAGATGATTCTCGCCATCGCCGTTCCCATTATGATCCAAAACGGTATCACAAATTTCGTGAGCCTTTTGGACAACATTATGATTGGGCAGATCGGCACGGAACAAATGTCCGGCGTCGCCATTGTAAACCAGCTTCTTTTTGTCTATAATCTCTGCCTGTTCGGAGGGGTGTCCGGCGCAGGTATTTTTACCGCGCAGTACTTTGGGCAGAAAAATCAGGAAGGCGTCCGCCAAACCGTCCGCTTTAAGATATGGATGGTTTCTTTGATTACCATATGTACGGTGATCCTCCTGCTTGTAGCAGGCGATCCGCTGATCACATTCTATCTACAGGGAGACGGCACAGTGGAGAGCGCTGCCGCTACCCTGCGCTACGGCAAAGAATATCTTCTGATCATGCTCCCCGGTCTGCTCCCTTTTATGCTGGTTCAAGTCTATTCCAGCACACTGCGGGAATGCGGGCAGACGATCCTGCCCATGAAGGCGGGAGTGATCGCCGTCTTTGTCAACTTGATTCTGAACTACATATTAATATACGGTAAATTCGGCGCACCGGCTTTGGGTGTGCAGGGCGCGGCAATCGCCACGATTATTTCCCGCTTTGTCGAATGCGGCATCGTATTGATTCACACACACCGCCATGCACAGGAAAATGCTTTCGTTCAGGGACTTTACAGCACGTTGAAAGTTCCCGGCTCACTGATGATAAAAATTATAACCAAAGGTATGCCGCTTCTTTTAAATGAAACACTCTGGGCGGCAGGCACGGCTATGCTGACACAATGCTATTCCGTCCGGGGCTTAAACGTGATCGCCGCACTCAATATATCCAACACGATCAACAATGTATTTAACATCGTGTTTATTGCGTTGGGCGAATCCGTGGCTATCATTGTCGGACAGCTTCTCGGCGCAGGTAAAATGAAAGAGGCGCGGGATACGGATAATAAGATGATCGCTTTCTCTGTTTTCAGTTGTGTTATTATTGCCGCCGTTATGCTTTTGCTGGCACAGTTTTTCCCGCTCCTCTACAACACAAACGACGAGGCGCGGACGCTTGCCACCTATTTCATTATGCTTACCGCCGTCTTTATGCCGCAGAACGCCTTTCTTCATGCTTCCTATTTTACCCTGCGATCCGGCGGTAAAACAATTATCACCTTCCTCTTTGACAGCGTGTTCATCTGGTGTGTCAGCGTAGTGATCGCCTTTCTTTTGAGCCGCTACACAACACTGCCCGTGATCGCAGTCTACGCCTTCGTGCAGATGGGTGACTGGATCAAGTGCGTGATTGGATTCGTGCTGGTGAAAAAAGGCGTCTGGCTGCAGAATATTGTCTCCTGACATCCAATTACATTTTATGTCTTTTAAACGCGCAGACTGTTTTCATAGTATAACAGGAAAACAGTCTGCGCGTTTCTTTGTTATACTTTCAAAACAGTCTGTATTTTTATAGTTTATATTATTATAATAGTTTGCTTATTTCTATAATATACTTATAAAACAGTCGAGTTGTTGTCGTGGTATACTTGCAAAATAGTCAGACTGTTGTTATAATATACTTATGAAACAGTCTGACTGTTTCATAAGTATATTTTTGCTTTACGCTGAAACACTACCTTATAGTAAAAGGAGGCGTCTTATGGCAATCGTGAGCGAAGAAAAAATCATAAAAGTTTTATGGCAATACAATCCGTGGTGGAGAGCGCCAGCCGCCGTGAAAGAAGATGCCAAACCGCAAAGACGCCTTGCTTTTTACGAAGCGCTTCAAATGCTCAAACATCCCAGCATCCGCCGCTTCGTCGTTCTGTCCGGCGTGAGGCGCGTCGGCAAAACTACCATCTTATATCAGATTATTGACAAACTGCTGGACGAGGGTATTAATCCGAGAAACATCCTGTATGTCTCTTTTGACAATCCGATTCTCAAGTTGATCAGTGTGGAAACCGTGCTCTCCGTCTACGAATCCATGTACCCGCTTGAGGGAGAAAAATATCTTTTCTTTGATGAGATACAATATACGAATGACTGGGAATTATGGATGAAAGTCATCTATGACAGCAGAAAGGATATCCGCATGGCTGCCACAGGATCGGCAAGCCCTATTTTAGAAAAAGGCTCTACCGACAGCGGTACCGGAAGATGGAATATTTTGAAAATCCCTACCATGTCTTTTTACGAATATTGCAGGGTGCTCAAGCTGGATGATCCTTTGCCTGCTGAAACCATACAGCCCTGCGACCTTACGGATATGGACTATGCACAGCTTGGCGATCTGGTGAGCCGTTTTCTTCCTCTGAGAAATCATTTTAACCGCTACATGACTATTGGCGGATTTCCGGAGCTTGTACTATCCGGCGACGATCTGTATGCACAGCGGATGCTCCGCGAAGACGTGGTGGACAAGGTAATCAAACGCGACGTGTTATCTCTCTTTAACATTCGCAATCCGCTTCTCATGGAAAAACTGTTTTTATATTTGTGTATGAATTCCACAGAAATATTCAGTACGTCCACGGCAGCAAAAGAACTGGAAAACATCTCCGTCTCCACCATCGACAGCTATATCGAGGCTTTGGAAATGTCCAATCTCATTTACCTTGCCAAACCTATGAACGTAGGCAGCAAGGGCGCATTAAAGGGAAAACCTAAGATTTTTATCGCGGATGCCGCCATTCGCAACGCGGTACTGATGATCGATGATGTGCTTTCGGATGAAACCGAATTGGGCGCCATGGTGGAAACTGCCGTGTATAAGCATATGGTTTCCTTTTATCAGGGCACTCCGGCACAGCTCGGCTATTTCAGAAATGCCAGAGACAACCACAAGGAAGTCGATGTTGTAGTGGAACTTCCCCGAAGGAAAATTCTCTGCGAAGTGAAATACCGCAACAACTCCCACATTCCCGCTACGGATGCCATCGTAGAGCTGTGTAAGGACAAAGACGCAAAAGTCACGCACGCCTTTCTGATCACAAAAGAAATGAACGATTTCGGCATTGCAAAGCACGAGACAGCAACCCCGATTCTCCGTGTACCCGCCATCGCCTTCCTCTATATTCTGGGAAAAGCGGAGGCAAACAGCAAAATAAGCGGCGCAGTCTAAACGACTGCGCCACACTTTTTATACACTTCAAAACTGTGCCAGATACTTCTTCACATTCTCCGTAATGCTTCCGCCAAAAACAGCAGAACCTGCCACAATCACATTCGCTCCGGCATCCATCACAATTTTCGCGTTGTCCACCGTGATACCGCCATCCACCTGAATGTCAAGGTCAAGCCCCATCTCGTCGGCCATCTCTCGTACTCTACGGATGCGCTCCGTAGATTCTGGGATATATTTCTGACCGCCAAATCCCGGCTCTACCGTCATCACCAAAAGCATATCCAGTTTTGGCAGATACTTTTTTACCGCCTCCACAGGAGTTTTCGGTTTGATCGACATGCCCACACGGCAGCCGAGATTACGGATGAGATCAATCGTCTCCTCCGCATCGTCCGTAGCCTCCAGATGAAAGGTGATGCTGTCCGCGCCGCACGCCTTAAATTCTTTCAGATAGCGGTCAGGATCCACGATCATCAAGTGTACGTCAAAAACCCTGTCCGTCTCCTTACGAATAGAACGGATTACCGGCATTCCGAAAGAAATGGAAGGCACAAACACCCCGTCCATGACGTCAATATGTAAATATTCCGCTCCGGCTTCGTCCGCCTCTTTGATCTGCTCCCCTAATCTGGTGAAATCAGCCGCCAAAATTGAGGGAGACAAAATGTTTTTTCTCATTTTTATTTCCTCCGCAGTACTGCGTACTCGAAAAACCTTCGGTTTTCCTCGTTCGAGGGCATTCGCCCTATCATACTGCAATCTGATAAATTTGTCTGCAAGCAGCCCATTTATCATCTTACAGTATGGCACTGCTCATTGCCATCGCGTTATTTCACGAAGCCCTTTACTTTCTCGTAAATGCCCTTGCCGTCCAGACCATACTTCTCTACCAGCGCGTTCGCGGAACCGGACTCACCAAACGTATCCTGCATACCGATCCGCAGAACGGGCGTAGGATGTTTCTCAGACAGGCAGTCGCAGACAGCGCTGCCAAGTCCGCCGATCACGGTGTGTTCTTCCGCCGTAACCACTTTGCCGGTCTTCTTCGCGGAATCAAGCACCAGTTCCTCGTCCAGCGGCTTAATGGTGTGGATATTGATCACTTCTGCGCTGATTCCGTCCGCCGCAAGCATCTCCGCCGCATCCAGAGCGGAAGAAACCGTAATGCCGCTCGCGATGATCGTCACGTCCGTTCCCTCTCTCAGAAGAACACCCTTGCCGATCTCAAATTTGTAATCCGGCTTGTCGTTAATCACAGGCACAGCCGCACGACCGAAACGCAGATATACAGGACCTTCCATCTCAATCGCCGCGCGTACCGCCGCTTTCGCCTCCACATCGTCGGAGGGCACGATAACGGTCATTCCGGGAATGGTGCGCATCAGAGCCACGTCCTCGTTACACTGATGGGTCGCGCCGTCCTCGCCTACGGTAATACCGGCATGGGTTGCACCGATCTTTACATTCAGATGAGGATAACCGATGGAGTTACGAACCTGCTCAAAGTTACGCCCTGCCGCAAACATAGCGAAGGAACTGATAAAAGGAATCTTACCGCAGGTGGCAAGACCTGCCGCAATACCTGTCATGTTACACTCTGCAATACCACAGTCGATATGGCGGTCCGGGAACGCTTTCAGGAACACGCCCGTCTTGGTCGCGCCCGCAAGGTCCGCGTCCAGCACTACCAGATTGGGAAATTCTGCCCCACACTCGGCAAGTGCATTACCATAGCTTTCTCTTGTCGCAATTTTCTTTACATCTGCCATTAGTTTGCACCTCCTAACTCTTTACCGATCTTCTCAAGATCAGCCATCGCCGTCGCGTACTCTTCATCATTGGGCGCTTTGCCGTGCCAGCCCGCATTGTTCTCCATAAAGGAAACGCCTTTGCCCTTCACCGTCTTACAGATAATAGCGGTGGGCATACCCTTGGTCGCCTTAGCCTCCTTGAACGCCGCGTCGATCTGGTCAAAGTCGTTACCGTCTATATTGATTACATGGAAATTAAACGCCTCAAACTTCTTGTCAATCGGGTAAGGGGAGCACACGTCGTCAATCTTACCGTCGATCTGCAGTCCGTTGTTGTCCACGATCACTACCAGATTGTCAAGCTTTCTGTGTCCCGCAAACATGGACGCCTCCCAAACCTGCCCTTCCTGAATCTCTCCGTCGCCGAGCAGCGTGTAGGTTCTGTAATCCTTGCCGTCCATCTTCGCCGCGAGAGCCATACCTACTGCCGCGGAGATACCCTGTCCCAGAGAGCCTGAAGACATGTCTACGCCGGGCGTCTCCTGCATACAGGGATGACCCTGCAGATAAGAACCGAGGTGCCGCAGGGTGGGCAGATCCTCCACCGGGAAGTACCCTCTGTTCGCCAGTACGGAATAAAGTCCGGGAGCGGTGTGTCCCTTGGAAAGTACGAAACGGTCTCTGTCCGCTTTCTTCGGATCTTTCGGGTCAATGTTCATCTCCTCAAAATACAGATAAGTAAAAATGTCTGCCGCCGACAGAGATCCGCCCGGATGCCCTGCCTTCGCGCCATGTACCGCCGTCACGATACCCTTGCGAACTTCATTAGCTGTTTTTTGTAACTCTAATTTGTTCATCGCTGTCCTCCATCCATCAAAACTATAATAATCATCTGCCTAAAGTGTATCACAAAGCTTTCATTTTGTCACCGTGCCCGGGCACAATTAATTACTTTTGTCCGTAGTACGCGTTGGCGCCATGCTTGCGGAAATAATGCTTATCCTGCAATTCCTGCGGCGCGGGCTGGATCCTCGCATTGATCGTCTCCGCGCGGTAAGCCATCTTCGCCACTTCCTCGAGTACAACCGCATTGTGCACCGCCTCATGCGCGTCTTTGCCCCACGCAAAAGGACCGTGGTTCTTGCAGAGCACTGCCGGAACCGCCACCGGGTCTTTATCCATTCTCTTAAACTCGCTGACAATCAGAAGCCCGGTGTTCTTCTCGTAAGCATCCGCGATCTCGTCCTCATTCAGACAGCGCAGACACGGGATATCCCCGTAAAAGTAATCCGCATGGGTCGTTCCGTAACAGGGAATGCTTCTGCCCGCCTGTGCCCAGCTTGTGGCGTAGGAAGAATGGGTATGTACAACGCCGCCGATCTCCTCGTAAGCCTTGTAGAGCTCCACATGGGTCGCCGTGTCGGAAGAAGGATTATACTTCCCCTCCACCTTGTTGCCTTCCAGATCCACAAGTACCATATCATCCGGCGTCAGCTTGTCATAGTCCACGCCGCTCGGCTTGATCGCAAAAATACCGCTCTCCCTGTCAATCTCACTCACATTCCCCCATGTGAATGTGACAAGTCCATACTTCGGAAGCAGCATATTCGCCTCATAGACACGTTTTTTCAGTTCCTCTAACATGTTATACCTCCTGTATATATTTCACTCTGCTCAGATTTTGATATTACATAGATTCAACTGCCGCTCTCTCGATCGCAAGTCCCGCGCCGTATAACTTCATAAACTTGTTAAATCCTTCCACATCGGATGCCTTCGGCTCCAGTTTCTCACCCTTCTGACCCGCAAATACTTTGCTGTCGAGGAACGCCGCCAGACTCTCGTCCGCGCCCTTATTGATCATGTAGGAAGCGAGAAGCGCAATGCCCCATGCGCCGCCTTCACCCGCCGTCTCCATAACGCTCACGGGTGCGTTCATTGCCGCCGCAAGGATGCTCTGCCCTACGCCCTTGGTCTTGAACAGACCGCCGTGCCCTAAGATCTCATCCACTTCCACTTTCTCTTCCTGGAAAAGAATGTCAAAGCCGGTCTTCAGCGCACCGAGGGAGGTGAACAGATGCACTCTCATAAAGTTCGCCAGATTGAACTTCGCGTCGGGCGTTCTCACAAACAGCGGACGTCCCTCGTTAAAGCCGGTCACATGCTCGCCGGAGAAATAGTTGTAGGCAAGCAGACCGCCGCAGTCGTCGTCTCCCTCCAATGCCTTGCGGTAGAGGTTGCCGTACAGCTCGTTCATATCCACCTTCATGCCCATCACTTCCGAATACTCCTTAAACAGATTCACCCACGCATTCAGGTCGGAAGTACAGTTGTTACAGTGCACCATCGCCACAAGGCTGCCATCCGGGGTCGTCACCAGATCAATGGCGTCATAAACCTTGGACAGTTCCTTCTCCATAACGATCATACCGAACACGCTCGTTCCCGCAGATACATTGCCGGTACGCTGCGCCACACTGTTGGTCGCCGCCATGCCTGTGCCCGCATCACCCTCGGGAGGACAGAAAGGAATACCTGCCTGCAAGGTGCCGGTAGGATCAAGCAGCTTCGCGCCCTCTTCTGTCAGCGCGCCCGCCTGCTGCCCCGCGGTGTAAACTGCCGGAAGCACATCCTTCAGTTTCCATGCAAAGCCCTTGTCCGCAACTGCCTCGTCAAACTGCGCGATCATCTTTTCGTTAAACTGCCCCGTCGCAATGTCGATCGGGAACATGCCGGACGCCTCGCCCACGCCGACGATCTTTTCACCCGTCAGCTTCCACTGGATATAGCCCGCCAGCGTGATGACAAATTTCAGATCCGGCACATGCGCCTCGCCGTTTAAAACCGCCTGATAGAGATGCGCAATCGTCCATCTCTGCGGAATATGATAGTTGAACAGCTCGGTCAGCTTCGTGGAAGCCTCCTCCGTGATCGTATTTCTCCATGTGCGGAAGGGAACCATCAGTTCATCCTTCTCATTGAACGCCATATAACCGTGCATCATTGCAGAGAAACCGATCGCCCCCAGCTTCACAAGTTTCTCGCCGTACTGTGCCTGCACATCTTCCGTCAGCTTTTTGTAGCAGTCCTGCAGTCCTGTCCAGATGTCATCCAAACTGTAAGTCCAGATGCCGTTCTCCAGCCTGTTCTCCCAATCGTGCGCCCCCGATGCAATGGGCTTGTTGTTCTCGTCCACAAGAACCGCCTTGATTCTGGTAGAACCGAACTCAATACCCAGCACCGCCTTACCGCTTGCAATACATTCTTTTGCTCCCATACTTATCCCTTTTCCTCCTTTTACATATTTAGTTAACGGAACGCTGCCTCGTTCCATCTAAGCATATTCTTAAAGTCACGAATATTGGTATCCTTGTCGATGATAACGCTCTCGATACCCATTGCGTCAGCCCAGTCCGCCATCTGCTCCACAGTCAGATCGTAGGAGAACGCCGTGTGATGTGCGCCGCCTGCAAGAATCCACGCGGTCGCGCCAATTTCCATATTAGGCTGAGGCGTCCAGAATGCCGTGCCGACAGGAAGCTTCGGCATAGGCTTCTCCACCTTCTTGCAGTCCACCGCATTGATCAGCAGGCGGAAACGTGTGCCAAGGTCAACCAGCGAACATGCCACTGCAGGACCTGTCTTAGACGTAAATACGAGACGTGCGGGGTCTTCCCTGTTACCCATGGAAAGCGGGCAAACCTTAATACCGATCTCGCCGTCCGCAACGGAAGGACATACCTCAAGCATGTGCGCCTGCAAAATACCCTCCTTGCCGGGCACGAGATTGTAGGTGTAATCCTCCATCATGGAAGTTCCCTTCGCATCCTTGATACCCGCCGTCATCAGCTTCATAATGCGCACCATTGCCGCTACTTTCCAGTCGCCCTCCGCACCGAAGCCGTAGCCTTTCTCCATCAGTCTCTGGATCGCCAGACCCGGAAGCTGCTTCAAACCGCCAAGCATACCGAAATGCGTCACAACCGCATGATAATCGTTCTCCACGAGGAATTTCTCGATACCGATCTCCTGCTGCGCCTGCACGGCAACATGCTTTTTGAACTCGTCGAGATCTCTACCCTCGTCAATGATCTTATATTTGCTGTAATATTCCTCAACCAGCGCGTTCACGTCGCCCTGCGGCACTGCGTCCACATACTCCACCACGTCGTTTACACAGTAATGGTCGATCTCCCAGCCGAACTTGATCTGCGCCTCTACCTTATCGCCCTCGGTAACTGCCACGTTGTTCATGTTGTCGCCGAAACGGCACACGCGCACATGGGAGGACTCGATCACGCCGATTGCTGTGCGCATCCAGCTTCCAAGCTGTTTCTGTACGCTCTCGGACGCCCAATGTCCCACAATAATCTTGCGCTCGATACCCATGCGGCTCACGATATGCCCGTACTCCCTGTCGCCGTGGGCGGACTGGTTCTCGTTCATGAAATCCATGTCGATAGAGTCGTAAGGGATCTCCTCATTGAACTGTGTGTGCAGATGGCAGAGCGGTTTCCGGAACTCCTTTAAGCCGAGAATCCACATCTTAGCCGGTGAAAAGGTATGCATCCATGTAATCACACCCGCGCACTCCGGATCATTGTTCGCGTCGTTGAACGCCTGACGAATGGAAGCCTGCCCGAGTAACGTAGGCTTTAATACCACCTCAAAAGGCAGATTACCGGAAGCGTTTAACCCCTCCACAATCTTCGCGGAATGATCCGCTACTTTTCTCAGGCACTCATCCCCATACAAGTCCTGAGACCCCGTGCAAAACCAAAATTTGTAGTTCTTTGCTGTGATCATACAATACCCTCTCTTTCTTTTTTGTTTGCGCCGTGCTGTGAGACTCGCAGACCCGCGCTTACGCGCTCACTGTCCGCCGTCGTCGGACATCTGCTCGTTAATACCGCCGCGTAAAACAAATGTCTGCTTCGCAGCCGCTTGTTTTCCTGCGGCTAGCATTAAGTTGTACACATACAAATATTGTATACAGTATTCCATAGCCTTTTGCGCAGTTCGCTTGACTCTTTATATCTTACAGTTTACTACTTGTACATACAAATACGCAAGTTGTATATGTCATTTTTATATCTTCCTCACCGACCGCCGCGGCACAACATCCACCTCAAACTCATAGGTCGCGTCAAACCCCGGATCTTTGATCATACGAAGCAGGTTTTCCGCCGCCTTTCCGCCCAGACGCTCCATCGGGTGCGGTGTGGAGGCGATAGGCACCTCCCCGAGAATTGCCAACTCCGAATCATCCACGCTCGCCACAGAAATATCCTGCGGAACGCGGATGTCGTTTTTCTTAAAAATATCCAGAAGCCCGAATGCCACCTCATCATTGTAGCAGAACACCGCCGTGCATTCCCTGAAACGCTCCAACACCTTTGCCGCCGCCTTTTCCAGATGCTGCTTCTCCTCCGTGTCCACCCAGACAATCTGCCTGTCGTCCACTTCCAGCCCGGCGTCCATCATTGCATCCATATACCCCGAAAAGCGCGCCTGCCCCTGTCCGTCGTCCAGCTTAAAAATGCCGCCGATTTTTTTATGCCCCATAGAAAGCAGGTACTTCGTCATTTTCCAGCCCGCCATATGATCGTTGATGGACACGTGCGGAATTTTTAACTGCGGATAAAAGCTGTTGATAAAGATAACCGGGATCCGTTTCTTGCGGATCTCCTGATAAAGCCGCAGGTTGGGATTGGGAATGCCGCTCTTCGTAGGCTCTACAATCAGCCCGGACACCTCGTCCCGGCTGATGATATCCTCGAGAATGGTCTTCTCCCGCCCGTGCTGGTTGTTGGTAAAAGCGATCTGCACCGAATAGCCCGCCTCCAAGAGCACGTTCTCTATGCCCTGTATGGTCCGCGGAAAGATATATCCGTCCACATAAGTCGTCACCACGGAAACGCGCATCCTCTTCGTCAGATTCGCAAGGCGGTTATCGTTGATGTAAGTGCCGCTCCCCTGTATCCGGCGAATGACCCCCTCATTTTCCAAAACGCCGATAGCGTGTCTGACCGTCTGCCGGCTCACGCCAAACATCTCTTTCAGTGTGTTTTCCGAATACATCTTCTGCCCCGGCACAAGACTCTTCCAGATTTGCGGACTGTTCAGCCACCACGGCGCTGACCTCGTTGATCTCGGTCACATTGCCGTCCGCCGCGTCCTTGATCGTTCCCATGCTCTCCATCGCCTCACGGATTCTGTCGCTCAGCACTTCCACACCCTTTATAATATCTTCCACGCTGTTGCCGACTTCGTCCGTGCCCGCCGTGATAATCTCGAAGCTCTCCTTCGCCTCGCCTGTCATCTGGTTGCCCTTCTCCAACTGGTCAAGACTCTCCCGCAGCCGCGCCGTCATCTGATCCGCCTGCGTGCTCACCGCCTCGATCATCTTGCCGATATGCGCGGCAGCCGCCTGTGAATCGTCCGCCAGATTCCGTATCTCCGTCGCCACCACCGCGAATCCCTTGCCCGCTTCTCCGGCTCTCGCCGCCTCGATGGACGCGTTTAACGAGAGTAAGTTCGTCTGAGACGCGATGGAAGAAATGGACTCAAGCGCCTCCGTCATTCCCTTCGTGTTCTCCCCGAAGGAGGCAAACACGCTCTCCATCACGCGCATGGAGCTGTTCACCTTCTGCATCTGCTCCACATAAGCCACGATTTTCTGCATCCCGTCTCTGGCGTTATCCCGCGTCTTCCCCGCGTTTCCGTGGATCGCCTCGGCGTAGTCCGCCACCTTCCCCGCTATCTCTCCCATGTCGCCGATCTGTTCCTGCGCACGTCCGACTTCCTGCTGCTGCCTCTCCAACGCCGCCAGCATCCCGTCCACCGCGTTCCGCCCTGCGCGTTCTCGTCCACGCTGTTGTTGACAGTCGCGGTAGCCATTTTCAGCTCCGACATGTTTGCCGCCACTTTGCTGATCAGATGCACCAGACTGCCCTTCATCTTATTAAAAGCCGATGCGGCGCGTCCCGCCTCGTCCCGGCTTTTCACCTTAATGTCCTCGCTCGTCAGGTTGCCCTCGGACATAACCGTCAGCTTTTTCTCAAGCTGTATGATGGGCGCGGTGATGCTCTGCGTCAGTGCAAAGGACGCCGCCAAAACCACAACTGCCGTAATCAGCACAATCAGCACAACCAAGTTCCGCATATTCCGGAATGCCGTCTGTATCTCGACCGCCACCTGCTCGCTTCTCGCGATCTCTGAGGCGAGCAATGTCTCCGCGCTGGAGCTGACAAAACTCATGCTGCCGCTCATATCCTGCGCCGCATTCAAACCCTTTGAAGAGTATTCGTTCCCACACGCCGCCTGCAGTTCCCGGAACGCTGCGATAAATTTCCCCGCTTCGGAGGCAAACTTGTCGAACTGGTTGCGCATCTCCGAGTACTCCGCATCCTGCGGCACATTCTCGCCGACCTCCGCCACGTACTGCTCCATGGTGTCGATGATTTCCACGTGCCCGCTGGACGCCAGATCCCCGCCCGTACCGCACTTTGCCACAACGGTGCGCCCCAGATAGGAAGCGTTATCCTTAATGAAAGTCACCTTGCTGATGCTGTCAAGAATCTGGGAATACTGCGCGTTGTATTTGCTCGCCCTGTCCACCAGCACCATCATCAGCGCGATCAGCACAACAAGCGCGCATAAAATACAGGCGTTGATCTTAAACCTGATCCCCGCCCCCTTACTGTTCTTCATCGTCTTCTGCTTGTCCGTCTGCATCTGCATACTCCTTCCGAATCAGTTTTTTTGCCGATACGATCAGGATTGCGCCGCCTGCCGCTATAAAAATAACGATCGCCGCCGCTATAAATATCCGGTCGTTGCCCGCGGTTTCCCCGAATCCCTGTATCAAGCCGTAAGCAAGGTACAACACATACACGGACACGAGGATGCGAAGCGTCAGTCCAACCTTCGTGTCCCTGTATTTTTTATTCTTTTTCTCGTCCAAAGCCGTCTCCTCCACCTGCGCCTTTCGCTATCCCTCAAAGCATGCCGTCTGCTCAGACAGGTGGCTCACCACGTCGGAAACCTGATTCAGCGCTTCCACAATGCCCTTCATATTCTCCGCCAGCGCCGCCGTGTTGTTCACCACGCCGCCGACGCCCTGCGCGCTCTCTCTTACATTATTTGTAATGTTCTCGTTGGACTCCGCCACCGAGCGCATCATGCCGCCGATATTCTCCATGGAATCCCGCATTTCGCCCATCATACGGTCTATCGTAATGGAATCGTTCAGATACTGCTCACCTGTGCGCTCCAGAATTTCGTAATCCGGCAATACCCTTTCATTAATAAATTTCACAAGATTACCCGCATTCTCCGCAAGTGTCATAACCGCCGCCACAACGCCAGCCGAAATCTGCTGGATATTTCCTGCCGTCTGCTTTGAATTGTCCGCCAGCTGACGAATCTCGTCCGCTACCACCGCAAAGCCTTTTCCCGCCTCGCCTGCTCTCGCCGCCTCAATGGACGCGTTTAACGCCAGCAGGTTCGTCTTAGAGGCAATGCTCAGAATATCCGCCGTCAGGTTTCCTATCTTCTCGATCTGTTTGCTGTCCTCGATGGACGCATTCAATGACACATCAAATTCTTTTATCATACCGTCCGCAGTTGCGCGGCTCTCCTGCGCCAGCCTGCGAAGCTCCTCTGCGCGGCTGCGGATCTCCTCCGCAAACTTCGTGCCGTTGACTGCCTGATCAACCATCTCCCCGACAGAAGCCTCCGCCTCTTTCGTGCTGTCGCTGACATAACTTACCGCAGATGACACTTCCTCCATGCTCGCCGCCAGCTCTTCCATCGTAGCCGAAGTATCGCTGGCATTCTGGTTCGTCACCTCCACCACCTCGTTGACATGGAGCTGCTGCCTGTTGATCTCGTCGCTGCTGGAAATAACGCCGCCGATCACATCCTGCAAAATATCCAGAAACTCGTTCACACCCGAGGCGAGCGTCGCGATCTCATCCTTCGTCTGCACGGGCACTCTCTCGGTCAGATTTCCTTTATTATTATGTATATCCTCGATCATCCCGTTGATCACCTGCGCAATCTTCTGGATCGGTGTCACGATAATACGGTGCGCAATGATCAGGACCAGAATTGCCGTCACAATCAGAATCACGATGACCGCCACGATCAGCACGTAGGAGCTTTCCACTTTCCCCTGCAGATACCCCTTGCCGTCGGCAAGCTCCGTGTCCGAAAATTCCAACAGATCGGTCATGCTGTTGCCGATGGTGTTGTTCAGCATGCCGAGGTTATTCGAGATCAAGTTATTCGCGCGTTCCTTGTCATTCGCCCGGCTCAGTTCTATGATGGAGTCCACGTAGGTGTCAAAGCTCTCAAGCCTCCCCGCCAGCGAATCATAAACTCCCAGCGCCTCCTCCGAGGTGATCTTCGACTTATAGGTCTCCATGGATTCCCACATGTGCGTCCGGTACTCCTGAATGTCATCCGCGCGCTTATCCATCGTCCGCAGCAGCTTGGCGTTCACATGGGCGTACACGTTCATGTACATGTTCAGGTAGTCCCCGTAGATACCGTGGATCAGATTGATCTTCTCCACCTCGTTGTTCATGATATCCTGACTGCTCTGGGAAATCGCCGTCATGCTGTTGGCGAGAACCCCCAGCGATATAATCGAAATCAAAGCAAGCGCGATGATTGCCAGTGCAAATTTAGAGCCAATCTTTTTCATGCAAATATCCTCCCGTGTATGTAACCCTTATATTCATATCGTATATCGTGCAATTCGCCTTCCGCCGCCTTTACATTGCTCTAAGTATATCACTTTTTGTTGAACAAAGATAGTCCCGACTCGGGAATATTTATCACATTTACACAAAAATTACGCAGTCGGCAGCTATCTGCCGTCACTGTCACGGATACAGTATTCGCCGGAGCAGCTCTTCCCTGTACTTCAAATCCGTAACCGCCCGTGCCAGATCATCCGTGCGATTCTCCTGCAGCAAAAAAGCAGTCAGTTCGGCAAATCTCGCTTCACCCTCTGCGCGTCCTTTCTCAAGTCCGTCTGAGAGTCCCTCTTCACGGCTTGCCGATTATGTGAACAGCCGAAATCTTTTCCATATTTACGGCTGCCGGAACGCGTAAAGACCGCCGGGCAATAGCACATCCCGACGGTCTCCTTATTGATTTTATAAAATTATGTTTCTGCCTTCTCACGGACATATCATCTTTTAATTCGCCGCATTTCTCTTCTTTCTCACAGACATAACCACACTCTGAACCACAAGGAACAGGCAGAGCATAACCGCCTTTGTGATACCGGTCCACCATGCTTCATCGAAACCTACAGAAGATACGATGTTCTGGATCGTGCTCAGAGAGAGTACGCCGAAGAACGTACCAAGCACGTTACCTACACCACCGGTCAGCATGGTGCCGCCGATAATGGAGGATGCGATCGCGTCCATCTCCGCGCCCGACGCATGGGAGGGAGAACCGGAACCTACGTGCAGGAAGTAGACGAAACCGCCGATACCTGCCAAAAGACCGCAGATTAAGTGGGAGAGGAACTTCGTCCTCTTCACGTTGATACCGAGCATCAATGCGCTCTGCTTGTTACCGCCGACAGCGTAGAAGTTACGTCCCAGCTTCATCCAGCGAAGCAGTGCGAACATTACGATTACCACAACAAGCGCTACCAGCACGCCGATCTCCACATAAGCGGGCACGTACTTGCCAAGCTTATTGACAGAACCGAGACCGGGCACGTTCACACGGGTCATCTTCAATGCCACGAACGCCTCATTCTCCACGTTGAAGGGAGAAGTGTTGACAATCGTTGTCATACCTCTCGCAAAGAACATACCTGCCAGTGTAACGATGAAAGGCTGGATGTCCAGATACGCCACCAAAAAACCTTGGAATGCACCGAATGCCAAACCAATCGCCAGTGCAATGAGCACCGCCATAAACACGTTACCGCCCTTATAGTCGAGGTAAACCGCGCAGCACATACTCACGAGAGCCGTCACGCCGCCCACGGAAATATCGATTCCGCCGGTAATCATAACAAGGCTCATGCCGCTTGCAAGGATAATCAGCGCAGCGTTCGCATTCAAAATATTAAAGAAGGTCTGAGGCTTTAAAAATCCCGAACGCAGGAAAAGCATTGCCCCTATGTACAACAGGAAAAATACAGCAATCGTAATGGTGAGGAGCAGATTGGTGTCGGTCATGCCCGCCAGCTTAGCGCCGAGACCTTTGCCCGCAGATGCACTATTCTTATCTGTCTTTGCCATCTTACGCCACCTCCTTGCTCAGTTTCATTTTTTGTGTAATCTTATTGAAATACTCTCTCACAGTAGGCGCGCTGACAACTACCAGCAGGATAACCACTACCGCCTTATACGCGGGAAGCGCCGTGGAAGAGACACCGAACTTGTAAAGCGTCGTCGTCAGGCACTGGATAACAAACGCACCTATGATGGAAGCCGCCATATTGAACTTACCTCCGGAGAGCGCGTTACCGCCGAGAGCGACCGCGAGGATCGCGTCCATCTCAATATCCTTCGCAATAACGGAGTAGTTGATGGAAGACACACGGCTTACCTTAATCAATCCTGCAACCGCTACGCACAGACCCAGAATCACGAACGCCATCACCTTGATCAGCTCGGGATTCAAACCGTTTAACTTGGAAGAACTCTGGTTGATACCAACAGACTGCGTATACAGGCGCAGATTTGTCACCTTCAGGACAATGGCGATCACGATCATGCATGCGATCGCGATAAAGCAGGGTGTCGGAATCGGTATTCCGGGAATAAACCCGCCGAAATAAGCGAACTTGGGATCACTGATAACAGGAAGCTCGTTGTTGTTGATCCACGCCGCGATGGAACGTCCCGCCGTATACAGAATCAGCGTCGCAATCATGGGCTGAATCTTGAAATAAGCCACCAGCACGCCGTTGAACGCGCCAAAGAGCATTGCAACCACACAAGCAGCCAGAAACGCCACAATGATAGGAGCCTGCAAGGTTTCGGGACGGGCATTTCCGCCGCAGAGCACACGCAGGATCACGCTGCCCGCGATAGCGATTGCCGCACCCACACTGATATCCTGTCCGCCGGAAGCCGCCGTTACAAGCGTCATGCCGATCGCCAGAATCGCCAGTTCGGAACCGTTGTTGATAATGTCGATGATAAAGCCGGACAGCACCGGATTCCCCGCGCTGTTATAGCCCAATGTAATTCTAAAGAAAGAAGGATCTGCAATCAGGTTGAAAACCGCCAGCAGCAAAAGCGCCGCAACCGGGATAAAACACTGATTTTTGACAAGATTCTTTAAAAACCCTGCACCAGATGTTTTTTCACTGTTTGCCATTTATTTGTCACCTCCCGCAATCGTATTCATAACCGTACCCTGATTCAGATCATCGCCTGTCAGCTCGCCGACTGCCTTGCGGTCGCGCATGACGATCAGACGGGAACAGGTTCTGAGCATCTCGTCAAGCTCCGAGGAAATAAAGGTTACGCTCATGCCCTCGGATGCCAGTTTCAGCACCAGCTTCTGGATATCGACCTTCGTACCCACGTCGATACCACGGGTAGGCTCATCCAGAATCAGATATTCGGGATGGGTGAAGAGCCATCTCGCCAGAATAACCTTCTGCTGGTTACCGCCGGAAAGCGATTTGATCGGCGTGTCCTTGGAAGCCGTCTTAATATTCAGAAGTTTTATGTATTCATCCGCAACCTTATTTGCCTCAGCCTTGGAGAAGGGTTTAAAGAAGCCCTTGAGCACCTGCTGCGCCAAAATAATATTGTCGCGCACGGAAAGGTCTCCCACGATACCGTCCACCTTACGGTCCTCGGGCAGATACGCGATGCCGTTCTTCATAGCGTCAAGCGGCTTCGCAATCTTTACGTCCTTGCCGCCCATCTTGACTTTTCCGCCGGTCACTCTGTCCGCACCGAAGATAGCGCGCACGCACTCGCTTCGTCCGGAACCGAGGAGTCCGGTGAAACCGTTCACCTCACCCTTGTTGATATGGAAATTGAAAGGCTTGATACCCGCATTGCTGACAAGACCTTCCGCCTCCAGCACGGGAACCGCATCCTTCCCTGCGTCAAATGTCTTAACCTCACTCTTGATATCGGAGAGATCGTCCACCTCTTTACCAAGCATCTTGGACACCAGCTGTACGCGGGGCAGATTTTCAATTTCATATTCGCCCACAAGCTTACCGTCTCTCATAACGGTAATCCTGTCGCAAACCTCATACACCTGCTCTAAGAAGTGTGTGACAAAGATAATGCCTACGCCCTTGGCGCGGAGATCCCGCATCAGCTTAAAGAGTTTCTCAACTTCCTGCTCATCCAGAGAGGAAGTAGGCTCATCCAGAATCAGAACCTTACATTCCATGTCAACCGCACGCGCGATAGCAATCATCTGCTGCACCGCCAGAGAACAGGTACCGAGCTGCTGCGCCGCTTTCGCGGGAATCTGCAGCGACTGCAGAATTTTGTCCGTGTCAGCGTTCATCTTTTTCCAGTTCTGTACTGCGCCCTTGGTACGACCGATAAACATATTCTCAGCTACAGTCAGATTCGGGCAGAGCGTGATCTCCTGATACACGGTACTGATACCCATATTCTGCGCATCCTGGGGCGAATGAATCGCAACCGCGCCCTCTGTGCCGTCTAAGAAGATTTCTCCGTCCTCCTTGCCGTAAACTCCGGTAAGAACCTTGATCAACGTCGATTTCCCGGCGCCGTTCTCCCCCATCAGCGCATGAATTTCACCCTTGCGAAGCGTAAAGTCTACACCTTGCAGGGCGTGCACGCCGGGGAAGATCTTGTGAATGTTTCTCATTTTTAATACAACATTTCCTTCCACTCTCAGGTCCACCTCCCAAATTTATATAGTTTTTTCGTTAAAAAGAGCGCGGGCAGGCTTTTCGCTGCGCCGCGCTCGTCTGTTACATTATAGCATATTTTTTGTCAGTTGACAAACTATTCACTCGAAAGCCCACGTCTTCGACGCTCCATGTTCGACTTTGTCGAACGCTTTCTCGTTAATGCTGCCGGAAACCAAATGCCGCTTCCAAAGTTAATTCCGAAGGAATTTACTTTTGCGCTATGATTTCCTTACGCAGCTATTAGATGCCGTACTTGTCTACGTCTTCCTGTGTGATGGTGGTTGCATCGAAGCCCTTCTCATCCATGATGATTGTCTTCTCAGCAGGTGCGCCATTCTTGATTACATCGTCGATGTAAGAAGACTGGAAAGGATTACACTGACCATCGTAGTTCCAGTTGCCTGCAAGCAGCTCTTCCAGAGCCCACTTGTTGCAGTCAAAGCCCATTACGATAACGTCTTTGCCAACGCCGTGAGAGATGTTAGCTGCATCCAGAGCTGCAACTGCGCCCTTAGCCATGTCGTCGTTCTCAGCGTAGATTACGTTGAACTCTTTACCGGAGCTGATTACGGACTGTACAATCTGCTGTGCGTTCTCAGCATTCCACTCAGCGGTCTGCTGCTCAACGATGTTCCAGTTAGCTTCTGCATCAGCCTTAGCCTGAAGAGCGCCGCTACGACCTTCCTGTGCTGCGGAACCCATCACACCCTGAAGGTGGATAATATTGTAAGTTTCAAGACCCTGATCTGCAAGCCAGTTAACAGCGGTCTCACCCTCTTTATCCATATCAGATACGATAGATGCAAGGTAGAGGCTCTCGTCTGCGTCGATGGTACGGTCGAACAGGATAACCTGTACGCCTGCGTCCTGAGCGTCTGTCAGTACGGAATCCCAGCCTGAAGTATCAGCTGCGGAAAGAAGCAGGTAGTCAACGCCGTCCTGAATGAACTTCTGAGCTGCTGTAATCTGCTCGTCGTTCTTCATGCTGTAAGCGAAGGATGCATCATAACCGTTCTCCTCACAGAAGGTAGCCTTCAGATCCGCATCGTTAGCGGTACGATAACCGGACTCGTTGGGGTCGTTGTTGATGATACCAACCTTGATCATCTCGCCGCTTGCTGCGGGAGCCTCTGCCTCTGCTGCAGGAGCCTCCTCCTCTGCTGCAGGAGCCTCCTCCTCTGCTGCAGGAGCTTCCTCAGCTGCAGGTGCCTCTTCTGCTGCCGGAGCCTCTGCTGCGGGCTCAGTTGCTGCAGGAGCTGCCTCGCCGCCGCCACAGCCTGCCAGAGTAGCCATTACCATAGCGCCTGTCAGTAAAACTGCCATTTTTTTCTTCATTTTTGTTTCCTCCCTTTCATGGTCTCTCCCACCCCTGTGGTGGAAGATATGTTTTTGGGGTGACGGGATTTCGTGTTTCCCCGTCCCTGAGAACACTTTAGCAAAATGCACGGCACAGTTCAACACCCAAAATCATCCTTTTGTGCATTTTGGATGGGTTCAACAATACAAATTTATGTTATAATAAAAAACAATAATACAAATTCAAAAATTCAGGGTATTTTTTTACGATTTGGTTGCATTTTTATGGATTTTAACAATAGATTTTCCACATTTACCCATGTCGCGTTTATAGTCAATCTTATCAGAAGAGGCTGATAAGAGATGTTTTTTTCCGATCAGGGCAAAAATTATGAATAAATTTGATGTAATTTGTTAATAAACCATGAACAAAAAAGGAGATTTTTTTACTATGAACAAGTACGAAACACTTTCGCAACAGCTTACAGAACTGATTTCCCGGAATTTAAAGGAGGGCATCACCGCACTGCCCACCGAAACCGAAATTGCTGAGCAGTATCAGGTCAGCCGCCAGACGGTTCGCGCGGCGCTCTCCCTTCTCAGAGAGCAAGGGCTGATCGAGAGCCGCCAGGGCAGCGGCTCCTACGCTACAGGGCTGTCTCCCAACACGGAGCGAAACCTTGTCCCCATTCTGGTCGCCAGCAGTCAGGAATATATCTACCCCCATCTGCTGACCGACATTCGCACGGCACTCGCCGCTAAAGGCTACCAGTTACAGGTTCATCCCACGGAGAACGACACTTCTATGGAAAGGCAGATTCTCCTCTCCCTGCTGGAGACCCCGCCTCGGGGCGTCATCGTGGAAGGCTCAAAAAGCGCGCTCCCCACGCCCAATACCGATCTCTATGAAAAACTGAAAGCCGTCGGCACAGAGCTTCTGTTCCTACATAATAAATACGACGCCCTGCCGGATGAAATCTGCATCAAGGACGACAACTATTACGGCGGCTACCTTCTGGCGAACCATCTGGCGGAGCTTGGGCACACTCGTGTCGCCGGTATCTTTAAAATGGATGACAAACAAGGTCCGGAGCGATATTTTGGCGCTTTTTGCTGCCTGCGCGATCAAAACGTAGCGCTTTCCGACAAAAACGTCGGCTGGTTTCACAGCACAGATGTGGAAGGACTTGAGAAAAGACAGGACAGCCGGTTCCTTGCCACCTTTATCAAGGAGCGCCTCTTCGACTGTACCGCCGTCATCTGCTACAACGACGAGATTGCCTACTGGCTGATCAAAGAGCTTTCCTACGCCGGCATTCGTGTCCCCCGCGATGTTTCCGTGGTCTGCTTTGACAACACCTACTTAAGCGAATTGAGCAAAATCCGCATCACCACCCTGACCCACAAGCCGCACGAGATGGGCTCCTGTGTGGCGGACACCATGATCCGGATGCTGCAGGGCATTCCCGTCGTCTCCCAAGAGCTCCCGTGGGAACTTGTGAGAAAGGAAAGCGACGGTCCCGCCCGCGCCTAAATCTATACTTTCCCGCCCGCCCTGTACTCCCTTGGCGTACAGCCCTGTGTCTTTTTGAATACAAAGCTGAAATAGTGCGGGTCTTTGTATCCAACCTCCATGGCAATCTCCCCGGTATGCATCTGGGTCTGGCGCAGGAGCTTTTTCGCCTTGTCCATGCGCTTGCCCGTCACATACTCCACGAAAGTCACCTGCATTGCCTGCGAAAAAATCGCGCTGAAATAGTTGGCGCTGACGTTGACTTCCCCCGCCACGGAGTTTAAGGAGAGCGACTCCTGCGAAAAGTTTTCTTCTATATAAGAGAGCGCCTTTTTTAAAATGCGTTTGCTCTGGTTGTCCGACTCCCTGTCGCGAAGCTCCATTGCTTTCACGATCAGCCCGCAAAGGTAATCCGGCAGCGTATCCTCGTCGTACTGTCCCTCCGGCGTCAGCCCCTCGTCGTTCAAAAGCTGCAAAAATTCCTCCTTGTCACAACCCAGCGACTCCACATAGGAAACCGCCGCAAAGTAGACGTGCAGCGTCAAATAGTTTCTGAACATTGCCGACTGCAGCGCCTCTCCCACCGCCAGCAGATAGTTCTCCACGAAATCCGCGACCTCATCCCTGGCGCCCTGCAGCAAAAAGTCACGGATCAGCTCCGCCTCCATCTTCGCCGGATCAATATCCCGGATGCTGCCGCCCTCCTCCTTCTCTGGAACCATTTTTCCCATCGTCTCCCCGGTAAAGACATGTAACTGCGGTCTCAAAAAGCGGTACGCGAAAAGATGATTCACCTTGCTGTAGCACTCCGCCAACATACTCAGCCTCTCAACCGGCTCTCCCAGCGCCACATACCAGTCCAGCACTTTCTCCGCCGGATGGCAGATGCGCTCCACATTTTCAAGACACCTGTCGCCAAGCTCCTGCATCTGTGCCGGGCTTCCCTTGATCAGCACACCGTAAGTATTTACATTCCACCGAAAAACGAGATTTTCGGGATAACGGATAAAATAATGTAAAAGCTCCTCCCTTTTTCTGGCAAAATCCTCGGACTCCGTACCCCAATTTTCACTGGTGCGTTTTTCCTGTAGATTAAACAACAAAATATTGTAACAGGGCGCATTGATTTTCAGGGACAGCTTTGCCGCCTCCTCATAAATATCCTGCACCGGCATACGCCCCTCGAACACTTTGACAAAAAAGTCCGTCCGGGAAAACTGCTCGTACTCCCGCACCTCGCTCTGGAACTTTTCCTGATAATTTTTCTGCTCCCGCTCCGTCTCAATCTTCGTCTTAAGATCCGCCAAAACTTTCTGCATCGCCGCTCTGGTGATGGGCTTTAAGAGGTATTGCTCCGCCCCGACCAGAATCGCGCCGCGGGCATACTCAAAATCATCATAGCCGCTGATAATGATGATCTTCATGTCTGGAAACTCCTGATGCACGAGCTTGCTCAAGGACAGTCCGTCCATAAAGGGCATTTTGATATCCGTGAGCAGAACATCGGGCTTTGTCTTCTGGATCAGCGGCAGCGCCATCTCCCCGTCGCTCGCCTCACCCACAAACTCATAGCCGTACTGCTGCCACGGTATGTTGTCCCGCAGCCCCTCTCTGACGATACTCTCATCTTCCACCAGAAACACTTTCAGCATTTGCCTCTCCCTTCCATTCCCGTCTTGACCGACTAATAACTTCGTCCGCCAAGAACTTCCTGCGTCACATTTTCTATCGTGAAAACATCCTCTTCCACATAATATTTTTTCTCAACCGTCTCCTCCGCCTCCAGCATGTCAATCACGCGCAGGAGGTACTCTCCCTGATTCGGGTTACACTCGATATCCACGTTGATCGTGCCGTCCGCCACCATGTCGAGCGCCCCCCGCACCGCGTCGAAGGAAAGGATCATAATATCGCCGTCCACGCCCACCGTCCTGCCGGACTCTTTGATCGCCTCGATGGCGCCGAAGGTCATGTCGTCGTTCTGGGAAACCACCACGTCGATATCCGGGTATCTTTTCAGGAACGTTTTCATCACTTCCTTGCCTTTCGTGGAGGTAAATTCCGCGCATTTTTCCTCGAGTATGTTCCAGTTTGCATGTCTTTCCGCCACCGTTTCAAACCCTGCCGACCGCCCGATTTGGGAGGAAGACCCTTCCGTCCCCGTCAATATCACAATGTTGATGGACTCACTCGACCTGCGCTGCTGCACCAGTTCCTTTTCGAGCCAGCGCCCCGCTTTCACTCCCTCCGCCTCAAAATCACTGCCCACGCACGTCACATAAAGGCTCTCGTCCTCCACGTCCACATTGCGGTCCATGAGAATCACAGGGATGCCCGCCTGCTTCGCCTCCTGCAGCACCGTCTCCCAGCCCGTCTCCACCACGGGTGAAAAGATAATGTAATCCACCCTCTGGGAGATAAAACTGCGGATCGCCTTCAACTGGTTTTCCTGCTTCTGTCTGGCGTTGTGGAAAATCAAAAAGTACCCGTTCTGTTGTGTGAACGCCTGCTGCACCGATTCCGTGTTCGCTGTCCGCCACCCGGACTCGCTGCCAAGCTGCGACACGCCCACCACGATCCGATCCTCCTGTGTGATGTGCGCCTCCTCCTCGATATCCGTAAAAAGCCTGCTGCCGTAGAGCAGAAGGATCATGGTCATCACAAGGAGCAGTCCAAACACTATCAAACTGTACGACCTTTTCCTAAACATGGTTTTCCCTCCATAATTCCATGCGGAGAATGCCTGTACTTTGGGCATTCTCCCGCGTGAGATTTAGTACTTCTTAGCGAAGCAGCCTCTGCTGCTAAGCTTTAGAAGTACTTCTCACGCTGGGCACCGCCGGGATCACAATCTCCACGCACGTGCCTTTGCCCTTGACCGATTCTATCGTCATGCCGTACTCGGCGCCAAAATTCATTCGGATTCTCTCGTTGACGTTGGCAAGCCCGAAGCCCTTTTCCGTCTCCTTGCACGGTTTCTCGATCTCTCTTTGCAGCTTGTGAAGGTCTTCCTCCTCCATGCCGACACCGTCGTCCGCCACCCGCAGTTTAATCCGGTCGCCGTCCATCCGCCCGGTCACAACAATGCTGCCTTTTGCGCGCTTGTATTTGATGCCGTGGTAGAGCGAATTTTCCACAAGCGGCTGCAGGGTCAGCTTCAAAATTTGATACTGATAGAGTTCCGGATCGATCTGAATCTCATACTCCAGAATGTCACGGTAACGCACCTGCTGGATCTCGAGATAGCTTTTAATATGAAGTTCTTCCTCCTGAATGGTAATGTACTCTTTTCCCTTGCTCAAAACCAACCTGAAAAATTCCGACAACGACATAACCATGTTTACCGCCTTGTCGGAATCGTTGCCCTCGATGAGCCAGACGATCGTGTCCAACGTATTATATAGGAAGTGGGGGTTGATCTGCTCCTGCAGGAGCCGCAGATCCGCCTTGCGCATCTTCCGCTCGTCCTCCTTGATCTTCGACACAAGCCCTTCCAGACTCTCCGTCATCAGGTTTACGCTGTCCGCCAGAACCGCTACCTCATCCTGCGTCTCCACCTGCGCACGCGCCGAGAAGTCCCCCTCAGCCACCTGCTCCGTCACCCGGGAAAGAACGTGGATCGGTCTGATGATATCCGTCACGATCATCACGATCAGAACCGCCACCATCAGGACGAGCAGTGCCAGCAGTACGCCGCAGAATATCGTAAAGTTATGCACCTTCACGTTCAGCTGGCTCGTCAGGTAATCCATGCTTTTCGTCTGATAATAGATGTAAGCCTGAATATTATCCTGAATCAGCTCCGTCAGGACGTAAATATTGTTGTCAAGCATCTCAATATTGGTATCATATCCCACGTCCGTCTCCAGATTCGTCCGTATGTCGTCCACGCGATCCTCCAGCGTGTCAATGTTGCGCAAAAGGATCTGCAGTCTGGCGCGGCTCTCGTCGTCCGTGGTGATGCGCATTAGGTTATTGAACTCATTTCTCAGCTCGTCCAAATGCTCGTACGGGTCTACCAGACTCCCGTCGTTTCCCACCGTATCGAAGGTGACGAAACCAACCACCAGCTTGTAGAGGCTCTCGTCCATCTCCTCCTTAAAATTCATGTTGTAGTCGTTCGCCACCGTCATATTCCCCACAATCGCGTCATAGGCGCTGCTGTAGTTATGCAGGGCATAGAGCAGGTAGAGCACCATCACCAGAAAAGGCACTGCCACCATAACCGACAGAAGAATTAACTTATATTTGATGGAATACTTGACTTTTGCCGTCTGCATATGCTCTTCTCCTTTATTTATCCATTTTACCAACTTTTCGGCAAAAGATAAATTCATTTTTTTGTGAATGTCCGTTTGCAATATTGCCCACAAGGGTGTATTATATTTATAAGTATGCTTTCCTGATTATATTAGGGAAGTTTGTCGATTTTTAAAATAACATGATGAAAGAAACCGAAATGAAAGAGAATTCCGTTTTTGCAACGATTTATGAAAATATTTGCCGGGATACCGGGAGACAGAATGAATCCGCCAAGCTGATCGCCGTGGTTCGTTTATTAACGCTCTCCATGCTGGTGCACTCCCTGATTTGCTGTATGCTTGTCTCACTCACGGGACATATTGGCGCATTAGTATTTTCCGTGGCTTCACCCGTGTTATTTCTGGCAGTTTTTGTTTTGTCATACCATTGGAGCACTTTTGCGTCATACTGTGTCCTGAATGTCTGTATTTTATTTTGGACCTGTATGAATATTTACTGTTTTGGCTGGGATATCGGCATTCAGCACTTTCTGGTGGTGCTCCTTGTGTTTGTTTTCTTCTGTAAGTACAGGCATGAGCCGGTTAAAGTTCTCTTTGCCGCCGCCCTGTTCCTGCTGCGTTTATACTTATATTTTTACTGCCATTCCCATACCCCGGTCATTATTCTTGACACTGGTCTGACCGGCATCCTGCAGACGGTTAATTCCTTCTTTATTTTTTTGGCGCTGGGACTGGTGGCATATCTTTTCAGCACCACCACACAGGAGATGGAAGGCAAGCTCATTGAGTATAACCGGAAACTGATGAAACAGGCAAACACAGACACGCTGACCGGACTTTATAACCGTCGACGCACGATGGAATATCTGGAGAACCTCCTAAGCGCCGCGGACTCACAGATCAGCATCTGTATCTGCGACATTGACCATTTTAAGCGGGTTAACGATACTTACGGACATAATGTGGGCGACGTGGTTTTAAAAACCATCTCGGAGACTTTCCAGAAAAGACTGCCGCCCGACACCTTTATCTCCCGCTGGGGCGGCGAGGAATTTCTGCTGATCTTCCCCCGGCTGAACGGGGACGAGGCGAGCACCGCACTGGAGACGCTCCGGCAGAAAATTCGGGATCTCACTTTTGACGGCGGCTTTGAAAACTTTACCATCTCCCTCACCTACGGGCTGGTGGAGTACGATTATCACAGCGATATCACCACGCTTTTAAAAGAGGCGGACGAAAAACTATATATCGGCAAAGAAAATGGACGTGACCGGATTGTATTTTAATCCGGTCATTATTTTTGTACTCCTTTCATATAGTAATACAAATCTTTTTCTGCAGGTGTTCCCTTGAAACATTCCCTCTCTTCCAGACAATGTACTTTTGTGTTGATTCTGTTTACCGCCCTGAGCATCCTGACGCTGCACTGGTACAGCCGCACCCATCAGGACAGTAAATTCTGCGCTTTTGCCCAGGCATTTTTCTTAGACGAGATACAGGCAAATCCCATCCACTTTCACTATACGATCGACAATCCGTCCGTCTACGGTGTGGATGAATCGTCCCTAACCCTGCCCGTCTACCAGCCCGGGGAAGCCGCGAACGAAGTGTACGCGCTGTCTCTGGCGCGAGAAGATTTAAACAAGATTGACCCAGAAGCCCTGAATGAAGAGAACCGTCAGCTCTATGAACTTTTGGACACTTACCTTGCGGCATCGGCTTCCACTGCCGCTTACCCCTATTTCTCAGAACCGCTCTCGCCTTCCTCGGGCGTCCCCTCGGAGCTGCCGATTTTGTTCTCTGAATATCGCATGGACGACAAAGCCGATGTCGAGAACTACCTGTCTATCCTCACCCAGATTCCCGCTTACTTTGACGGGCTTCTCGTCTATGAGAAGGAAAAGGCGGACGCCGGACTTTTTATGTCCGATCTGACCGCCGACCGGGTGATCCGGCAATGTTCAGAGCTGTTGGACGCCTCCTCCGTGGAGAACGGCACGCACTTTTTGGAAGTTACCTTTCAGGAAAGGCTGCAGCAGCTTGCGGAGAAAAGCATTCTGACCGCCGGGGAAGTGGATTCCTACGTATCTGAACACAACCGTCTATTGACCACTATAGTCATACCCGCCTATGACCGTCTGGCGGACGAACTGACCATATTAAAAGGATCCGGGAAAGCGACCTGTGGTCTGGCGGGGCAGGAAAACGGCAGAGACTACTACCGGGCGCTTGTCCGTCTGCGCACGGGTTCTTACCGTGACATAGACGAGATCAAACGCCTTCTCGCCAGAGATCTGCGTTTTAACTATGAATCGCTGTTTGCGCTTCTCACCGCCAATCCGGCGTTAAAGGACATGATTGCCGAGACACCCTCCCTCCTGCCGGACATGACACCGGAGGAAATTTTGGCGGATCTGCAGTCGGAAATCGGCGGGGAATATCCGCCCATCCCCGCAGGCAGGGACAACGCGCCCATCCGCTCCACCATAAAGTATGTGGACGCCAGTCTGGAGGCTTACAGCGCACCCGCCTTCTACATGACGCCGCCCATCGACAATATCTGCAACAACCTGATCTGCTTGAACGCAAAAGATACGGAGGACGATCTCGCCCTCTATACCACGCTGGCGCATGAAGGCTATCCGGGTCACCTGTACCAGACGGTATACAGCAAACGCTATCAGGAACAGCAAAATATCCTTCCCCTCGGAAGCGTCCTCTACTACGGCGGATTTGTGGAGGGCTGGGCTATGTATGTGGAGCTGGATTCTTTTGACCGCGCCATTGAGCTTGCAAGAGAATCCCACCCCGAAGCCGCCGCCTACTACCAGGTATGCCGTCTCGACAGGCAGTTTAGGCTGGGGCTGTATTCCCTGCTGGATATCGCTATCCACTATGACAACGCCTCCTTTGAGGATGTGCAGAAGCTCTGTTACTGTCTCGGCATAGGTGACAGCTCGAGCCTCGCCGCCCTCTACCAGTATATCGTGGAGGAACCGTGCAACTATCTGAAATATTATCTGGGATATCTGGAAATTTTGGAATTAAAAAAACAGGCAGCCGTCCTCTGGTCCGAGCCGAACCAAGTGACCGCTGTCTATAACGACACGGAATTTTTGTACCGCTTTCATTCTTTTCTGCTGCAAAACGGTCCCGCCGACTACCGGACGCTTGCAAGAAGGCTGGCGGCGGAGTGATAGCGATGATCCGTTCAGCCACGCCTATTCGCAAAACGCGCTTACAGCGTGGCACGGAAAAATCTCGTCAGCTTGGAGAGGGCGCTTTCGAGCGCTCTCTGTTCCTCCTCAGAGAGCTCTTTTAAAACCGCATCGATCATCTCCTCGTGAAAACGTCGGTGATGAAGGTACGCCTTTTTCCCTTTCCTTGAAAGGGAAATCAGTACAACACGCCTGTCCTCCTCGCTTCTCGTTCTGTCCACGTATCCCTTTTTTACCAAACTGTTCACCGCTATAGTCAGCGTTCCCGTTGTAACCTCCAGCTCCCTTGCCACACTGGTCATATTTTTCGCCGAATCGGGACCGATCGCCTCAATGACGTGCATATCGTTTGCCGTCACATCTTTATATTCCTCGGTTCTGATCGCCCGCTCCTCAAGCGTGTTAATGTCCCGGAAGAGCCTGACCAGCACCTCGTTCAATGTATTGCTGATATCCATTATCTTTCCCCTGCCGCACAAACATGTCTCCTGAATCTCCAAACAGTGTATCAAAAAATAGTTTGAAAGTCAAACTTTATTGAGGGAAATCTCTATCCCAAAAGTACCAATTATAAATTTTAGTTTATACTTTCTTTCTTTTTTCTTATGAATTTTGACACATCACATTCACAAATAGCATGTATAGTATGAATTGTAGTTAAGACAGAACCGGATCAAAACATTCGGTCCGCAGGGATTAATGACTCAGATTCTTTGGCGGTGGTTATACTACACTTACAATGGAGTCGCCGGCGCTGGTTTGGCGCCGACCGGCTTCGACTAAACATAACAGCGGTCTAAAAGCTGCTGTTGACATATATTTGAACCAACATTTCTATCCTTCTCACACACAGAAACGGCGCCCCGTATGGAGCGCCGTTTCGCATTGTATTTAAACCACCCATCCCAATTCCAGTTCCGAAAAATCAATGTACAAATCGTCATAAATCCCCACTTTAATACGATCCGAAAAGGAATACTGCTCAACCTCCCCGTCCTGTTCAAACCGATACACAAAAACAGCATCTCGTTTCCTGTCCACAATCCAGTATTCCCGCGTCCCCGTTTCCCGGTAAAGCGCCAGCTTACGCTCATAATCTCTCTTTCTGGTAGACGGTGACACAATCTCAATAACCCAGTCCGGCGAACCTTGACAGCCTTTCTCCTCCAGCCTGTCCCTGTCACAGACCACGGAAATATCCGGTATGAGATAATTATATTTATCTCTTTTGACAAATGCCCCAAGCCCCATATAAGCCTTGCACCGCCTGTTGTTTTTCTTGAGATAAAGTTGAATAACCATAAACAGCTCCCCTAGGATATCCTGATGAGACATCCCTGGTGCCTGCATGATAAACATCTCGCCGTCAATCAGCTCCGCCCTCTCATCATCAGGGAGCAACTCCACATCTTCAAACGTGTAGCGTTTTCCGCCCTTCATCACCACAAACCTTTCCTCGCTTTCTTTTCGTGCATAATCCATAAACTTTCCTCCTGTTCCGCAGGAGACATTTGCACAGAATCCCCCGCTTTTAAATTGTGTTAGTTGATTTAAAAGCATAGAAATTCTGAAACACAGACCGGAAAACCAGACATAAATGCCGGTTTCGTTTGACTTCAGCGCAAAAATGCCACGCCGAACATTTATTGTCAAGAAAATATTATGCTTTGTGCTCATTATAAATGGTCATAATGTTCACGTCAAGCACAAAAAAACGTCTATCCAACCATCTTCCCCGCAATCACGATACTCGCCGCAATCCCTGCAGCGGTGGCAAGCAGCGCCCCCTTCAGCGTATGGCGCGTCTTCGTAACTTTTGCCGCCAGAAAGTAGACGCTCATAGTGTAAAAGATCGTCTCCGTGCAGCTCATCATAATGGAAGTGGTGAGACCGATCAGAGAATCCGGTCCGTGATTTTTAAAAATATCGAGCACAAGCCCCGTCGCCGCCGAGGAGGAGAACATCTTCACGAACATTAACGGCACAAGCTCGGCGGAAAAGCCCAGCTTCTCCGCCACGCCGCCAAAAAAGCTCCCGACAAACTCCAGAAAACCCGAGGCGCGTAAAACGCCCACCGCCACCATAAGCCCGATCAACGTTGGCATGATCTGTATGACCGTGTGAAACCCGTCCTTCGCGCCCTTGATAAAATCCTCGTAAACATTACAGCGGTTGGAAATGCCGTATGCCACAATATAAAACAAAATAACCGGAATGATGATATTGGAAATATTGGATAAGACTGTCGCCATAAGTCAGCCCGTAAACTGGTTTTATAAAATTTATGCAGGAAGAACCGGGTTTATCCCTGCACCGCCCATTTTACAGCATTCAGCCGTGTATCAGCTTCCAGTGCCGAAAATTTTGAATCCAAATCATTGATAAATCACAGAAATACTGCTACCATGTTAATGTTAACAGGCTTTTTTTCAGAACGGAGATATCCATGATGCAATCAAACATGACGGTTCTTGCCGCGCTGATCGGCATGATCGCTTTTATGGCTGTTCTCGCCATATTAATCGATATTTTCCTCCGCCGCAGGCGGGAACGCCGGTTTAGCCGGATGGACGAGCTGGACGGACACGATTTTGAATTTTTTTGCGCCGACCTTCTGCGTGCACAGGGATTTATCGACGTGGAGGTAACCCGCGGAAGCGGCGACTTCGGCGTGGATATTCTGGCGGAAAAAGACGGCGTCACCTATGCGATCCAATGCAAACGCTACAGCGGTCCCGTCGGCGTGGAGGCGGTGCTTCGCACTTACGGCGGTTTGGCATACTATGAGCGGATGGTGGGTGCCGTTATGACAAACCAGTATTTCACCTCTCCCGCTGTGGACGCCGCAAAAAAGCTGCGCATTCTGCTCTGGGACAGGGGCTATATGGACGCTATGATCGAGGAAAACAATTTACTTCCCGACAAAGGCAAAAGAAAGGCGGAATAACCAATGAGCAATGTAAAAAAATACGCACTAAGCGAAATCCCCCACTACAAAGTGCACGGACGTACCGTTCCCGGAACCTGCCCGCTGCCGCTCTTTTTCAATGGGAGCGCAGTGGAACTAAACGTGTCCGGTTCAGAGCTTTGGGCTGATCTGGAAGTCAGCTGGCAAAATCTCGAGATGTGGGTGACTATAGAAGTCAACAAGGAATTGATGAGCCGCCTGATGCTGACGCCGGGAAACCATTCCCTGTGCCTGTTTCGCGGCATGAGCGAAGAGCCTGTGAAGAATGTGCGCATCACGAGAGAGACACAGGCGATGATCGAAGACGAGGACTGCTGCCTCATTGTCCACGGCTTTCAGACGGACGGGAACTTCCATCCCGTTCCCAAAGGAAAATATACGCTGGAATTTGTCGGCGACAGCATTACCTCCGGGGAGGGCACTTATGGGGCGAAAGGGGATATGGACTGGATTCCTATGTACATGAGCTACAGCCGCGACTACGCCAAAATGACGGCGGAGGTGCTCGGCGCGGATGCCTATATCATTTCAAAAGGCGGCTGGGGCGTGCTGTCCGGCTGGGACAACAATCCGGACACAAGCATCCCCTCCCGCTACGAACAGCTCTGCGGTCTCTGCTGCGGGAAGAAAAACGAGAGCCTAGGCGCCTTTGCTCACTATGATTTTACTTGTAGAAAGACAGATGCCGTGATCGTCAATCTCGGCACGAACGATGCATCCGCCTTCCAACAGCCCGCGTGGCATGATCCCTCCACCGGTCGGACGTTTAAGCAGCGCCTGAACCCGGACGGCACTTTCGTGGAAGAGGACCTGAACCGTTTCGAGGACGCCGTCGTCTCCTTCCTTAAGATGCTGCGGAAACACAATCCGCAGGCACACATCATCTGGTGCTACGGCATGATCGGCTACGACCTTTCCTTCGCAATAAATGACGCCATGATCCGCTATATACGGGAGAGCGGCGATCACAACGTCATCTATTTACAGCTGCCCGGTCTCACCGAGGAAACCGTGGGTTCCAACAACCATCCGGGCGAACTTTCCCAGAGGCGGGCGGCACGGGTGCTGATCGAGTATCTGCAGGATTACTTTTCCAAAATATCCCCTGCCCGTTAAGCATGTGGCACGCCACATAAAAAACAGCATTCCGACATCCTGTCCCGAACCGTCGAAATGCTGTTTATTCTTTTTGTATGCTATCCCTGCCGCTCCAGCTCCATCATTCCCAGCTTCAGCGCTCCCATGATGCCCTGCTTGTCATCAAGGCTCTGCACCACAATATAGCTGTCCAGATCTTCCAGCTCCTTTGTCTTGACGTAGCCGTTTAACAGTTCCTTAAACTTTGCGCGCACCAAAGGCAGGAGCTGGGTCTGGTGCATCACGCCGCCGCCCAGAATAATGCGCTGCGGGGATACCAGCACCGTATAGTCCACGAGCGCCTGCGCGATATAAGTCGCCTCCATCTCCCAGACATCCTCTCTGTCGGCAAGCTCGATTGCTTTCTTTCCCCATCTTCCCTCAATCGCCGGTCCTGCCGCCAGCCCTTCCATACAGTTTTTGTGGAAAGGGCAAAACCCTTCATAGGTATCGTTCGGCAGCTTACTCAGCAGAATATGACCGCCCTCCGGGTGCATCATGCCGTGCAGAAGGTTTCCGTCCACGATCACACCGACCCCGACGCCGGTACCGATTGTGATATAAATGCAGCTATGTAACCCCTTTGCGATGCCCCACGTATATTCTCCCAAGGCGGAGCCGTTCACATCCGTGTCAAAGCCCACCGGCACGCCAAGTTCCTTTTTAAACGTTCCCACGATATTATAATTCTGCCACGCCAGCTTGGGTGTGGTCGTGATATAACCGTAAGTCTCGGAATCCCTGTTCACGTCGATCGGTCCAAAACACCCGATGCCAAGCGCCTCGATCCCTTTCCCTTTGAAAAAGGAAAGCAGTTTCGGCATCGTAATCTCCGGCGTCTCCGTGGGAATCGAAATCTGCTCCAGAATTTCACCGTTTTCGTTGCCGATGGCGCACACCATCTTTGTGCCGCCCGCTTCCAATGCACCTAATATCATATCTCTCCTCCATTCCGGGGCATTGCCCGCCCCTTGCTTCTCTGTACTGCCCTGACACGCCTGTTCGCAAAGCGTGCATTCGCGCTGCTCCATCCAAAATCAGCCTGCGATCTCCCTTGCCACAAACACCCCGCTGGCGGAAGCGTGGGACAGGGAATGGGTCACGCCGCTGCCGTCCCCGATAATATAAAGTCCTTTATGCCTCGTCTCGAGATGTTCGTCGATCTCCACTTCCATATTATAAAATTTCACCTCCACGCCGTACAGCAGCGTGTCGTCGTTTGCCGTGCCGGGCGCGATCTTGTCGAGGGCATAAATCATCTCGATGATGCCGTCCAAAATCCGCTTCGGCAGGACGAGGCTTAAATCTCCCGGCGTGGCGGCGAGCGTCGGCTCGATCACGCCTTCCGCAATCCGCTTGGCGTTGCTCCTCCTGCCGCGCACCAGATCCCCGAACCGCTGTACGATCACGCCGCCGCCCAACATATTAGAAAGTCTGGCAATGCTCTCCCCGTAGCCGTTGCTGTCCTTAAAAGGCTCGGAAAAATGCTTCGCAACGAGGAGCGCAAAGTTTGTATTTTCCGTCTGTTTCTCCGCCCCCTCATAGCTGTGCCCGTTCACCGTCACAATGCCGTTGGTGTTCTCGTTTACCACAATCCCATGCGGATTCATACAGAACGTTCTCACACTGTCCTCAAATTTCTCTGTGCGATAGACGATCTTGCTCTCATAGAGTTCATCTGTCAGGTGCGAAAAAATCACCGCCGGCAGTTCCACTCGCACGCCGATATCTACCCGGTTTGACTTCGTGTGGATGGCAAGCTCCTCGCAGACCTTCTCCATCCACTTGCTGCCGCTTCGCCCCACAGATATGACACACTTTTCGCATTCATGGGCATCACGCTCACATACGACGCGGTAACCGTCCTCCGTGCGCTCCACCGACCGCACCGGGGTATCAAAATGAAACTCCACCTTATCCTTCAATTCAGCATACAAATTTTCCAGAACCACATAATTAATATCCGTCCCCAGATGGCGCACGGAGGCGTCCAGCAGATTCAGATTATTCTGCAGGCACAGCTTCTTGAAGTGAGTCCCCGCCGTAGAATACAGTTTCGTTCCTTCGCCGCCGTACTTCATATTGATCTCATCCACATAGTGCATCAGTTCTATCGCCTTTTTCTTACCAATATATTCGTGGAGTGTCCCGCCAAAATCGTTGGTGATATTATATTTTCCGTCAGAAAAGGCACCCGCGCCGCCAAACCCGCTCATAATTGAACAGCTCGGACACTTGACGCAGGATTTCACCTTGTCGCCGTCTATGGGACAGTGCCGTTTTTCCAGCGCGTGCCCCGCCTCAAATACCGCTATCTTTAAATCCGGTCGTTTCTGCACCAGCTCATAAGCCGAGTAGATGCCTCCCGGTCCCGCGCCGACAATAATCACGTCGTATCTCATAAATTACCCCCTCCAAAACCCTGCCGCTCTATGTCCTGCACCTTATTTCATCCTATCATAAACGATAGCCCAGAGCAATAAAAACCACGCCGAACTGTTACCAGACGTACATTTCTGTATGTAAAACCACTTGAAAAAACCCGCGGATGGTACTATGATGGAAATGTTGGCGCGTCCGACGCGCACAAAGAGGACGACACCTCAGAAAAACTGATACTTATAAAAGCACAAAAGAAAACGGGAGTTGTTTTGACATGGAAAAATTAAAACCGAAGTTGTTTTCAGTGATGAAGACCTATACAAAAGAGCAGTTCATCAAGGACGTGATCGCGGGCATCATTGTCGCCATTATCGCGCTTCCCTTGTCCATCGCGCTTGCGCTTGCGTCTGGCGTCGGTCCGGAACAGGGTATCTACACCGCCATTGTTGCCGGTTTTCTGATCTCCTTTTTAGGCGGAAGCCGCGTCCAGATCGCAGGTCCCACAGCCGCCTTCGCCACCATTGTAGCGGGCATCGTCGCCGCGAAGGGCATGGACGGGCTGGTTCTCGCCACCATCCTTGCGGGCATCATTTTGATTGCAATGGGCTTTCTGCGCCTCGGCAACCTGATCAAATATATCCCCTACACTATCACCACCGGCTTCACGGCGGGTATCGCCGTCACCATCGCCATCGGGCAGATCAAGGACTTTCTCGGGCTGACTTATCCCGAGGGAACGGTGACGATTGAGACGATGGAAAAAATGGAAGCCGTTATCAAAAATATCTCGACCATTAACGTGCAGGCACTCATTGTCGGGCTGGTCTGCCTTGCAATCCTGATTGTATTTCCTTATATCAACAAGACCATCCCCGGCTCCCTGATCGCCGTGATCGTCGGCATCCTGATGGTAAAGCTTCTCAACATGAATGTGAATACCATCGGCGACCTCTATGAGATCAGCAATAAACTGCCGAGCTTTCACCTGCCGTCCTTTACCATGAAGGACGTGGGCGATATCCTGCCGGACGCTTTCACGATCGCGATTCTTGCCGCCATCGAATCCCTGCTCTCCTGCGTGGTTTCGGACAGCATGATAAACTCCAAGCACCGCTCCAACATGGAACTGATCGCGCAGGGCGTCGGCAACGTGGGCTCTGCGCTCTTCGGCGGTATCCCCGCCACGGGCGCGATTGCGAGAACCGCCGCCAACATCAAGAACGGCGGGCGCACTCCCATCGCCGGAATGGTGCACTCCGTTACGCTGGTACTGATTTTAGTCATCCTGATGCCTTACGCGGCTCTGATTCCCATGCCCTGCATTGCCGCCATCCTCTTTATGGTGGCGTACAATATGAGCGGCTGGCGTTCCTTTGTGAATCTGATGAAGTCCTCCCCCAAGAGTGACATTATCGTTTTAGTGCTCAGTTTTGTACTGACTGTCGTCTTTGATCTGGTGCTCGCAATTGAGGTCGGCATTCTCCTCGCCGCCATCCTCTTTATGAAGCGCATGAGCGAGGTGACGGAGGTGGAAGGCTGGAAGTATGTGGACGAGGAGGACGATCCCGATGCCCTCTCGCTTCGCGTTGTGCCGGACCACACACTTGTCTACGAGATCTCCGGTCCCATGTTTTTCGCCGCGGCTGACAAGATTCTGCGTATCACCCTGCGCGAGGACACTACCTGTCTGATCCTGCGTATGCGCAGCGTGAACGCCATCGATGCGACCGCCATGCACTCCCTGACGGAGCTTTTAGACAAATGCGAAGGGAGAGGCATTCGGATCATCCTCTCCCATGTAAATGAACAGCCGAGAAAAGTCATGGACAAGGCGGGCTTTTCCGCGCGCATCGGTGAAGAGAACTTCTGCACCCACATTGATGAGGCGCTGGAGGTTGCTGGCAGGCACGCGTAACTGCGCGGTCTGCTGTATCCTGCGCTCCCTCCCTTTTTCCTCTCTACACTTTCTCAAAAGCCACTGTCTGCTCTTTCATGGAAATTTTTCCGACCTTATAGCCAAATGCAGACAGTTCCTTTTTCATACTTACTCATTCCGCATCAACCCCCTCACCGCCTCAACAGCCACCCGGATCGCCATATCCGTATCGTGCACCACCGGGTTTTCCAGTCCAAGTTTCTCCCGCTCCTGATTTGCCACCACAAGGAAACAGGAGCCGGCTCTCACCCGCAGGCAGCTCGCCACGGTAAAGAGCGCCGCAGACTCCATCTCGGAGGCAAGACATCCGAGCCGCTTCCATGCTTCCCATTTATTCATCAGTTCGTAACTCACCGGCTTCGTCTCCGGCTCGTGCTGTCCGTAGAAGGAATCCTTGCACTGCACAACACCCGCGTGGAACGGATAACCCTTGACTTTTGCCGCCTCCACCAGCGCGTTCGTCACCGCCAGATCCGGTACCGCCGGAAACTCGATGGGCGCATACTCCCGGCTCGTCCCCTCCATGCGGATTGCCCCGGTGGCAATCACGATATCTCCGCTCTTTACCTCCGGCTGCATACCGCCGCAGGTGCCGATACGCAGAAACGTGTCCGCACCGCAGCGCACAAGTTCTTCCATGGCGATAGCCGCCGAGGGACCGCCGATACCAGTGGAAGTCACGCTGACCTTCACCCCGTCAAGCGTCCCCGTGTAGGTGACATATTCTCTGTTATCCGCAATCAAAACGGGATTGTCAAAATACTGTGCAATCTTCACACAGCGTTTGGGGTCGCCGGGCATAATCACATAGCGCCCCACTTCGCCCGCCGCCACCTGTATATGGTACTGTCTGCTCGCATCCTCCGAATAATTTTTCATACGGACCCCCTTCTCTCTATCGCCTCATGTATCCTCTATAGCAAATTTTCTATTTCAATTATACAAATTATCTTCGATAAAGGAAAGGTTATCTTGGAATTTTACGCCGTCCACTCTATCGTTCCGCAGGCGATCTTGTCACCGGCATTTCCTGCCGGCTGGGAAGTGAAATCATCGGGCTTTTCGTGGATAATCACAGATCTCCCGACAATTTCCCGAATGGTATATCTCTTATCGTAAAAGACACTGAACGCATATCCCTGATTGCCGAGAAGAGGCGGCATATCTCCTGCGTGATCGGGATGCGGCATATTTCCGGGATTATAATGCAGCCCCGTATGGCTGAAATGATCGCTGCAGTCTCCCGAGTCATGTATATGCATCGCGTAAAAATTGCTGGAACCGGGCAGATTAATATTTGGAAGCCCGAAAATTTCCGCCTCCACCAGTACGCCGCCGTAGGTGGTATGATAAAATTTAACCGCACCGTTTAAATCGGGATATCGTTCGCTGCCGTTGACCCATGCTACGGCTCCCGGGTGATTGCGAATCAGAAGCTGTGTAAAAGCGGTTCCCGGTGTTATTTCATAATTGGACATAAGAATGCTCCTATATGTTTTAAAGCTATCTTATGATAAGTTTGCAAAGTGGTTCCTTGCAGTCAGACTATATGTTGTCCCGGAAAAACTCCGCCCCGCTCACAACCCGCTCCGCTATGAGCAGTATCCTGCTTTTCAAAAAAGGCGTGAGCGCCTCCCTCACCGCCTGCGCATCCGACACCTCGTTTTTTTCATCCGCAAATACAAGCACCACTTTACTTCTCGCGTGAAACTTTTTCAAATAGGCGAACAATTCCTCATATTTCTTTTTCTGCGGACAGGCGCGGTACTCCCTAAACGCGCCGCCCGTCATAAGCATTGCCATGGGCGTCACCGCAGACGTCATTTCCTGCCCCCAGAATACCAGGTTCAGCCGAACATTGCGAAAAATCTCATTGCTTCTTTTCAGCGCTTTTACAACGGCGGCTGCCGCGTCTTGAAAATCCGCCTTCTCCATGGACGTGTCAATCACAATCGTCATTTCCAGATTTCCGCCGCGGTAGTTTCCCGGCACATGCAGGATGGCATCCACCCGCTTTGCAATCTGCAGCGCATCTATCTCTGTCAGTTCCATAGACTCTCATCCCCCTCCCGGCACAGTCTGCCCTGCCGCCAGATAAAATACGACACACTTCTCCACTCTTCGACATATAGTATAGTAACAGCGAAACCCACTTGCGAACCAAAAAGCCTTTGCAAGCAATGGAGCAAGGAGCAGACATGCCAAAAGAAGCAGAATGGGACAAACGGTTCAACATCGGCGTTGATTCCATCGACAAAGCACACCGAAAACTGTTTTCCATCGTACATCGGCTACTCACATTAAGTAAGGATAAAACCAACGGACAGTGGGCGTGCGCCGAGGGCATAAAATATTTTAAAAATTACGCCATACAACACTTTGCCGACGAGGAAGCATATATGCGCTCCATCGGCTATTCCGGCTATGAAATACACAAGCGTCTGCATGACGACATGCGTGACAAAACACTGCCGGCACTCGAAAAAGATCTCACGGAATCCGAATATTCGGAGGAATCCATCCATCACTTTATCGGCATCTGCGTCGGATGGCTCACCGCCCATATCATAATCGAAGACCGCGCCATTGCCGGTATGATTTCAAACAAATGGAAGACCGATCATACCGGGGCAGACATGGACGCGCTGGAAAATGCGCTGTCCGGCACCATACACGAAATCTTCCGCCTGCCGACACAGCTCGTCAGCGAACATTACAGCGGTGAAGACTTCGGCAAAAGTATGATTATCCGGCTGACATACCTCTCCATAGATCATGAGGAGGTACAGATTTTTATGGCGCTGGAAGAAAGCCTTGTCCTGCGCGCCGTGAGTTCTATTTTAAATATTCCCTTAAACAAAATGGATCAGCTTGTCATGGCGATCGGTAAGGAACTTGCGATCCAGATAGCGGAGCAGGTTGCCATACGCAGCGATCTGGCATTGCAATATCATCTGGTAAACAGTCATTTCATGACCGCGGAGCAGTTCCAGCAGGCATTTTACGCGGGCAGTTTCGATTACAGCCTGTTGTTCAACACCGGGCGCGGTTACTTCGCTTTTGTCGTAAGCATTTAAATTGCTCTACCGTCTCCTTTTCCCGGCAATGTACAACACTCCCGTCACAGTCACTGCCAGCGCCAGCAGAACAACCACAATTCCGGCTGCATTTCTGAACCGGCGGTCGCCGGGTTCTTTCCCCGCAATACCAGAAGCCGCCTCGTCCCCCGCCTGCCAGTCTATATAGGCAATCGCATACGTGGAAAACTTATCGGTGGAAAAAGTAATGGTGTCCGGGTTGTCATCCTCATCCGTAAGCTGCGCAAATTCCCGGCTGCCGTCCGCCTTTGTATGTAAACGCAGCACATAAAACCGCCGTTTTTCTGCCTTTAAGCGCTCCGGCACATCAATCACCACTTTTAACGCTGACGGAAGTTCGGAAATCGTCTGCGTTTCTCCCTTTTTGGACGCCGTGAGGGACACCTCAAAATACCGTCCGATACTCATGCCTGGCAGTTTTTTCTCCGTAAACTCTTTCCGCACCTGTTCCGGCTCCCTGCCGTCCATGTCCTTCACGTACAAGTTTATTGCCGCAGGCGCGCTGCCCTGCAGCAGTTCCAGTTTCTCTTCTCCGGATAGGAAATAGTCAACCGCCGCCTCAAAATTATAATAAGAAATCTCCTGCCTTCCGTTACAGAAATCATTGTGCGTCGTCAGCTGCAGATCCCCGGTCTCCAGCGCGCCAATCAGCAACTCCGCGTCATTGTTCCCCTTGACCAGACGCTCCGCCTCATCCACGGAGACATTCAGATGTTTTAACGTCCCTGTCAGCCCGCTCTCCTGTCTCTGCCCGCCGTCCGCTTCCCCCGGCGCTTCATCATCGTTTTTCTCTCTGTCATCGTTCTGATCTGTTTTCTCCCCTTTTCTGTCCTGATCCGTTTTCTTATCCTTGTCCGCCGTATCTTCTTTCTGCTCTTCTTTTTTGTCCGTCTGGGCAGGCTTTTGTTCCGCCCCGTCGTTTTTATCCTTTGCGGCGGACTGCGCAAAGTCAACGGAAATGGTGTGGTTCTCCCTCACGTCGGTAAAGTTAAAGGAATTCATCCATCCCACCGATTTCCCGTCCACATACACATTGCTGACGGCATAACCGCTTTTCGGGGTCATTGTGTAGAGAATCCCCTCCCCTTCCTTCACCGTGCTCTTCCCGGCGGGCGTAATCGTCCCGTTCTCGGAAGACGCTGTGGCTGTGATGGTATACGTTTTCGGCTCGTCGTTTTTTCTGGTAAACACCGCGGTAAACGTTCTGGACTGCGTGACGCGGTCCAACGGCATCCTGCTGTCTTTGCTGACGGTGTTCCCGTTCTCCGTCCAGCCGTCAAACTGGTACCCATCCTTCGCCGACGCCTCGAGCACCATGCCATCTCCATAGTTGATATCCCGGCTTTCCGTCGCCGTACCGCCGTTACCGTCATTGACGTTTACGTTAATCCGGCAGACGATCCGTTTAAACTCCGCCACATACGTCACGTCACCGCGAACATTGTTGATCGTATACTGGGAGTCCTGCGAAACCCGGTTCCCGTTTTCCGTCCAGCAGTCAAAGGTAAATCCCTCGTCCGGCGTCGCTGAAATCACAACGTCTGCGCCCTCCTTTACCGTGCCGCTCCCGTACACATTGCCGCTGTTTTCCGGGGATACCTGCAACTGTATGTCATACATCGTCTCGCGCACGGAAACTAACGCCTCCGCACTGTAGTTGCTGTCCTGCTTGGAAACCGCCTTCACCACCATGGAGGACGCGGTTTCATCCGAAGCCACATTCAGTATGCCGTTCGTGTCAATAAAGGTGCTCTGGCTCTTCTGCCCGGAAACGCTCCACGCGACTTCCCTGCTGTAGTCATTGACGCCCGCCACATATGCCGTAAAGCTGCATTTCGTATCTTTGGAGACAACCGTTGTTCCCGGGGAGATTGTAACAGACGTAATAAACGACTTTTCCTCCACCGATTCCACGGTTGCGCCGGAACCGATCTGCGCCGCATAACACGGCAGAACAGCAGACAAAGACATCTGCGCCGCCAACAGACACGCCCCCAGACAATATATGGCTTTTTTTCCCATGTTCCACCTCCTGCTGTCATTCTGCATGTATCTGAACCGGATCCAAATTAATTGTCATGTCCATGATGGCTGCCGTGACCGCCGCCATGCTGCTTTTTCCCGCCTGTCTGTCCCGCGTGGGAGCAGGCATCAATCCGGCTGCGCAGTTCGCCCATCGTCATTCCGTGACAGTCCTCAATCGTAACGCCTTCATCGTATTCCAGAAGTTCCAGATAGGTTCTATATTTTCCAAACGACATCTCGTGCCGGTGCGCCTCCTCCCTGCAGGAAAGATCGCTGGTGTACGTCAGCGCTTCGTACTTTTCCGACAGCTCGTCAGACGTAATCTCCTCCAGAATTTCCTCCGCCCGGTCCGAAATCACCGTAAAGACAAGCACGCCGTCCTGCTCCAGATATCTGTTATATTTATCGTCATTTATCAGGCGGTTGACAGCCTGCATATAAGAAATATTTCTTAGCGGCACCTGTTCGATCACTCCGTCGCCGTCATCATTATATGCCTCGGCAGACACCACCCTGCCGAAGCGGTTGACGCTCAGTTCTATAGAAGGATTCACGTCAATGCTGATGTAAGTGACAGGCAGGCTGTACGCGAAGCCTCCCCCTATGCCGGCAAGGCAAAGCAAACCGATCACCGCCATCGCATAGGCATGGGCAAAATGCGCTCTGACACGGTGTTTTCCCTGCTGCTGTTCACGCAGGTACTGTAATGTATTCTGTTTCAGTTCCTCTGTTGCCTTTATGTTTTCCAGACTCTCCCGAATCAGATTCATGCCCATTCACCTCCCAACTTCTCCCGCAGCAAAACCTTCGCCCTTGCCAGCCACGTATATACCGTATTTTCCTTACGCCCCAGTATTCCCGCAATCTCCGCGGCGGAATATCCCTCATAGTAATACAGATAAATGACATTCCGATATTTTTCCGGGAGTTTCAGCACCACATCCAGCACTTCCGCGGACGTGTCGTCTAACGCCTCTTTCTCCTCCGCAATCACGTCCAGAGATACCCATTTTCTGCGGGAAAAATATCTGAGCATATCTTTGCAGGCGTTAATTGTCACCCTCGCGAACCACGCCTTCTCATGCTCTCTGCTCTCAAACATACCTTCATAGAGCATATATTTCATATAGACATTCTGAAATACATCCTCCGTGCCATCCCTGTTTTTTAAATGTACAAAACATATTCTCCGCACCATGTCCGCATACGTTTCCATGGCATATTGGATTTCTTCCGCGCTTTTCACCGCTTTTCTCCTTCTGCTCCAAAACCGGACAGGAAAGCTTGTTTCCCCCTGCACATATACAAAACCCCGCTGACTAACAGCGGGGCTTTACGTTTTTCTCCCTCAATGATGTCTGGAATGATGACCGGAACTGCCGTGATGTCCGGAACTACTGTGATGACCGGAACTGCTTTCATGGTGGGAGTTATCGTCATGGTGATACCCGTTATCATAATAGCAGTCGCCATCATGGTACCCGTCACAGTAATACCCATTACAATATGCCCCATCATACGCGCCGTCGTAGCTGCCGTCACACCATATCATGTCTCCACTCTCGTAGTCATAATAATAGCAGCCGCTCTCCTCCGCCGATGCCACCATCACCGTGCTGCCAATCATAAATGTCGCTGCAGCAACCGTTACCATCAACTTTGCCAGCTTTCTTTTCATGCCCTTTACCTCCGTATTCTTATCCTGTAATTACATCGTTTCATAAGTAATACGTCCGGCAAAGCCGATTCCTTTCATTTTCGGAAAAATTTTTTCGCTGCGTTATCTTATCTATAGTATAATGCACACGCTTAAATTTGAAAAGCGGAGATCCGCCCGAATCCCCGCTTTTCTTACACAGTATCTAACCTCTTTGCACGGTCAGTTAATTCCCGTTACGCGAAGCTCCCCGTCAACCGACTTAAAAATAATGTTCGGTGTGGCATCGCCCATAATAACGCCCACCATAGTCTCTTCCAGTGTCGAAACGTCTACCGCCGCAATCACCGCGCACCGCTCGTCCGTAAATATGGTATCGGCTCCCAGCGCCATGAACGCCTCCTCGCTCTCGACTGCCTCGCCGTTTACCGCAAGCGGATAGCTGCACAGCCCGGCAAGCGCATCCATATCCTTCGCCGCCATTGCTGTCTGAATCCGCTCCGCAAATGCCGCAGTATCCCCTTCCGCTCCTTTTGCCTCCAAGTCCTCAAAGTTGTCGTTCTTCTCTTCCGTCTCGCTCTCCGTGGGCGCACTCTCCGGCTCCGCTTCTTCTGTCTGCACCACATCCACGGGCTTTTCATCCACCACTCCCGTCTCTTCCTGCTTCTGCTCACCGCATCCCGCGCATCCCAGAACCATTGCTCCCACAAGTAATAAAATTTTCCACTTTTTCAATGTTTTTTCCTCCCGATTGTTCATTTTCTAAAATTCCCGCAGCCTCTTTCCCAACCTGCATCTCTTATACTATCCGTCCCAATTTTTTTCGTCAATTTCACTTTTTCGCATTTTCCTGTTAATTTTTCGCAATCATGCCGAAATTTCCCCGAAGAATCTGTTGATAAACCTGCCCCGGGTTCATTATAATTGATATAAGCATTACAAGATTTCGACATTTTTTTCAAAGTAGCGTGATGTGGAAAGGAATCAATCCCCTTATGAAAATAACTATTTGCGACGACAGCATTAAAGATCTGCTCTACGCGGAAAAGCTGTTGTTAAAATATAAATCTCTGTACCCCGACAAAGAATTTGATCTGGAAAAATTTTCTGATCCCTCCAGACTTTACCAGAGAATATCCGAGGGCAAACTGACCGATATTTATATATTGGATATGCTGATGCCGAGACGAACCGGAATCGATATAGGAAACCTGATCCGGACAGCCGGCTGCGAGAGTGTGATTATCTATATCACGTCATCGGAGGATCACGCGCTGGACGCCTACGGCGTTCGTGCGGTGAGATATCTTCTGAAGCCGGTCGATGAAAACAAACTGTTTGAGGCGCTGGATTATTCCCTGTCTTACGCCAAACTGAGAGTGGACTCCTTCTATCTGATCAAGACAAAAGAGGGACTTGTACAGAGACCATACTCCAAGATCGAATATGTGGAAAATGTCGGCAGGAAATTGGAAGTGCACATGACCGACGGCGAGATTTTGAGAAGTTTATTTATCAGAAAGTCCTTTGAGGAGGAAACGCAGGAAATTGCCGCGCAGAGGAATTTCCTCCAGATCCACAAGTCCTTTCTCGTCAATCTGGACTATGTGAAACAACTGACCCCGGACAGCGTTATTCTGGTATCCGGCAAGCGCCTCCCGGTCAGCCGGGCGAAATCGGCAGGCGTCAAGCGGGAATACCTTCTCTTTGTTTCCGGCAGCATCGGTGGGGGAATGACATGATTTTTATTAAAAATATATCCTATATCATGAGCCATATTTTCTTTCTGGTGTTCGTCTATCTGTTTATGGTACACCGCTACTCCAGAAAGAAAACGCTGTCCATCTGTTTTCTTGCCTTTCTTTTTACAACGGTAATGGGTCAGTTGAAACTGAATTTGTTTTCGGACAGCGCATTATTTTATTTCTTTACAACAATCGCACAAATAATTGTTGTACAGCTTGCCGGGCTTCTTATCTCAGAAAAGCGCGACAGCAGGACGCTGTTTATCGGCTTAAGCGCCTCCAACTATGCGATAATCGGGAGTATTATCGCGCCTATCCTGTACATTTCTACAGATAGTGTCCTGCTTGCACTGGCGGGAAATCTTCTGGCAAATATTATCCTTTTACTGGTGTTGTATTTTAATATCCGAAACACTGTTACTAAATTCTGCGAGCGGGATCTGGAAAAAAGCAGATGGGAACTCTGTCTGATTCCCGTATTTTTTTATTGCAGTTTTTCCAGCATTGCCTTTTTCCCGTATACTCTTTACGAACATCCCGAAAATATTCTCGTCAGCATCTTATTGATGCTCACCATGCTCGTATCCTATGTGGTCGTGCTTCGCTACCTGGACAGCGAGACGAAACAGGTGGAAGAATATTGGAAAAACATGATGTTTGAATCCTATATCCAAGGTCTGGAGAGCCAAAATTACCTGACGGAACAGTCGGAGCACAATCTGAAAATACTGCGGCATGACATGAGACATTATTCCACAATGATCGATTCCCTTCTGGATCAGGAGGACTATGCGGAAATCAAAAATATTACCGGGCATATCAATGAAGTGATGAACGAAAATAAAGTCGATGCATACTGTGAAAACCGGGTCGTCAATACGATTCTTATGAAGATGGCGGAACAGGCAAAATCTCTCCAGATCAACCTGCGGCTGGATATACTCATACCTCGGCAGATTCCGGTCAATGAATACGAGTTCGCCATGGTACTCGCTAATCTTCTGGAAAACGCTGTTTTCAACACCAAAGACGCTTCATCCGCCGAAAAATGCATCGCCGCGAAAATACATTGCACAGAGGAGCACCTGCTGATCGACATGGAAAACGACTGTGATCGGGAAATCTATTTTGATTCCATAACGGGGCTTCCCAAAAGCAGACGCGGTAAGGGGCATGGTCTCGGCATGCAGAGCGTACAGGCTTTCAGCGATAAGCTGGGCGGAACCATTGACTGTTACTGCGAAAATAACCGATTTCGGATTATTTTGTATGCAAAATTTTAACCGTCACGGTCTCTGTATCTGAAACGTACTTTCCAGAAGCAGCCAGTTCGGACGGAAAAACCGCATGATCTGCCAATAGCCCATTCCGCGCAGACTAAATTCCGGCAAAAGGGCAAACTTCGCCTGATAACTTCTCACGTCCTCAAACCATACCTCATGGAGCTGACCGTCTTTTTCATACTGAAAAAACGGTGACATAGCCGCTTCGTCAAACTGAATGGGAACACCCGCCTCCACGGCAATCCGCACGGCTTCCAGATTGCTTACGGTAGTCGCCCGGGATGACCCCTGCACAAAAGGCAGTGTCCAGTCATATCCGTAGTTCGGTATTCCCAGATCAATCTTCGCCGGGTCAATGCGGGTGACGGCGTACTCCACAACCCGCCGCACCTGATTGACAGGCGCAACCGCCATGGGCGGACCGTAAATGTAGCCCCACTCGTAAGTCATAAGCAGGACACTGTCAGCCGCTTCCCCCAAAAGCCTGTAATCCTTTCCCTCATACAGAAGCCCCGCCTGTTCATCCGATGTTTTTGGCGCCAGCGCCACGGAGACATGATATCCGTAAGGCGCGAGATAATTCCTCACATCCGCCACAAAATCAGCGAAGGGAATCCGATCCTCCGGGCGGATATACTCAAAGTCAATGTCAACTCCCTGAAAGTTTTTTTCCTGTACAGCCGCAAGCAGATTGGCAAGCAGGTTGTCTTTTGCCGTCTGGTTATTTACCACGGAAGTGATCAGAAAATTATTGAAATTCCCGTCCGGTCCAAGCGGTGTCAGCGTCAGAACCGGACGCACCCCCTGTGTCAGCGCGGCGTCAATCATAAACGTATCATCCACCGTCGGCGGACCCAGATCCCCCTCCGTGGTAAACCCATAGGAAAAGACCGAGAGCGAGGACAGATAGGGAAGTGTCTCATTTAACGTGTCCCGTCGGATGAAAGGATAAGCATAGCCGTTTACCCATGCTGGGTATGAGGGCACAGAAGTTTCCCCCGAAGACAGGAGAAGCGCCTGCCCCACCGCCAGCGGATAAGGATATGCCAACTGATTGTTATAAATGATGGACGACGCGGAAGTCCCTTGGCTCTCCGCAATGGAATCTACCGTGTCCCCCGGTTGTACCACATAAATTTCCATAAGGCATTCCTGCAGTTTCTGTCGGCTTTTGCTTTATTCTATGCAGATCCCGCGCCGACGGCACCGAACACCGTATCCCGCGCAGACCAGACCTCCGTCACTGACGTCCCAAGATATGCATCACTTCAGGAAGATACATTCTCCCAAACATATTCAGATGATTAAGGAGATGATAGAGATTATAGATATCCCGCCGCCGCTCATACCCCGGCTGTAAAGGCACAGCGTTCTTATAGGCATCATAAAAGACTGGCGAAAATCCCCCGAAAAGCTCTGTCATCGCGATATCCGCCTCAGCATGTCCCACATAAACCGCCGGATCGATCAGCCACGCACTGCCGTCATTTCCCGTGATCACATTTCCCGACCACAGATCGCCGTGGAGCAGGGACGGGTATTCCGGCTCCACCAGAATCTCATCCAAATGATCAAGAAATCTGCCTATCCTCTTTCGGTCTTCTCCGTCAAAATACCGGGCGGCAGACTGAAACTGCGGCTCAAGACGGCATGTCCGGAAAAAGTCAATCCAACTGTCGCACGCCCTGTTTACCTGCTTTCTCCTTCCAATAAAATTGTCGGAATCAAATCCATATTTTCCATCTGAAACCAGCCCGGCTGTCGGCGCCCTGTGCATGGCGGCTAACTGTCCGGCAAAATCCTCCCAGTAATTTGTGCCGCGGATTTTACCCGAAATAAACTCTAAAAGCAAAAAGGAGAACCCGCCCCTCCCCGCGTCAGTTCCCACGCCGAGAATGCGCGGCGTGCCAATCGCCTCAGTCCGGGCAATCGCAGACAGCCCCGCTGCTTCCGCGATAAAAAGAGAAAGATTTTCCTTTGTGTTGGATTTCATGAAAATACCGCCGCCATCTGTCAGCGTCAACCTGAAAGCCTCGTTGATATCGCCGCCGGAGATCGGACTGGTTTTTTCAATTTGTGTTCTCTCACCGAAAAGGGTCTGTATGGCGGTTGCGAGGGATGGGAAATGGGGTGGGGTAATCATAGTGGACTCCTTTGCGCTTTCATTTACAGCAGCCACTGTCTTTAGCATTCTGCGTTAGGTTGATGACATGAGATTTTTTCAAATTTTTCTATCCTACACTGGTGTTTCCTGCTTTTCTTCTCATAATTGATCCCGACAAGCAAAATATTTCCTTTATATTCTTTAAGGGCTGATACATATCCTTTACTTTTAATCTGGCTGATTGCTCCTTCTGCGGTTTTATCCCATTTTAGTTCCACAACCAATGCCTGATTTGAAGATGTACGTTTAGGAAGGAAAACCATATCGGCAAATCCATTTCCTGTCGGCAATTCTCTTACAAGAGTATACTCCCTGCATGCACTATAATATGCCAGCGCAATCACACTGCTCAAAGAAATCTCATTGTTATATATCAGACTGGAAGAACTTTGCATATGGACTTCTTGTATCAGCTGTGCCACAGCTTTTTCGTTCATCTCCAAAGTTGCCTTAAGTAAAGCTTCCGATGCATCAACCGCCTTTATTACTTCTTCCCACCCATCATTTCTAATCGCTCGCAAAAAAACACTCCTCACCTCATCATTTGGAATAAAAACTTTTTTTGTCTTACTATCATAAGCCAGATATCCCATATGAATTAGCAGGGTAATAACATCATCTGCAGACTTAAATGAAGTAATATCGTTTTGAAAGGATTCCACGTCAATACTGCATCCCTGATCTCTCAACATGTCTACAATCAATTGTCTTAACCCATCAAAATCCATTGCAATGTACATCATCAAAGACTCATACGTCTCTGTTCCAGACCAATAATTTCCAAATTCTCCACTATCTACAGCTTCAATTACGGAATTAGGGCTATAAACATGTCCTACTTTTTCAAAATAATATCCGTCATACCATCTTTGCATCTCTTTAAAGGGCATGTCATGTTCTTTGCAAATAGTCCTTACCTCTGTCTCAGTAAATCCGACATACTCCGCCATCTGTCTTGGACTGACCATCGTATGCTCTCGAAAATTATTTAAAGCTGACTGTGTGCCGTATTTTTTAATTGGTAAAATTCCCGTAATATAAGCAAGCTTTAAGAAAGCTCCCGACGGTGTCCCTTTAAACAGCCCTCTTAAAAGATTGATATATTCTTTCTGAAGATTTTCGTTATTTTTGTCCTCCCGGAACAAACAGTCCCATTCATCAATAATAATGATAAACTGTTCTTTTGTCACAACATTAATTTTTGCCAATACCGACGGCAATGAAATATCATCGTCTTGAACATATTCGGGGTATTCCTCTCTTAACTCGGCTATCACCTGTTCCTGAATATAACTCACTATTTTAAGAGTTGAATCTCTCTTCATTTCCTCAAGCGCATTTCCGTACATCCACTGAATATCCAAAAAAATTACATTATATTTATTCAGATGCATTTTGAAAAAATCATTCTGATATATTTTAAGTCCTGCAAACAGCTTTTCAGAATAACATCCTTTACTATAATATGCCGCCAGCATAGTTACCGCCATTGTTTTTCCAAATCTTCTCGGTCTGCTGGAACAAATCAACGGTCTGTCTTTTCCAATGCGGCTATTCGTATATATTATCAGTTCTGTCTTATCTACATACAACTCGGAATTAACAGAAACTGCAAACTGCTCATTTCCCGGATTTAAATATATACCCATGCCTACACGCTCCTCCATGTTAATCATTCATTCTATACATAGCGGTAATAATCATTTTGTGCAATACATTTATTAATACACTTGTTGATATAATTTCGATAAACACAATTTTCGCTAAATGGGTCTTTACGTTTTTCAAAGAATTCATATTTCATACTAATTTATTTATTATACATTGTCAATGACAGTTGCAGATATAAAAGGCGGAGAGTCCTCACGCTCTCCGCCTCCTATCTTTCACCTTACAATACACCACCGCCACCGCCGTACTGACAAACGTCGCCACAATCGCCGGCGCGATAATCGCCGCCGGGTTCACGCTCCCGTACTGCTGCCGGTACGCAATCATATTCACCGGTATCAGCTGCAAAGATGAAATATTTAATATCAAAAACGTACACATCTCGTTGCTGGCGACGCGCTCCCGTTTCCCTTTCTTCCCGCCAGCCGTTTCCGCGCCGCCATTTGCAGCGATTCCATCTGCCGCATACCCCGGCGTCCCTCTCTCCACCTCCAGTTTCGCCAACTCCTCCATCGCCTTCAATCCGCCTTGTGTCAAGTTAATGACACGAACTTTTTTTAATTTATTTATTAATCTCCCAATGTCCCTTTCTACTGAAACCTTTCCGCATAATCACTTCTGACTCACGTAGTTCCTTTATAATGCGACTAATCGTTCGGGTGCTCAAACCTGTCTGCTCGCTCATTCTTTTTGCTGTAATATCAGGTCCTTTTCTAATAATAGCAAAACCTTATTGCTATAGCTCTGATTATCGCCACTTATATCGCCATTATTATCACCAATGGCGGCATTCCCATCATTAGCTGATAGAAAAAAATAGGAAAACAACCTTCATAAAGCGGAATTTCACGCAAAAATCATTATGCACAATGGAATTAATCAATGCTTCTCGTAACGGCACTGATTCAACAAGATTTTTCTTTGATCATTCTTCACTTTACTGTTTTTATGAGCAAATAAGATTAATGATCCCTGTTCTTAAAATGGTATCCCGCAAAATATCATTTTCCTTATTGTTTGCATAGGCAACCATAACATCGTAATTATCTTTAATCAAACTAAGAACTTCTTCAATATTATTCAAATTATTATCTATCATACATGTGATTATTTCTGAAATATATATAGACAGATAATCATATAAATGCTCAACATAAGTAATTAACAGGTTCTGCTCCTGAAGCGCTGCATGCGCAATTTCATTACGTATTCGATATAATCTCTGGATTTGCCAGCTAATGCGGTTATAATGTTTTTTTATTTTTTCTACGACAGCCTTTGGATCCATCAATAATTTATGGATAGATTCTGTTCTAAATCTCAACAACATATTAACATTGCTTTTATCCACTAATTCAGCATACCATATAGGATTTTTGAATATTTCTATAGTTTCTCGTACCATTGTCTGTTTTGATTCCTGATGCGTATCCACATTTCTACCTGTAAATTCAAACCGCACGCCACATCTGTTACAATCCTCTACATAATTTCTTACAATGCGGTAAACATAACGCAGACATACAGCAGCGGGAACAGTATCTTTTACATTCGAAATTATATCTTTATACATTTCTGTCCTAGCCAGAGATTCCAGCGCCACCCATAAATTCATATATTTTTCTTCCTGAAAAAGTGATGCCCGGCTTATATTGGCATAGCTAAAAGAACCCTTTAGTTTTTCTCTGACAATCTTTTTATTTTCATCTCTGAATATTCTTTGGGTATGCTCAAATATTGTGCCTGAAACATCAATATAATCATATGTTTGATATATCTGCATCGCCGTAAACGATTTATGATGACGCGTACTTTTATTAATCGGAACAATAACTACTGATGACAAATCCCATGCGCTTAACAAATTATAAAAACTTGCCATATTTAGTTGCTCAGAAACATCCACGACTGCTAGATGTGCCGCCGTGTAAATATCGTATGCCTCTTCTTGTACACAAAAATATCTTTTATCCGCATTTAAGAGCGTTTTTATATCTCTCAAATCATCATATATTTGACATAACTCATCATATGATTTTATATCCAAACCTGATCTCTGTAATATTTCAGGTAATCTATCTTGTGTTTCCCTTTGTTGCGGTTTAAAGGGTACATATATTAATACATCAAAAGTTGACTTTCTATTATTTAATAACTGTCTGCAAAATATATCCCATTGTTCATCAAATTCTTTAATCTTCATTTCGTCCATAGTAAAATAGCGAAGCAATTCATTCAATGCCTGTGCCGACCATCCATTATATATTGATTGACTAGCAACTATATTAATATATAACTCCATGTCTTCCATATTTCTATCAATAATCGCCTGTTTCAATTCATTCAAAGCATTCCGCAGATAATCTTCATCAATCCTTTTTATGACATAATTCAAGCGATGTAATATACGATTTCTATAATGAACAGCATCCTTTTCCGATTCTCCACTTAGAGCATTTTGAAGCCTATTGAGAATCGCTTTATTGTATTTCATTAATACTTTATCCTGATTTGAAATAAATAAAAGTTCTTCCCGGCACGCCTTTATGTTAGCATCTGTTGTGAACAGTCCTGATTGCGTCTTTTTTATTACTTCTACCATTTCCTTCATAGCAGTTAATGACGTCATAATTTTGTACTGATATATGTCCAATGTTTTTCTATTCATTAATTCCTGCCATCTTTGATAAAATGGTACCGCTTCTTCTCTTACACCACTATTGATCAGCATTTCATTGTTATTTCCACTTAACATCAGTACCTCCCATGCCTATTCACTTCCTATTCGTCACTTCCTATTCGTACAAATTTTAATTGACACGCCTTTAAATTCCATGTATAATTTCAATTAATAAAGGCATAATCATTTATGGATAGAAGAGGTATTTTCTTTAGCGGTGAGGCATAGCCCCTGCGAAAAGAATTACCTCTTTAGATATTTTTCATCTAGTTTTTCTTAAACAAATTATTTCTCCCTGTAACATTTACTTTATTTTCTCTTAAAATTCATAATATAACTCTGCCATTACAATTTTATTATTTATAATCTTTTTGAGTTCATCATCCTCCGTCAAAAGGCACCCTTGAATCAGCTTATCACTTGCACCCGTTATTTTTTTTATAACAGAATCACTTAAACCTGCCTTGAGAAGTTGTCCAATTCCATACTTGACAATACTTGTTACACTTGTCATCTCTATTAAAGTCCCTAAATAGTCAGGGATCCCAGAAGAAGATGTTATCTCTCCCCATGGTTCTCCATTCCCATCTATGAAAAGCAAGTCATCATTGCTCTTTACTTTATTCTGAAAAACAAATTTCTGCACCTGCTGTAACTGTCTTGACAATTTGGGCGGCAAACGAAGTTCAAAGCCATTTACTATAATAAAACCATAATATTCATCAAAATTCTCCCATTTGATTTTTCTCAATTCACGATATGTGATCCCATAAAGCATCATCATCTTTATTCCGATAGCCGCCATTGCCTTCTTAAGATCCGTAGCCCCTCCCCATTCCGTATCTTCAAGCTGTTCATTTGACCATGCCAAAAGCTCTTCGGCTTGCATAAATGTCAAAGGCTCCTGCTCAACTATGCCCGCCAGCAAATCACATTTCTCAATATATGCCATCATTCGTTTCATATATGAATTTTCCCGCAGGCGGTTGAAAGAAATTGCATCATATAATTCAGGATTTGCAATATCTGTAGTCTTTCGGATGTAGTTAAAAAACAATCCTATCACGGTGGCATACCGTTTAGCCTTTGTCTTGCTCTTATATCGCTGTATATCTTCCACATTATAAATCAGGCTCTGTAATATAAATTCAACATCTATACCCTTAAGTAGAATACGGAGTGGTTCTCCCGACAAAGAATTTCCCCAATGTATTTCCAAATATTCGGTAAAATTCATTACATCACTTTTATAATCCGGATATTCTGTTATAAAGTCATCAATTATTTTTTGGTAATTCATGCAATTAGTCCTTTCCAATATTTTATATTATTATACGTTTGTGCTTATTATATGTCAATTGCAATATATAATCCGATAATATTTCGATTTCATATATTGTATACTTCGATTTTCTCTCATATTTTCTTATATATATCCGATAAAACATTGGATTATAAATAATGAAAAAAGCGGAGAATCATCAATCTCTCCGCTTCCTATCCCTCACCTTACAATACACCACCGCCACCGCCGTACTGACAAACGTCGCCACAATCGCCGGCGCGATAATCGCCGCCGGGTTCACGCTCCCGTACTGCTGCCGGTACGCAATCATATTCACCGGTATCAGCTGCAAAGATGAAATATTTAATATCAAAAACGTACACATCTCGTTGCTGGCGACGCGCTCCCGTTTCCCTTTCTTCCCGCCAGCCGTTTCCGCGCCGCCATTTGCAGCGATTCCATCTGCCGCATACCCCGGCGTCCCTCTCTCCGCCTCCAGCTTCGCCAACTCCTCCATCGCCTTCAATCCCGCCGGCGTACACGCCCAGCCAAGCCCCAGCACATTTGCAATCAAGTTCGTGGCTATGTACTCCCTCGCCGGATGCCCTTTCGGGATACGCGGAAAAAGAAAGCTGATGAAGGGTTGTATCCCTCTCGTCAGCTTTGCTATCAGTCCCGATTTCTGCGCAATCTCCATCAATCCCACCCACAGCGCCATCACGCCGATCATGGTGATGCAGAGGGAGACCGCGTCCCCGGCGGACTCTAGCGCCGCGCTCGTCACCTCCGCCATCTTCCCCGTGAACGCACCGTACACGACGCCGATCAAAATCATAAATGCCCAGATATAATTTAACATGGAAACCCCTTCGGCTTACCGTCTCATTTCCATCAATCCGAAATTGCATGAACGGCACGCCCGTATCATATCTTCTTTGTTTCATTCTATGAATTTCCCTGTGTAATATGTTTATCTTCTGCCCGCCATCCTCGCGACTTTTTCTTTTCCTCCCCTCCCATATCCATCACCCCCATAACGGAGATATCAATTTCTGACGCGTCCACCAACTCAGTCGCGCCCGCCCGCTGTTCTTCATCTGTAGCGGGTATGGTACCGTCAATCTGCCCACTGACGCTTTCCGCCCGCAGCATTACCGTCTGATACAGCATTTCCGCGCCCGCGCTATATTCTTCATAGGAATAAAAAGCAGTCGGATCAATTTCCACCAGCATGTCAATCCTGCTTCGGATTCCCTGATAGACTTCCTCAAACCGTCCGTTCAGGACATACTCCTGCGAAAGCTCTCTCAGATACTCGTGATAGCGGGAGAGATATGACTCGTTCTCCAGAAGCGCGTCAAAAAACGTCGTCCCCTGAAAAGGCGTATCCACCGCATCATTGACTACCTCCGACGCGCCGCTCTCCCGTCCCTGATTCATACCTCCAAAAGAAAGGTTGTAATCCCACGGAAGAATATTTAGCATACCATTGTATTCATACAGATAGTAATTATGCGCCATGTTCCCGGAAAGACTATCAATGTTTACGGAAAACGCATGTACCGCCATATATTTTAAGATGTTATCCACATCCAGATATTTCTCAAGGTCAGTCCCCTCATTAATGTTTTTGAGGGCGGTAACCACCCGGCTGTGATCGGTCTTCCCAGAATCCGTCACCTCACTGTCCCATATGTCAGAATAGCTGGACAATTCCCCATCCGTGTAGTTGAGATTCGCGCCGTTCCCGCCGCCCATAGCATGATCGCCACCCGGCGGCATCTTTCCCATATCCGGCGATTCCTGTCCCGCAAACTCTGCAAAGTCAAAATCTTCGCCTCCGGGCTTGGTGGGCTTTTCCCTGAAATCCCCATCTTTAGACCCGCCGCCCATCTGCATCCCGTCAGGCTTATATAACTTGCCGTCCCCGGTTCCGTAATTCCGCATCAAAAAGCTTTCCTCCACGGCTTCCAATGCCAGATATACGCCAATATATTCGCCGTTCACCGAAACTTCCGCATAATTATACAAGGATGCGTCCGCCCCCAGATACTGATACATATCATAGACCACAGCCTCCTTCATGCTGGTGGCGTCCGCGTAATTATTATTTAAAATCAATTTATCAAGCCCCAGACAGGTCTGCCCTTCCACATAATGGTCAAATTCCAGTTTTAAACTGTATCTGTCCGTGTCGGGATTCATGGCAATCGCCGACAAACTGGTATTTCCCTTCGGTCGAATCCCTACATTGCATATTTTCTGGTCATTGACGAGCACATCACAGGAATAATACTCTTCCGCCATGGCGTTTTCCAGCATATCCGCCCATTCCTCTTCCTCTATCTGAATATCGACACGCATAAGCTTTTCCGTATCGAACAGTGCCGATTCGTACGCCATCTGCACCTTGACGCCGCCAAGCGTCTCCACCGCCTCCTGTGAAAGTCCCATCAGCCAAAAGCAAAACGCAACGGCGACAGCCATCATCACACCTACAATCTTCGTTATATGCCTGTGAGAAATCATACTTCACCTCATTTCCGCGCCGCTTTTGGCACAACTTTGATCAACCAAAACATGAACATACATGTAACAAGCAGCACACAGCTATCCCACCCGTCATTATGACATATACTCCCCGTTGTAGCTCACGAGGGTAACATTTCCCACGCCCTCGATCTCATGCAGTCTGTTGACAAAAGACGTTGCCGCGTCCGCCAGACGAACCTCCGCCGTCAATTCGATGCCGCCTTCATTCACCGTCTTAGATTTTACAAGGAACCGCTTCAATGCCACACGCGCCGTCTGCGTCGCCACATCCTCCGCCTTTTCATCCTTGCAGTTTAAAATCAAAATGTAAGGATTCTCATGCGTCTTCCGGCTAGCAAAAAGAATCAAGATTACGCCGATAATCGCAGAACCAATCACTGCCAGGGGAATCATGCCCGCGCCGATCACAATCCCTGCCGCAATCGCCCAGAACAGATACGCAATCTCAATCGGCTCCTTGATCGCCGCCCGGAAACGCACGATAGAGAGCGCGCCCACCATGCCTAGCGAGAGCACCACATTGGACGTCACCGCCATTATCACCAACGTTGTCACAAGGGAAAGCCCCACCAGCGTCAATGCAAACCCGGATGAATACATCACACCGTTGAACGTCTTCTTGTAGACCACAAAAATAAACAACCCAATCACAAGGGCGAACAGCATCCCGATCAAAGTGTCAACTGCCGAAAACTGCGTTACATTCTCTAAAAAACTTGATTTAAATATATCGTTAAAAGTCATTTTTCTTTTCCTCCTTTTTTCTTATCCAAACCGTCTGCACGCCTCATATTTTGAAAACGCCGTCTGCCGCAATGTATTGATCTGGACAAGCCTCTGTATCATTTCCGGAAGGAACGCATCATATTTCACTTCCAGAATCATATCCCGCGGCGCCTCCGCCGTGTCAATATCTGCGACTTTCCCTTCCAGAAAATCCCGATGGAACAGCGTCGTCCGAATATCCGAATCAAAGGTAATCCGCACGTTTCCCGCCCGGTAAATATAAGGCTCGCGCATATAGGATACGAGCACCCTCGGGCGAAGCATCTGGTAACGCATTTTCGCGTAAAGCTCCCTCACCAAGGGCGACGAATGTTCCCTCATCCAGCCCACGTTTCCCGCCAATAACGCCCTGCACTCCCGCTCTGAAATCTGCGCGTCCACTTTCATGCAAAGCGAGCGTTCTTTAATCTTTTTCTCCAGTGTCAGATAAGAAAAATTATCGTTGTAATATCTGATTCTGAACTTCTCCCGTATCGGAACGCCGTCCGTCTTTTCCCGCAGCGCTTTATCGGCATAATTGTCGAAATAGATGCTCCGTATCAGATATTTTCCGTCCGCTCCCGTATGTACGTCGCTTTGCATGACTGTCCGCAGACGGTTTCGCAGTTCTATATACTGCGCATAGTCGATCCGGTATTTCAGCTCATGCCGGAATCCTTCTGTCTGATTCACACGTTGCTCCTTTCCGTGCCTTGCGGAAACTGTTTCCTTCTTTCACAGTTCCCGCTAAAGCGTATTCTCTTTTTTGCATCAAATATGGGTAAAGTATAGATGTCTTTCCTAAAATGTACTTAAAAACAGATGTGATTTTTTGATGAACAATTCCCGATGCAGATTTTCCCCGCCATTTTTATTCCTGCAATGCAGATTTTCCCCGCCACTTTTACTCTTATCGCGCAGATTTTCCCCGCCAAGCGTCGCCGCGCAAGCATAAACCAATTCCCGTTTCGTATAAATAGCGCTCTTGCCGTCCCACCTCTACAGCACCACTCTAAAGCAAATCTCCTTCCCGTCCACGCTTTCCACCGTCGCCCTCCCTCCGTGCGTTTCCGCGATTGCCCGCACCATGGACAGACCGATTCCCGTGCCGCCTGTCTCAGCGGATCGGGATTCATCTAAACGGTAAAACCGGTCAAACAGCCTGTCCAAATCGGAGACGTCCGGCAAGCCGCATGTATTGGACACTTCGATGCAGACCTTCCCCCTCCTGCGGTAAATCCGCATCTGAATCTCGCCGCCGTCGTCGGAATATCTGACCGCGTTATCCAGCAAAATAGAGATCATCCGCTGAATGGCGCTCCTGTCTCCCAAAAACGATATATTATCCTCTATGCTCTGACTGAAATTTTTCCCCTTTGCTTTCGCCAGAACCGCAAAAGGCTCCGCTGTCTCCCACGCAGCCTCGCTCACGGAAAATCTGCCCTTCTCGGGAAAAGGCGTCTCCTCATCAAGCCTTGACAGCACAACCATATCCCCCACCAGCTTTGTAAGCCGCGCCGCCTGTTTTCGGATGTTTTCAATCCATTCGTCGCCCTCATGCTCCATCGCCGCGATATCCGCGCTGGTCGCAATGGAGGTGATCGGCGTTTTCAGTTCATGCCCCGCGTCCGTGATAAACTGTTTCTGCCGCTCTATATTTTTCATATAAGGTCTGATGGCGCGCCGCGAAAAAAGCATCACCAAAACGAACACTAACAGCAGACTTCCAACGCCCGTAAGCAGAGAGACCCAAAACAGGGAACGCATGGACTGCATCTGAATCGCCGTGTTCAGAAAGAGAACCGAAATTCCGTTTTCACTTCGGCTCACAAGATAGCGATAGTCCTTATAGTACCCTCTTTCCCTGCCTTTAGAGAGAACGTCCTGCACATATGTCTTCGCCGTCTCCTCATCCACGGAAGAAATATAATCCCGCAAAACCTCCCTGACCCTGCCGTCCGCATTACAGTGCACCGTAAAAAAGCGGATCATAAACGCCGCTTCCGGGTCTCTTCCCTGCATATCGCCGACAGGCGGGCGCGGCGCCCGCGGCTTTGCTGTCACATTCTGTTCATGTGAGAACAGCGCCTCCACAAGCCGGTCCTGCATAGAGGTTGTCCTGTAATAGTTTGCCGCGTTGATTCCGACAATGATAAGCAGCATGACCGTTCCAAACGCCGCCATCGCCGCCAGAATAAAACGCCTCTGTATCTTTTTCAGCATATGCTCTCCCCCAAAAACCGCCAACCTTTTCTATAAATCAAGATAATACCCTGCGCCGCGTGCTGTCCGTATCTCGATATCAGCTTCTAGTTCCTTTAGTTTCTTCCGGAGGAATCCCACGTAGGTCCAGATCACACTGATATCTGCCTCTGAATCCTGTCCCCATATCTTATCCATCAGGTGCGCCGTCGAAAACACAAAGCGGGGATTGCGCATAAAAAGTTCCATCAGTTGAAATTCTTTATTGTTCAGACGCACCGCCCGATCCTGACATGTCATCTCATAGCGGTTGCAGTCAAGCCGCACATTTCCGAAGGACAGGCAAAGTTCCGTATATCCCGCGTTTCTGCGCGAAAGCGCCTTCACTCTGGCGATAAACTCTGGGCTGGCAAAAGGTTTCGGGAGGTAATCATCCGCTCCTGCTTCCAGTCCCGCCACCCGGTTCTCAATTTCCGCCTTCGCCGTCAGCATCAACACGGGAACCCCCGAGCCTGTCCCCCGAATCTCCCGCAGCACATCCAGCCCGTTCACTTTCGGCATCATAATATCCAACACCACAACGTCGTAATCCCTGCCCCGAAAATAGGTCAGCGCCTCTGCGCCGTCGTGCACCACGTCCACGGTGAATTTATTCTTTTCCAGAAGGAATTTAAGTCCCTTCGCCAGTTCCGTTTCATCTTCGGCAATTAAAATACGCATGTTCCTGCCCTCTCGCTTGTTTTTACTTTGCGGTTATTATATGATATCTTATGGAAAAAAGATTTGCAATGGAGTGTGTGACTATGCCGCAGGAAATTTTACTTTTGGAGGACGACGACAGCCTCAACCACTCGGTCAGCCTGAAATTAAAGAAGGAGGGCTACACCGTCCACAGCGCCTTTACCGTGAAGGAGGCTTTTTCTCTTTTCCAGCAGTTTTCTCCCGCGCTGATTATCTGCGATATCACGCTGCCCGACGGAAACGGTCTGGATTTCTGTGCCCGCATACGGCAGGAGAGCGACGTGCTCTTCCTGTTTCTGACCGCCCTCGACAGGGAGGAAGATATGGTGGCGGGCTATCGGCAGGGCGCGGACGATTACATCACGAAACCCTTTTCCATGGCTGTTCTCGTCTCCAAGGTGGGTGCTCTTCTGAAGCGGTTCCCTGCGGAGACGCCGAAAACGATCGTCTCCGGAAATATCACGCTCTATCCGGAAGAAAAGCGAGCCGCAAGGGACGGGGAAACGCTGACGCTGACCGCCAGAGAGTATTCGCTGCTCGCCTTCTTTATGGAAAACCCCATGCGGATTTTGTCGCGTGGACAGCTCCTAGAGTCCGTCTGGGATATTGACGGCAGCTTTGTGGATGAAAATACGCTCTCCGTCAATATCAGGCGGCTTCGGGAAAAAATCGAGGACAACCCTTCTGCACCCGCCATCCTGAAAAACATCCGGGGGCTTGGCTATATTTGGGAAAGGAAATGTGAAAAACGATGACAACCACTTTGAAAACATCCGGGTTTGC